>VOFK01002973.1_pt1 | contig 11926 bp, 20 predicted proteins | sample 5384121 | NCBI WGS metagenome assembly VOFK01 (sample SAMN12384730, study PRJNA508395) | human gut metagenome | isolation source: healthy gut J | host: Homo sapiens | reverse complement strand
ATGGATGAGCATTTTACGAATATTTACGGTGGAATGGTATTGGCGGAGGGCATGCGCTGCTGATACGCTTGCTGGTTTGGCGGCATCCACCTATGGCAATTATGTTACAACGATTGACGGAAAAATGAATTATCTGAGGCTGTGAAAGATACCGGCTGTGTACGGTGAGGCAGAAGTAAAAGAGGGAGGACGGATCGGCGTATATACTGTGAAACTTATGGATGAAAAATCAAAAAGTTCTGGTTACAGCCGATTTTACCTATTACCGGACAGGACAGGCGATTGACCGGCAGGCATAGCAGTTTCAAAGGGCATCTGATTTGAAAAATCAGATGCCTTTTTTCTTGTGTGCCGAGCATGGCACCCATCTTTGCTGAAAAAGTCCAGTCACGGTATTTACCGCCAAGTGTAGTGAACCACAAGTCGGTACCAGTAATGGTATGGATGAAGGAAGTGGTGTAACAAAGTTCTTGAGCCTACGTACAGAAACTTGATAAGGCATTGAGTGGGTAAGGAGTTGCTGAACAGGCAAAGCCCAAGGTAAGCAATGAAGCCGAAGTTGTAAATCAAGAGGTTGTGGAACGAAAGATTAGCGTCTTACCTCGGGAGACCCTACTCACATACTGAAAGGTATGGTCGAGGTTTAGAGAGGGAGTCAGATTAAGGAGGAAAGAAACAATGGGAAAGAGAAAGCCAACAGGATTTATGCTGGAATACGACAGATGGCGAGGCGCGTTCGGTGTGGAACCAAAGGAACGAATCAAAAGAATTTTGATGAATTCTCTTCCTTTTCAAAAGAAAACAAAGCAGGCAGGCGTGCCGCTGTACATGGGCCGCGGTGTCCCAGTTCTGTCAGTCGGGTATGACAGTTTGCCGGAGCGACTTCCGCTGCGCTACAATCTGGTACCGGAGTGGAACGATCTGCTTTTTATACGAAACTATCAGCAGGCATATAACCGTCTGCGTAATAAGACCACCATTACTTCAGGTTTACCTCCGTGTATGTCCGGCTTTGTGTAGAAGGCATGTACTGGACACTGGGGAGATCCGTATCTGTCCGGGACAATGAGCATGGAATCGATGAGGGCGCATACAAAGAAGGTTATGCCGAGATCACATATTCCAAAGGTTCGTACCGGAAAGGAAAGTTGCTGCATCATCGGTTCTCGATTCCTTCCTGGACTGGCAGCAGCAGATCAGCTGAACCAGAGAGGACATGAGGTTACGCGGTATATGAGAGATGACCGTGTCGGCAGACTTCTGATGTATGGTATTCGAATATGAAGCTCAACAGATCATTGACCGATAAGATCAATGTTGACTGAGAAAGAAGGGCGTGAAGTTTATCAATGCGCTGTAATGTCGGTGTGGATGTCAAGAGTGCAGAGCTGTTAAAAAGTGCGATGAGTCATCATCCTCTGCTGTGGGAGCATGCGCGCGATATCAAGGCAGCAGTGGTCGCATGCAGAAGGAATCTATTTCTTTTGCAGTCGATTATCTGTCACGCAACACAAAGAGCCTTTGAGTTCAATTTTAAGGACAACAAATTTATTTCCTAAAGGGAAAAATGTTGTGATCATCGGTGGCGGTGATACCGGAAATGACTGTGTGGGAACGGCTATCCGTCAGAGGTGCAAAAGTCTAGCCAACCCAGCTGGAGATGCCATGTCCACCATCGGCAGAGCGGGCAGCAAATAACCCATGGCCGGAGTGGCCGAAGGTGTTAAAGACCGACTATGGCCAGGGAAGAAGCGATTGCATGTTTCGGTACAGATCCACATGAATCTATCAGACAACCGTAAAGGAATTCCCATAAGGATAAGAACGGCAAGCTGAATGGTCTGACAATCGTCAGACTTGAGAGCAAGGTGGATGAGAAGACCGGACGCAGAAATATGGGTGGAAGTTGCAGGTTCCGAAGAAGAAGATTCCGGCAGAACTTGTACTGATCGCTGCAGGATTCCTTGGAACAGAGGAATACATTGCAAAGGCATTCGGTGTAAGCTGAACCAGAGAACAAATGTAGCTACAGAGCCTGGAACATATGCAACAAATGCAAAGAACGTATTTGTTGCGGGAGAGATATGCACAGAGGGACAGTCACTGGTTGTCTGGGCAATTCGTGAGTGCCGTGAGGTGGCACATGACGTGGATACAAGTCTGATGGGGGATATTCTTATCTGTCCGTACAGTAAAAATAGAGACTTATGGCTGGTGCATAGCCGCCCCTTTATGATTTTTTTGGGAAGTCATCTGAAACAGATGGCTCCTTTTTACCTTCTTGTGGGCTTCACGCAGTTATTCTTATTTTTATCGCAGTATATCTGGTGGCAAGCAAAATGCACATGATACTTTGAACACAGCAATGCAGGCGGACATGTGGAATGTAAAGGTCAGGGCAGCAGTGATCCGGATGCTCCGTGTGTGGAACTGCAGATCTCAAGCAGTTTTGGACAGACTTGTATAATTTTTTGGATAATTCTGCTTGATATTATGTACATTTTGATGTAGAATTATAGATAAATAGTATACGATACATAGGAGGAAACGTATGCGTAAGAATTACTTTCAAAATGTGAAAATTACAGGATAAGCTGAAAATGGTTATGGAAAGCAATTTTTGCAATTTTACTGGTGAACAATATTCTGTTTGCAATTTTAATGCTTGTATTTGGACATCCGGTATGGATTATCATTCCTGTCATTGCAGTAGTTGGTATGCCATTGCTTTCCAAAATGATCATTCAGGAAACTGACAGAAAAATATTCTTGAACCGTTAGACCAGATAGAAAAGGCCGCAGATGACATGGCACACGGAAATCTCGAAATTGATATTTCTTATCAGGGGAAGATGAACTGGGAAAGCTTGCAGAAAGTTTCCGCAATACATCTTTTATTTAAGGGGGTGTTGTGGACGATATCAATCAGCTCCTTACAGAGTTTGCAAAAGGAAACTTTGATGCGAGATCCCATGATATTGAAGCCTATCAGGAAATTTCGGTGAAATTTTAAAAACTGGAAGCGACAGAAAATAATCACAGCCAGACGATCAAAAATGTTGCAGGGGCTTCAATCAGGTATCCGCAGCAGGAGCTGACCAGCTGGCACAGGAGTGCGCAGGGATCAAGCAGAGGGAGCTACCGATCAGGCAGCGGCAGTACAGCAGCTGACATCTTCGGTTGCCGAGGTTGCTACACATATCGAAGAAAAAATACGAAGTCTACAGACAGTGTACATGACCAGGCAAAGCGGGTTGCAATCAAGGCAGACAGCGGAAGTGCAAAGATGAAAGAACTGGTCGAAGCCATGCAGCATATTTCAGAGACCACCAATGATATCCAGGTTTGTCATCGGAAAGATTGAAAGCATTGCCAGCCAGACAAACCTGTTGTCTTTAAATGCATCCATTGAGGCTGCGCGTGCCGGTGAAGCAGGAAAAAGGATTTGCGGTTGTTGCAGAACAGATTAAAAAACCTTGCGGAAGAGAGTGCTTCTTCGGCAGAAGAAACCCGTGTCATGCTGACAAACAGTCTGAATCAGGTGGGTGTCGGAAGCTCTGTTGCAGATGAGACTTCCCAGTTTATGTCGGAAATGATCGAACAGCTGGATGCGGTTGTCATGGAGGTGGCTAAGATCCGTCAGATTTCTGATCAGCAGGCAGAATCGGTAAAAGCAGATTTCCGCTGCTGTTGAGCAGGTAAACGGGGTTGTGCAGTCTAATTCTGCTACTTCTGAAGAAGTATCTGCAACCAGTGAAGAACTTTCTGCATCTGCTGAAAGTCTGGATGAGATGGTATCTGATTTTGTTCTTCGTAAATAAGATACGAACAGATGACTGGCACATTGTACAGATGAGGTGATTTTATGCCGTCGATCATGGTGTATACGGAAGAAACATTTTATTATACAGACGGAATCCAAGTGTTGTTGCGCGGGAAGAATATATGCGGCCGGATGTTACGGAACTGAGTTTCTACCGGAAAGAAGGTTTCTGGTTTGGATTTGAAGCTCCGTATTCTATTTATACCATGCAGGTAATCCGGGCATTGATTGAGTTGAAACTCAGACAATACGATTGTACACCGGAATTTCGCTATACGCGTAAGAAAATTGAATATAGTTACAGTGAAAAAAGATTCTCGATTCCGTGATTTTTTATATCACGAAATCCGATCAGCCGGGAGTTTTGTCTGTGATGGAGGAAATTAATCATTCCACTCATCTGTGTTTCTGGAACATGAAAGTGCCATACCATGATTTTGGGGAAATCCGTAAACATACCGATGCGGTATTTTACGGAATGTTTCAACAAAAAGCGCAATAGTTCTTGACTTTTTTCGGCAAAAGTTCTATAATACATTCTCGGTAATAGAGGATGTGTCGAATGAATAAAGAGAGAGATTATTTTTTTGTAATTTGAAAGCGGTATTGATATTCTTAGTCGTGCTGGGGGCATTTTTTGCTCCCTATCCACGGAGAAAGTGTTCTTGTGGTGGTAAAGCGCCTGATCTATGTATTTCATATGCCGCTTTTTGTATTTGTGTCAGGTTATTTTGCAAAGAAAATATATAAAAACGGGCAGTATAATTTTAAAAAAATATTGTATCTGATCAAGGCGTACATCATATTTGTTATTGCAATTCAGATAGTATATGCACTGTGTGGATTCCGGGATTTCTCAGGGATTAATTTTTTCTCGCAGAGTGGGGCGCCGTGGTATCTGTTTTGCCATGATTGTGTGGTATCTTACCATTCCTGTCATCCGGAAGTACAAAGAGATACCGGTATTAATCGTGACGGTTGCGCTGGCCCCGATCGCCGGATATTTCAAAAAATATCGGCGATTTTTTTGCATGTCCCGTATTCTGGTATTTGGTCCGTTCTTTTTATCTGGGATATTATATGGAACAACCGGTTGCTTGAACGGGCATTGCGACCGGTTTACCGGAGAGTTGTTGTACCGGCTGCTGTGGCAATCTGTGCGGGGATTCTGGCGTTTGGCTCAAAGTTAAAAAAGATGAGCTTGGCATGGTCTATGAAAACATTTCCTATTATGAACTGGATGATGTGGGGAAGGACCGTTTGTCCGTCTGGCACTGATGATTGCCGCGTTTCTGATTTCGTGGGCGATTATGTTTTTTGTGCCGCGTGGGAAAACCTGTCTGTCAGTGATTGGACAGAATACGATGCCGGTATATATGCTGCACCGGATCTTGCGGGATATTCTGATGTTTGCGGGAATCTATGACTATCTCGGAGACTGGGGATGGTTTGCGCTGTTTGTTCTGATTTGTCTGAGTATCTGCGTGATTTACCTGCTTATTAATCCAAAGGTAGTAAATCAGGTAAATAAGATTCTGACACTGTATACCCCGCGGCTGTGGGGCAGAATACGCCGGAATCAGGAGATATAAAGGGAATCGTAGATTGACTTTTCCTCCTATATTTTCTGAGCTTAGAACCAGAAAGATATAGGAGGAATTTTTTATGGATGCAAAAAAAAAGTTTGGAGTACTCTGGTATTATGGAGAAATGTCTGCACGGATACTTAATGGTGTAACGGCACAGCGTATGATAGAAGTAATTCGTATTTGACAATTCCAAAAAATGATTATATAGTGGCAGAAAAAGAACTTTTGTTTTCACAGAGAAAATACACTGAGGGAGGAACGTAATAATGTACGAATTTACGCAGGATTGTCTGACGGGCATCGACCAGATCGATGAAGAGCACCGAAAACTGTTTTCGCTGATCAATGAAGCGGTTGAACTGCCGAAAGAAGCACGCACACCACAGACGGTAAAAAATATACTGGAACATTTAAGTGATTATGCCGTAAACCATTTTTGCACACGAAGAAGCCTATGTGGAGGCACAGAACGATCCGGAACTGCCGTTGCAGAAAAAAGAGCATCAGGCATTTGCCGATCCCGTAAAAACTTCTGGAAAAGCAGCCACTCACCGGGGAGAATGCATCGGCGATGCTCGATGAGATTCTGACCTATCTGGTACGCTGGCTGTACCGGCATATTTTAAGCAGTGACATGATGATCGGAAAAATGCAGAAAGAAGATCCGTTTGTGTTTACCGCGAAATATTATACGGGAATCGAACTGGTAGACAGGGAACACCGGAAGCTGTTTGAGATTATCGGAGAGGTAAATGCACTGATCCATAACGACCTGCTTCATGACAAATACGATGAAATTGTACGTCTGCTGGATGAACTCCGGGAATATACCAAGTTTCATTTTGAAGATGAAGAGGCCTATATGCAGAAAATCAACAGCCCGATGCTTGAAGCACAAAAGAGGGCGCATCAGGCATTTGTGGACAAGCTGATGAGTATCGATCTGGATAAGCTGGAAGAAATTGATGACAACCAGCAGGAATATCTGCATGAGCTGATCGAGTTTCTCTCGGCGGATGGCTGATCAATCATATTTTAAAGATGGATACGCAGATTGAAAAGACAGAGCAGTAAGTATTATGTGCGGTGAAAGGATTATTTTCACCGCATTTTAATATGTCAATTTAATATGAAACTTATATAGAAAATACGTTATCCTTTTTAAAAATATTCTTTATAATAAAAAGATAGCGAGATTGAGAAAAGGAAGTGTATTTTTTATGGCAACAATTTTTCCAAGGGAACAGAAGGCAAAAAATGCTTTTTGAAAAGATTAAAGAGAATCCGCAGGCATGTGAGCGCCTGATGGAAACGTTTTATGATGCGCTCGGAGTGGGCGATGATTATGAGGGCAACGGTCTTTCTGCGGAGCAGTTCGCAACCGCACTGTTTCGTTCTTATGAGGAAAAGGATCTGACGGCGTTTCTGATGGCAATCTGCCAGAACAGTATGTTTGATCTGCTGCGGAATTCGTTTCTGGCTCCGTTTCGTTTTAATGCCAATGGTCAGACAAAAATCCCTATATCCTGACGGATGAGGATGGAAAATTAATTCCGGATATCAAATTTCATGTCAGTGACAAAAATTATGAGCAGTTTTTTAAGGTATTTCAAAAAGAGTGAACAGGTGAAGATGTATCTGGCATACGGATTCCGTAAACGGCATTGTTATGACAGAGATACCATGGAAGCACAGAAATCCGTATGGGAGAGCATATCGGAGTGCTGCTTGTCTATGAAATGCCGGATACGGTAAAAATACAGGAGACAGAAGCGCAGGCATATGCGGCCATCTGGGATATCCTGATGGATCTGCAGAAATCCCTGCCACGTTCGGTCGTTTATTACGGACAGGATTCCATGGAAAATAAGGGAAACCGTTACGATGCACTTGGGGTGTTTTTGCCGATGTACCATTTTCGGAAGGCATTGGAGAAAAACATTGATATTGCAAACAAAATTGTATTGATGCATTAAGAAAGAGGATGATGATTCATGCAAACCACTGCAATACCTAAAAATCACATGGATATCCCATGGCATGAGTACAGCGGCCACGGAAATTGTCCCGATTACAGAGGCAGACCCTGACCGAAAAAAGCTTCAATCGTCGGCCGTGTCGGCCTGATGCTGTTATCCTGTGGAACGGGAGCCTGGCGTGTCCGCAGTTCCATGAATACGATTTCACAAAATCTCGGAATTACATGTTCGACAGATATCGGTCTGATGTCGATTGAATATACCTGTTTTGATGGAACGAGTGGATTTTCCCAGTCTCTTTGCCTGACCAATACCGGAGTCAACACATCAAAAACTGAACCGGCTGGAGCGTTTATCGGTGAATTTTCAACCGTAGGGGAAAACCATGACGGGCGAACAGCTCCATGATCATCTGGATGAGATCGACCGGATTCATGGACTCTATTCCCCGGTGGCTTTGGGATTTGCCGCGGCACTGGCATGCGGCGCATTCACATTTTTGCTTGGCGGAGGGCCCGTGGAAATGCTGTTTGCTTTTTTTGCGGGGCAGGACTTGGAAACTTTGTCCGCTACAAACTGACAAAAAGCATCATCTGACACTGTTTCTCGGGATTGTGGCATCCGTTGCCTCGGCGTGCGTTACCTATACCATTCTGCTTCGGATCGCAGAGCTGATTGCCGGGGTTTCCCTGCAGCATGAGGCGGGATATATCTGTTCCATGCTTTTTTATCATTCCGGGCTTTCCGTTTATTACAAGCGGAATTGACCTTGCCAAGCTGGATATGCGTTCCGGGCTGGAGAGGCTGACCTATGCGATCATTATCATTGTTGTTGCGACCATTACGGCATGGCTGATGGCACTGCTTTTGCATCTGCATCCGGTGGATTTTCCGGCGCTTTCTATGTCCGTTCCCATGCATATCATACTGCGTCTGGTCTTCAGTTTCTGCGGCGTGTTCGGATTTTCGATTATGTTTAACAGTCCGTGGAAACTGGCGGCAACGGCAGCACTGATCGGAGCAGTGGCCAACACCCCCTCCGGCTGGAGCTGGTGGATCTTGCTTCATTTCCTCCGGCTGCGGCTGCTTTTGTGGGAGCACTTTTTGGCAGGAATCCTTGCATCATTGATCAAAAAACCAGGCGGGATATCCAAGGATTTCACTTACGGTTCCGTCGATTGTCATTATGGTACCGGGACTGTATCTGTACCGGGCAATTTACAATCTGGGTGCGATGTCTTTGAATACCTCTGCATCCTGGTTTGCTTCTGCAATTTTAATTATTGTGGCACTGCCGCTTGGTCTGATCTTTGCAAGAATTCTGACCGACCGGACATTCCGGTATTGTACATAGAAATACGTCTGTTTCCTTACGGCTCCACAAATCCCGGAAAGATACTGACACCTCTTTATTTTAGAAAAGACTTGCAAAAACAGACCAATTGAAGTAAGATAAGATACACAAAACAGGATGTCTGAAAAAGACTATAGATTTTTACGGTTTCTGATTCAAACCGTCGGTCTATAGTCTTTTTTTTTTGCAGAACATCCGGCAGAAAAGAGGAGTTTGTATGAATCAGGAGTACATGAAAACAAGAAAAATCCTGCCGCTGGTGCTTTCCATGTCACTTCCCATGGTCATATCCATGGCAGTGAATGCATTGTATAACATTGTGGGACAGTTATTTTTGTGGCAAAGATCAGTGAAGATGCGATGACGGCGCTTGCCCTTGTGTTTCCGATGCAAAATCTCGTCAATGCCATTGTTATCGGATTTGCGATCGGAATCAATGCAAGGGTAGCCTTTATCTGGGAGCAAAAAGAAGAGAAACTGGCGGATGAGTCGGCATCCGTGGGGCTTTTTTGTTAAATTTGATCCACGGTCTGGTGCTGGCACTGCTTTTTGTTCTGCCATTATGCCATCGTTTCTTCGGATGTTTACAGGCGATACACAGGTGATCGCACTGGCATGCACGTATTCCACGCGGGTATTTGCGTTTGCACCAGTGATCGGTCTAGGACTTGCATATGAAAAGATCTTTCAGGCAGTCGGGCGGATGAAGGTGTCGATGATCTGTATGATGCTCGGATGTGTAACCAATATTATTTTAGATCCGGTTATGATCTTTGGTCTGGGGACCGGTACCGAAGCTTGAATTGCGGGTGCGGCTTATGCCACGGGAATCGGTCAGTGTGTGACGCTGGCGGGGTATCTGCTGTTTTATTTTGTACGTCCGATGCATGTAAAGGTCAACGTCGCAAATATGAAAACAACCGGAAGCGTAATGAAAATATTTATACCATCGGAATTCCGGCAACTTTAAATCTTGCACTTCCTTCCATTCAGGTGTCCGCATTAAATGCAATCCTTGCGCCGTTTCCGGGAAGTTATATTCTGGTGCTCGGAGTTTATTATAAACTGCAGACATTTATTTATCTGACGGCAAACGGAATTGTGCAGGGAATCCGGCCGCTCGTTGGATATAATTATGGAGCGGGAGAATATGACAGGGTGAAAAAGATTACGCACACCTCCATGGGATTGATCGCACTGGTTATGGTTATGGGAATGGTAATTTCCTGTGCAATTCCGCCAGCAGCTGATGGGATTGTTTACCACAAGCCGCACAACAATGGAAATCGGAGGTGCGGCACTCAGAATCATCAGTTTTTGGATTCGTGGTATCCTCGGTTTCCGTTACATTTTCCGGAGTCCTGGAGGGACTGGGAAAAGGGCATGCCATCACTTTTGATTTCTCTTGCGCGCTATATCGTTGTTATGCTGCCGGTTTCTTTTTTGTGCTCAGCCGGTTGTTACAGGCATTGGGTGTGTGGTACGGATTTGCCGTTACCGAGTATATCGTAGCGGTTCTTTCCTATTATATATACAAATTCCATATGAGAGATATAAAAGGGTAACAAAATAAAAAAAAGTGGTACAATAGTTAAAATATGGATAAGAGAAAAGGAATAAGGAGGAGTCGGTTATGCCATACTCAAACGCCACCAAACAGGCATTTGCAGATGCTCTTCGAAAAACTGTTGGAACAGAAACCTTTTGCGAAGATCAGTGTATCACACATTTGCGAAGAATGCGAATGAACCGCAAAAGTTTTTATTATCATTTTAAAGATAAATATGATCTGGTCAACTGGATTTTTTGACACTGAAATTACAAAGATTTTTTCAGAAGAAGAATGGAAAAATGCCGGCTTTTACATGGGATATACTGGAAAAAATCTGTGAGTATTTTTTATAAACACCGGACATTCTATTCGAAAGTACTGCAGATTGAGGGGCAGAACTCTTTTTACAGAACATTTCCGGGATATTTTAGTCCCTGTCAATCGTAAATTTCTTGCGATGGTAGAGGAAGAGGAAAAAGGAGAGCACGAGGAATTTTATATTCATTTCTTTTCGGATGCATTTCTGGCAGCACTCGTGAGATGGCTTGAGGACAGGGAATGTGTGTCCCCGCAGGAATTCAGTGCACTGTTGCGTTCGAGTGTGGAAATGATTGCAAAGTATGTGCTGCAGAGTCAGAAATAAGGGCAGAAGTATTCTGTAATCTGGAAAAATTCGACAAATTTTACCCACATTCGTGCATTTGTCCACTTGAATTTAAGAAGAGAAAAAGATATAATACTTTTCAGATTACACAAAAACATTTCTGTCATGTTATGGCGACAGAATGAAAGGAAGTTGAGATTATGAATAAAATGTCATTACAGAAGAGTATTCAGAACTTTGGAATCAAGCAGGCCTTAAAGTATATGGAGAAAGATCCAGAGGAGAATATTCCGAAACTGATGGATATGGTTGACAAATTTGCACCGGACGGATGGTATGAGGCACAGAGAAATATGATCCGTAAGGTAATCAAAGAAAGAGGAAACTGGTATCAGTTAATTCTTCGTATTTACCAGCTGGATCCGGAAGTACGTAAAGCATTCTTCCAGAATTTCATTTTCAATGCAAGTTTAAAGGGAAGTGCATTACAGGAACAGCTTGCTGAAGAAAACAACTGTAACATTCCGTGGGCAATTCTGTTAGACCCCTACCTCTGCATGTAATTTACACTGTACCGGATGCTGGGCAGCAGAGTATGGCCATCAGCTGAATCTGGATCTGGATACGATTGATTCTATCGTACGTCAGGGTAAGGAGCTTGGGTACCTATATGTATATTTATACAGGTGGAGAACCACTGGTACGTAAAAAAAAGACCTGATCAAGATCTGCGAGATGCATCCGGATTGTGAATTCCTTTCTTTCACAAACGGTACTTTGATTGATGAAGAGTTCTGCCAGGAAATGCTTCGTGTCAAGAACTTTGTTCCGGCGATCAGTCTGGAAGGATTCGAGACAGCCAACGATGGACGAAAGAGGCGAAGGTGTATTTGATAAAAAAGTACAGCATGCCATGAGCCTGTTAAAGAGCCATGGTTTACCATTTGGTATTTCTACCTGTTATACCAGAAAGAATTTAGATGATGTAACCAGCGAAAAATTCTTTTGATATGCTGGTTGAGAGT
>VOFK01000511.1_pt1 | contig 11932 bp, 20 predicted proteins | sample 5384121 | NCBI WGS metagenome assembly VOFK01 (sample SAMN12384730, study PRJNA508395) | human gut metagenome | isolation source: healthy gut J | host: Homo sapiens | reverse complement strand
CGATCAATAAGACATACGAATGATTTAAAAATGATACGCTTTTATCTATCGTCTGGCGAGCAGTGATGTGATTTTACTGGACGATTATTATCCGGAAATTTATAAACCGGTTTACGATAAGAATGTTAAAGTCATTCAGGTATGGCATGCCTGCGGAGCATTTAAGGCGCTGGGACTTGAGCGTATGTCAAAGGCAGGAGCTCCGCCGATCAATACGTCGGTGCATAAATGTTATACCCATGTACCGGTCAGCTCCTATCATTCGGCACTGCATCATCAGGAAGCGTTTGGTATCGGTATCGATAAGTTTTATCCGGTCGGAATTCCAAGAACAGATATTTTTCTTTGATGAGGATTACAAGAAAAAAACCTGTGAACGTGTATATGCGGAATTTCCGGGGGCAAAAGAAGCGAAGCGTGTGATTCTGGTATGCGCCGACATTCCGTGGAAACAGCGCTGTGGATGCACATTTCCCGATGGAAAAACTGGATTTTGAAGAGTGGGGAGAATTATGTAAGAGGACAGATTCTTACCTCATAGTAAAGATGCATCCATTTGTACAGGAGAAAATCAATATTCCGGAAAAGTACAGAGACTGCATTGCGGATGCGGCACAGTATCGTGAAGTCAATGACATTTTATTCATTACAGATTTGCTGATTACCGACTATTCATCCATTATTTATGAATTCTCTCTGCTGAGAAGACCGATGCTGTTTTACGCATTTGATCAGATCATGTATGTTTCTACGAGAGATTTCTATGAGCCATATGAGGATATTGTACCGGGACGTATCATCAAGCGTTTTGATCAACTGATGGAAGCTCTGGAGAAAGAAGAGTACAATACCGACAAGCTTGAATGGTTTATAAAGAAGAATTTCGCATACACAGACGGAAAGTCAACAGATAGAGTAATTGATCTGATTATAGGGAATGACGAAGAGATCGGAAAGTATTCAGCGGCATCCATGCAGGGAGCACTTGCGGCAGTAAGCAATAATTTCGGAATGAATGGAGAACATGTAGACAAGCGGTATCGCGATGATGACCGTTCTGTCGTGCAGAACCGCGGGGAAGCACAGGAAAAAAGATTCCGAAAGTCAGAATAACGATAAATATTCAGAGTAAAAAAATGGAGGAAAATTTCGTGAGAGAAAAAAAGGAAAAAATTGCAGCATCTATTATGTGTTCGGGATTTGATCAGGTAATGGATTATGTACATGAATTTGAGAGAAATAATATTGAATTTTTTACATGTGGATGTCATGGACAGGTACGTTTGTCCCAAACCTTGCATATGGTCTCGATTTTGTAAAAGACTGCGTAAGAAAACAGATATTACACTGGACTGTCATCTGATGGTAGACCGTGCGGAAGATAAGCTGGACTGGTTTGATTTTCAGCCGGGAGAGCATGTGTCCCTGCACCATGAAGGAAACCTGTCATATCCAGAAGTGCCTCGATCATCTTGCAAAAGAAAGGGGTTGCCGGTGATTGCCATTAATCCGGGTACACCGATCCAGGTACTGGAGGAAATTGTAGATTATATTGCGGGAGTTCTGGTGCTGCACGTTAATCCGATTTGCCGGACAGAAAATTGTACCGCATACCATTGAAAAAGCAGCACGTATTCGTAAATATCTGATGATTCGGGACATCCGAGGTATATATTGAACTGACGGAAACATTACCTGTGAGAATGCGGCAAAATTATACAAGAATGGTTCGGACATTTTTGTAGCAGGTACAAGCAGTATTTTCCGGGAGGGAGATATTGATGAACTGATTATGAACTTAAGAAAGGCAATTGGGTGAGAAAAGGAGACGTAATGTCAAGAATTTATTATAGAGGAGGAATGTCTCCATTTGAGACATTTTCCCGGGATATATTTTGACGCATAATGTTATTGGAACCAATGTTGGTAATTTTTTATATTTAAATGGGGTAGTGCGTTCATTGATGATCGACGACAATACAGTAATTCAGGCAAATTATTATAATACAAATTATTATAAACCTGAATATGTTAATGAAAACTTCGATTGTTTTGTCATTCCATTGGCTGATGCGTTCAGAGAGAATTTTGTGAATGAATTAAATGAATTAACTTCTTTTGTTAAAAAGTTAAAGATTCCATGTTATGTAATTGGCGTTGGGTTAAAGGAATCCTATGAACCGGATTTTTCACAACCCAAACCACAGGATGAAGCTGTAAAGAAATTTGTTACAGCAGTACTTGAAAAATCAAATTGTATTGGGGTAAGAGGTGAATTAACCGGTAAATATTTGGAGACATTAGGTTTTGCAGAAGGACGCGATTTTATGGTGATAGGTTGTCCATCTATGTATATGAAGGGAAAACGATTGCATATACAAAAATCCGAAATTAGATGTTAATTCTAAAGTATGTTTTAATTCAAATGTTGCAGCTTCTGTTCCTACTGTAAGTTTATTAAATTAAAAATGAAGGAATTTGAAAACCATTATTTTATTGGACAAGTTGTAAATGAACTCAGAAGTATTTATTTAGGGGTGCTCCATATGAATATAAAATCGAATATAATTTTCGCAACGTTACAGACAAAATTTATCAGGATGGTCGATTGAGATTTTTTTGTAATGTACCTAAGGGATGGAATTCCTGAATGATTCAGATTTGACTTTTGGATCAAGGTTACATGGAAATATTGCAGCCGTTTTAGCAGGGACTCCGGCATTGCTTGTGACGAAGGACTCAAGAACTAGGAATTGGCAGAGTATCATCATTTAAATGCGATACATGAGAGTAAGCTGAATGAAAAAACTGACATTGCAGGAACTTGTGGAACAGCAGGATTTTTTCGCAGATTGAAAAATATCAGAAACAGAATTTCGACAGGTATGTTGCATTTTTTTGAAAAAGAATGATATCCCAAATATTTTTATGGACGGAGAAGATCCGCAGGAAACTGCATTTGACAGAAAAATAAAGCAGACGGATTTGCTGGAGGGAATAGTTCCGGTTTCCCAATGTTCTCTGGAAGAAATTGCAGAAAAGAAATAGAGATTATACAAATTTGGATGAAAACTGGATAGATTATCGAAAAAATTAAATTTTACTTCGGATTTATTACAAAAGAGAGAATTAAAAAATCAGAAAATTGCAACAGAACCCCTTAGCAAAAAAAGTCGTAAAAAATAAGGTAAAAGGATTTTTGAAATGATGCAAGTATATATAATTAGGTGTTTGGTTTTATGAAAAGGTTATTGTGAAAGACTGATTTCCAGAGATTATTGACTGGCATTGATAAAAAATATAATTCATAAATGTAAAGCATACGGAATCACATTTGGAATGCAATCCAAAGGTAATGAAATCAGCAAAAAATAAAATAAGCGGTTGCAAGAGTGGGAAGATAGGCATTGCAAAAGACAGTAATGTTACGTATGTGAAGTAATAAAAAGAGAGAATAGATGATGGTTCATTTGTTCTCTTTTTAATATGTAAAATTTACAGTGATCTTTTTAGTAAATATGGTATATTAAAATGTTTTACTTGATTTCACATAAATGAAAGGACGTATATTATGCGAAAGAAAAGGAATTTGTTTTGGATTGATTCTGGCTTTATTACTTCCGTTTGTATTCACAACTGAAGTAAAGGCATCAGATAATACAGAACTTAATATTTATGCATTTTATCTTAATTCAGAAAAAAAAAGGGGGATTCTACACTGTTAGAATCGAAAGGACATTATTTGTTGATTGATATTGGCGCAGACAATCACGCACCTGCAATCATTAAACAGCTACAGACATTGGGAGTTACTCATGTAGATGTGATGTTTAGCCATTTGCACACAGATCATACTGGAGGATGTTCTACGGATTTACAGGCTGGATTGAAGCAGTTTGCACTTTCCGGGATTACGATTGATACGTTATATCTGCCAGACCCTTCGCTGGCGGTTTTATCAAGAAGTTATCCATCCCGCTATGCAGCATTTCAAGCATTTATGAGCACACAGGGAACAGGAAGAATTGTATATCTGAATGTTGGGGATCAGGTCAATGTTGGTGATGCGACTGGAAAAGTTATTGGTAGCCAGTAAACACGAATGAGATTTCCCCCATATGCTTATACCCGTATTACAAAAGAAAAAAGAACGTTTTATACGTTATGAAAATAATTGTTCACTTGCAGTTATTTTTACCTGTGGAAATACACGTTATTTTTACAGCGGGAGATAGTTATTCTGATGAATCGGATCGGTTAGTCTCACGTTATGGTACGTCTTTAAAATGTGATATTATGAAAATGAATCATCATGGAATTGGAAGTGGAAATTCAGTGTCATTATTGGAGGCGGTACAGCCATCTTATGCTTTTATTCCGAACACTGGAGTTTCCGAGACAGATGCGAAGACGAATAAATGGCGTACAGGAACAGCGATTAAGCGCATGACATCTTATGGTCTTTGTTATTTGGTGGGAAATGAAGAGAAAACATTGATTTTCCATATTGAGAATGATAAGATTACACTATATCGCGGAGATACTGTAGAAACAGGTAAAAAAAATGACAGGATGGCAGTCATTATATGGAGCTGATGGTCTCTACCGTGACCACGATATGTATTATTTTGATAAAAATGGTTCATTGTCTACCGGGGTTAAAATGATAGGGAAACACTACTATTATTTTCGCAAAGGTGGACAGATGGATTATGGAACCTATAATTCAGAGGGAAATTACTCGGATGGCATAGTTACAACGGAAAGAAACGTTATTTCAGATTGTCTGATGATGAAAATTATGCATATATGGATGTCGGCAGAAAGAAAATTGGAAGTGAAACCTATTATTTTGATAAAAATGGGTATAAATTAATTCCGGATATTGTTGGTGATGATGAAAATGTTGAGGATGGATATCTATCCGACACAGATAGGATCTGATTATTATTATTTAAATGAAGATGGAGCAATGACAGAGGATGACTGGATTAATATAGACGGGGAAGATTATTTCTTTGGGAAAAATGGAAAAATGTACCGTAACGGAGTGTATGCAATTGCAGGAGATAATTATCTGTTTGAAAGCGATGGAACTCTTGCTGTAGGGGATTCTCATACGGAACTTTATGATTTTAAGAATAGTACATATGCTGTTCGGGCAGATGGAACATTAGTGTCGGGAAAAATTGCAAAGATTGACGGGTATCAATATTATTTTAACTCAAAAGGAAAATTACAAAGCAATAAGATTATTCATGTGGGAAAAACATAATTATTACTTTGGTAAAAATGGAGTACTAATTAAAAAATAAGAAGATTAAACGAAATGGAAAAAATTTACTATAGCAATAAAAAACGGTGTTTTGTCGAACAAGAAATAATTGGGGATGACATATGAAAACCAAAGAGAGAAAAAAGAAAAGCAAATGGAAAATGATCGCAGGGATTATGCTTGTGATCCAATTGTTACTGAGCCTGGCAACGGTCGGAGTTGTTTTGTGGCTGAATATTGTTCCAACGCTGTATGTGATCCTGCTTGGATTAAGTCTGCTGCTGCTGCTCATTATAGAATATTGTCTGTTTTATTTTGGTAAAAAGGAAAAAAGACCGGATGCTATGTCAGGCGTACGCTTGGTGTAATTCTTTTCCTTGCATGTGTGATTGTGTGTGGGTGGTTCCTATATGCTTGTAAAGGCCGGAAATACGCTCGATAATATTGCCGGAAATGTAAAGACCACCGATACCGTGTCCGCCTATGTGATGACGGATGATCCGGCGCAGACACTGATGGATGCAAAAAGACTATGTGTTTGCAATTACCGAAAATACGATTACGAACATACCCAAAAGGCAATCGAAAAAGATCAATGAAACTGTCGGGACACAGATCCGTACACAGGTGTATGACAACATTCCTGATATGGTACAGGCATTGTATGAGGGAAGTGCTGATGCAATGCTGATGAATGTGGCATATGTGGATGTGGTAGAGGCACAGGATGGATATGAAACATTTTCTTCAAGAACAAGAACACTGTATGACCATGAAGAAGAAAATGTGGTTACGGAAGATTCACAGACTGCAGAAAAATCAATTACAACAGAGCCGTTTGTGGTTTATATCAGTGGTTCGGATACTAGAAACCTTACACACCCTACTACCAGCCGCAGTGATGTCAATATTCTTGCGGTTGTCAATCCGTCCACGAAGCAGGTGCTTCTTTATTAATACACCGAGAGATTACTATGTGGATACGGCAGCGTCAGCAGGAGCAAAATAAACTGACCCATTGTGGAATGTATGGAATTGACTGTTCCATGGCAACACTTGGAAATCTGTATGATGAACATGTAGATTATTACGTGCAGATCAACTTTAACGGATTTAAGACAATTGTGGATGCCGTGGAGGGAATTACCGTGGAATCGGTAAAAGGCTTTCCGCACCAGTGAGGGGGATTTTATATCAATCAGGGAACGAACCAGTTAAATGGCACAGTGGCACTTTCCTATGTACGGGAGAGAAAATCTTTTTGCAGATGGGGATAATTCCAGAGGACGTCATCAGATGCAGGCAATTGAGGCATTGATTAAGAAAGATTTCTTCCGGAACAACGGTGCTTAGCAACTATTCAGCAATTATGGATAGTATGTCGGGGATGTTTACGACAAGTATGAGTTCAGAGGATATTTCTGCATTGGTAAAAATGCAGTTGTCGGATCTGGCTTCCTGGAATGTAAAAGTCTTATGCAGTTACAGGAACCGGCGGATCATCGACCACCTATTCCATGCCTACGAAACGAAGCTATGTCATGTATCCGGATGAGGTGCAGGTAAAATATGCAGAGCAGCTTGTCAATAAAGTCGTTGAGGGACAGATCCTGACAGATGCTGATCTGGAGATTCTGGATAATATCGTACAGTAGTGGAAATTTACAGTGAGGAAAAGATATGAAGTTCCGAGAACAAACAGCTAAGAAAAAAGAGTATCCGGCAGATCGCGGGGATGTTCCTGGCAGTTACCGTGCTGCTGGCGGGGAGTCCATATATCGCAGAGGCTGCAGAGATTGTCAAAGATATGGATGGAACTGCATATGCGCAGGATGCGGCAGGATTTGTCTATCAGATTCCAAAAGGTGCAACAACGAAAAAAAGGCTGTTCCATTTATATATGTATACGGGAGAAAAAAGCACAGTTACCTTTCCTGCAAAATGTAATTCCTACGTAGTTACTAACATCGGAACGAATCTTGGCCAGCTGATTCTGACAAATTTGCAGACGGTAAAGATTCCATCAGGATATACCACGATTGAAACACAGGCGTTTCAGAATCAGACGGTTTGTACCAAATTGAGATTCCGGCCAGCGTAAAAACGATTGGAATAGATGCATTTGCAGGATGTAACAAAGGCAAGGCTTACGATAGTTACTCCGTATGGTTCTGCGGCGGAAACGTATGGGAAAGCAAACGAAATTCATTATAGCAGTCAGACATCTTTACAAATACAGGCAGGGTATAGTAAACTGTATGTGGGAGAGAGCCGATCCATTGTCGTATTGAATGCTTCTGTGGCACCCGTCTGGAAAAGTTCAAATAGCAGTGTGGTATCGGTAGATGCGGATGGAAGGCTGACGGCGAAAAAAGCCGGAACTGTAAAAATAACGGCAACCATTGGCAAAAAAACTTATACATATCCCTATACGGTGATTGCGCGTTCCCAGAAAAACGTGCTTGATATTATCTGGAATCAGTATGTGACCTCCGGATGAGCGATTATGAAAAGGCAGTTGCCGCCCAGCAGTGGATGCAGCAGAATGTTTCCCAGATGGAACATCGGTTCTGGCACAGAAAGCACTCGAGCAGGGCAAGGCAAATTATAAGGGGTTTTGTGAAGCTTATCAGTTGATTATGAAGCACTATGGCATATCCGCAAAAAGTGGTCAACGGCAAAAAACACATGGAAAATTCTGTCGTGATCGCCGGTAAAAATATACAGCATCAACGCTGGAAACTTCAGCGAATGCAGATAAAACATATACTACAACAACCATCCGGGACTTGCGGTGAACCGGGTAACCATGGTTCTTTCAAAGGCAGGATAAGCACGTTTAAAGTGACCGGACAAAGCAAAGGAATTACCTGGTCGCAGCAACACGAAGGTTGCGGTAGTAAATGCCAGTGGCAAAGTGACGGCAAAGGGTACCGGCACAGCCAAAGTAACATTGAAAGTAAACAGGAAAACATTTGCCTGCACCGTTTGCGTAAATCCATGAAAAAGATTGAAAGGAGAAATTGAAAGAATGAAAAAAAGTAATGAAAGAGGGTAATTACGGCATGTCTGGCTTTTGCCATGATTCTGGCGCTGGTGACACCGGCATCTGTGGAGGCAGCCACAAAGAATGAGGAAGCTTAACACTTTATAAGGGAGAAACCTATACCTGGTATCTTACCGGTGTGAAATCTTTAAGTAGTGCGTCAAGCACCAAGAAAGCAGTTGCAACAGTAAAAGCCAATAAATCGAAAAAGCAGTATACCATTTCTGCAAAAAAGCAGGAACTTCGGTTGTAACTATAAAAGGGAAAGATTATTACGGACATACGCAGTCTTTAAAGATAAAAGTAACGGTTGCGGAGCCGAAGTTTGACCTTAAGCTTCAGAAACTGGATGGAAATTATATTCTGATCCGTGTGAAAAAACAATACGAAGGCAACGTTTGACCGGTTGGCGGTACGCTACTCATTAAAGAACAGTTCCGGATCTGAGGTTGCAGCAAAAAAGAGATTGTTTATCGTGTAATGAGTGGAAAAGACTGCATACGAAAGTATTTATGTCTCATCTGCGGCAGATGTTGATATTTCGCAGTCCAGTGTAAAGATTACGGCATTTGACAGAAATCGGAACAGAGAAATATAAAGTGCTGGGAAAAAGATAAGCTTTCCGTTACTGTCACAGATGAACAGGTATCAGATTCCAGTATTTCATTTAAGCTGAAAAAGGTAAACAAAACAAGTCAGTATGTGTATGGAGAAATTTATATTATCAGCTATGATGCAAACGGAACCATCATAGATGTATCTACCAGCTCCCCTTATACCTGGATAAAAAGGAAACAAAACTACTTCGGAAACCGTTTCCAAGAGCCCTTACAGCCATCCGAATTTCGACCATTATGAGATCGTATACGGTGGATACTATACAAAAAATAAATTTCGGTCATTCTTAGATGATTATAAGGATAAGGGTGGAATCATTGTGATTCTGCCCTTGTTTTATTGAAAATGAGGGTGATAAAATAAAAAAAATTCAGAAAACGGTTAAGAAATGGAAAAGATGTCCGATATATATTGTGTAGGTAAACAAAAAGAACGCCAATCATGGAAGGGAGGCGCGTTACCGCAGCAATCAAGGACAGATATCAGACAATTGTACCCGTAGGAAGCATCATTGCGATTACCTATCAGTCTCCACGTGAGAATCATGGGGAATCCCAGATGAAGCAGAAGAAGGCATCGTTTGCAGGCATGCTGGATCAGCAGATGCAGATGCTCAGCAAGTTGGAAAGTTGAGAGGAGAATTCAACATTTCAGATATATTGCTAGAACATAACGAATGAACGCCGTGTCGATACCAGTGTGTACGATGCGGCGTTTTTGTGTTATGATAAAATCGGCAGTAAAAAAGACTGGATGAAGGAGTAGAAAAAGACATGATAAGAAATATAATCTTTGATGTGGGTGGTTCTGGTTTCCACGAGCCGGATGCATATATGCAGCGTCTGGGAATCAGCAAAGAAAATCAGAAAAAATTAATGAAGCAATGTTTCAAAACAAATTGTGGGATACGTCCGATCAGGGACTTGGGGACACCGGATGAATTCTTACAGAAATTTATTGCGGGAGCACCCGAACTGGCAGACGAAATTACGAAAATCCATAAAACCGTCGGAAATACCGTGGAACTGTTCCCGTATGCCATGGAATGGATTCTCGATCTGAAGGCAAGAGGATATCATGTGTATATCCTTTCCAACTATAGTGAAAACATGCTGGATCAGACAAAGGATAAACTGAAATTTCTTCCGCTTATGGATGGCGTTGTTTTTTCATATAAAATAAAAAAGAAAATGAAGCCGGATCCGGAAATTTATGAATATCTCTGTGATGAATACTGGTTAGAACCTTAAGAAAGCGTATTTATTGACGATCGTCCGGTAAATATAGAAGGAGCAAAAAAAAAAATGTGGTATCCATGGAATTGTTTTTCGTTCCTATGAGCAGGCCAAAACGGAACTGGAGGAGTTTCTTAAGGAATTCTAATATTTCTGCGAAAATCTTTTTCAAAAACCAAGAGTGTGATAAAATGACATACGGCAATTGTTTTTGGGAAAAATTACAAGTGGAGAGAATTTAAAAAATCTTGGGCGAAGCATAAGGTATGTATCGCAAGGGAGTGCAGATCAGGAGGATAGGAAAATAATGGATTACAGACAGGAATATGAAAAAAATGGTGTAATGACCCGTATTTCGATGAGCAGACGAAAGCAGAACTGAAGGCAATTGCAGGAGATGATAAGGAGATCGAGGATCGCTTTTTATCGTACGCTGGAGTTTGGAACGGCAGGATTACGTGGAGTAATCGGTGCGGGAAACCAACCGTATGAATATCTATACAGTACGTCAGGCAACACACAGGGACTGGCAAATTATATTCTGGCACAGGGAGGACAGGAGAAAAGGTGTGGCAATCGCACACGATTCCTGTCTGATGGCAGATGAATTTACCGATGCATGCAGCACTTTGTCTTGCAGCAAACGGAATCAAAACATATGTGTTCAAGAGTCTGCGTCCGGTTCCGGAACTTTCATTTGCTGTCCGGACACTCGGATATGTATTGCAGGCCATTGTTATTACCGGCAAAGCCATAACCCGAGAGAATATAACGGGTATAAAGTATACTAGGAAGACGCGCGTAGGTAACACCGCCACATGATACCGGTATTATGGCGGAAGTAGCAAAAAGTAACTTCTTTGACATGGTAAAAGACCATGGAGAAGGAAAAAAGCACAGGCAGAAGGGCTGTATCAGATCATCAGCGACGACGTGGATGAATCCTATTTTTGCAGAACTGAGAAATTTTTATCCATTCATCCGGAGATCATCAAAAGATGGCAAAGGATATCAAGATTGCTTATACACTATTGCATGGAACCGGTCTTACCCGGTTAAGCGTGTGCCGAGTGATCTGGGATTTGAAAATGTATACATTGAGCCACAGCAGGCAAGTTGCGGATGGCCGGTTCCGACCGCACCGTATCCGAACCCGGAGAATCCGGATGCATGGGAACTGGCACTTAAGCTTGCAAAGGAAAAGGATGCAGATCTGGTTCTGGCAACGATCCGATGCAGATCGTCTTGAGCATACTGCGGATACAAAGAGCGGGGAGTATGTAACCTTTACCGGAAATATGTCAGCATGCTGATCGCAGAATATATTCTGGGACAGAAACGTGCAACAATTTATGCCGGAGAATCCGGTACTGGTAGAATCTATCGTTTCTACCGATATGGCAAAAAGCAATCGCAAAGCATATGATGTGGAGCTGGTAGAAGTACCTTCGACCGGGTTTGGCATATTGGTGAGCAGATGCTGAAATATGAAAACCGGAGAAAAGAATTATGTGTTCGGATTTGAAGAAAGTTACGGATTTCCGGCACTTATGAAGAGATATGATGCTCCGGCAGCCTGTATGTATGTTGTGTGAGGTTGTCGCTTATAAATCACAGTAGGGAAAGACACTCTGGGATGGCAGTGATCGATATGGTACGAAAGTACGGATATTACCAAATGAGGAATCGCAACCATGACACTTAAGGGAATCGATGGTGCCGCACAGATTCAGCAGATTATGGATCGGGCAAGACAGA
>VOFK01001329.1_pt1 | contig 11936 bp, 20 predicted proteins | sample 5384121 | NCBI WGS metagenome assembly VOFK01 (sample SAMN12384730, study PRJNA508395) | human gut metagenome | isolation source: healthy gut J | host: Homo sapiens | reverse complement strand
ATCGGTATGGGTACGTCTGCAGCTTTCTTTGGCAACTATGATTGCTACTTTGGTTACTCCTTTTTTAAGTAATAGAGAATTATGAGCGAAGAAAATATACAGAAGACAACACAGCAGCCGGAGGAGCAAGAGATTGATTTGATTGAGCTCAAGCCTGTGAAAGTGTGGGCGGAGCGTAAATTGGTTTTCAAGGCATGCGGGGTATTGCCGCCCTTATCGGATTAGTGGTTGCGTTCAGTATTCCTAAAGAGTACTCTACTAAAAAGTGACATTGGCGCCTGAAAGCGCTGGTAAGACACTCTGCGGGGTATGGGGCATTGGCGGCCCATGGCCGATTAATTTGGTGGAGAACTCGGCCGGAGAGGATGCGTTGTCGCCCTGAGTTATATCTGATATTGTTAAGTCAACACCTTTCCTGTTGGAGGCTGTTTGATGTAAAGGTTAAGGATCAGAAAGGAAAAGTAGATACAACCTTATATGCTTATTTGGACAAGTATCAGCGTTCGTCTTGGATGGGGGCTGTGGTCTCCTGCCATTCAAGGCTTTGGGGTGGACACTCTTTTGTTCAGGATAAGCCGGAGAAGAGAGAAGGTAAAATTGATCCGTTCCACCTGACGGTAGATGAAACAAAAAGGGTGGCTGAGGCATTGAGCAAGCGCATCTTGGTTACCATTGATAAAAAACAGGCGTTACCACTTTAGAGTAACTATGCAAGACGCTTTGATTTCAGACTTCGTTGACAGATACGGTCATGCATTGTTTGCAGAATTATATCACAAATTACCGTACCAATAAAGCCCGTCATGATTTAGCTTTTACAGAGAAATTATATAAAGAAGCAAAGGCGGATTATGAGAAAGCTCAGAAAAAATATGCTACTTTTGCAGATGCTAACCAAAAACATTATTCTGTTAAGCTATCGTGCCGAGCAGGAACGTTTAAAAAACGAAGTTGAGCTGGCTTATACTGTTTATACCCAGGTTTCCGGACAATTGCAGATGGCAAGAGCCAAAGTGCAGGAGATTACTCCGGTATATACGGTTGTGCAACCGGCTACGGTTCCTTTGCGTGCCGCCAAGCCGAATAAGATTATGATCCTTATCGGATTTGTATTCTTGGCGGGAGTAGGATGTGTTGGTTGGATACTATTTGTGAAAGATTTATTTAAGGAATGGAGAAAAGCAAGCAAAGCAATATGATAGCTAATAATGATATGAATCGTTGGTGTGTTCTGTATACGGCACCGAGGTCGGGAGCGTAAATTGATGCAACGTTTGAATGAAGCAGGTTATGCTGCATTTTGTCCTATGCAAAATCGTATTCAGGAAATGGAATGGCAAGACAAAGGAGGTATTCACTCCATTGTTTCCCGGTTTCCTTTTGTAGAAGAAACAGCTGATGTGGCATCTTTTGTCGCATCGCAGAATGTGGCTAGCTCTTTGGTAGATGCGGAAGGTAAGCGTTTGTCTGTTTGTGCTGAAAAGGCAGAGTTGGCTGCAGAATTCGCACATTTATTGAAATAATTATTATATAAACGCCTTTCTATCTTTCAGGCGTATCATACACACAGATTGCATGTATTTGAAAATAGTGAATACATGCAATCTGTGTATTTAACACTCAAACATCCGGCTTCGTGCCAGCATGCAGGCGCCTACAACGCCGGCTTTATCTTTGAGTTTGGAGACTGTGATAACTGTATCCTGATTTACCAGATTCAGAGAATATTTTTTTATCGCAGTTTTTATCGGTTGTGTGATATAGTCCTCTGTCAGTGACAATGTTCCTCCGATGATTACTAATTCCGGATTCAATATATTGATTAATCCGGCGATTTGCTTACCTAATTTCTGTCCGATTTCTTCTACGATTTCGATGCACAATAAATCCTCTTTGTTGACGGCTTCGATAATTTCATCCAATGTGAGTGAGCAGTTTTGGGAGTCGATGCGGTCGGAGAGGATAGAGCTTTCTCCTTTTCTTACGCGTTCCAGTAATATGCGGTATAAGGCAGAGCCTGACGCTTCGGTTTCGAGGCATCCTTTTTTCCCGCAATGGCAGAGGATTTCATTGTCAAAGACGTTGATGTGTCCAAATTCTCCGGAGAATCCCGATTTGCCGGTATATACTTTGCCGTCAATGATGATACCTATGCCCAGTCCCCAACTGACATTAACGAAGATGATATTCTTTTCTCCTTTGACACACCCCTGCAAATACTCGCCGTATGTCATTGCGCGGGTGTCATTATCGATACAAACCTGATAACCGATTTTTTCCGTCAATACCTCTGCCAGCGGACGTTCGGAGAAATTGAATTGGCTGAAGCTGTATCCGGATTCGGGGTTGACACGTCCTGATATATTAATGTTGATATTCAGTATTTTGTCGGTGTTGACTTTCGCTTTTTTTATGAAAGAGCCTGATGAGAGTCTGCAGCATAGTTCCTCCTTTGCTTCCGGAGTATTCTCAAACTTATACGGAATGTTCATTTTCAATTCCATCATGTCCCCCTTGAAGTTGATCAGGCCGATATTGACAGCAAATCTTTTAATGTCTACCCCGATAAAGTATCCGGATTCCGGATTCAGGCCATACAGGCTGGGGTGTCTTCCGCCGCTTGTCTCCAGTTTACCATAATCGTTGATATAGCCGTCTTCGTACATTTCACCGATGAATTTGGTAACTGTGGGATGCTTAGATCTAATTCTTTGGATAAGTCGGTTATCGTTGAACTACCATTATATATATAAATGTGTAATGATTCTCTTTTTTATAAGAGCATTCTTACTTCCCAGTTCAATCTCTTTCAAAAGTTGTTGTTTCATTATGCTTTCTCTTAATAGGACCATTACAAAGATACAAATTTTATCTATATCTTATCACTATAATAAAAAATAATTTATTAATTATAGCTTAGATAATAAATTATTTAATATATTTGCTGCCGATATTACTATGTATAACATTTAATCTTGAAAACATGATTGTATCAAACTTGCAAAACAGTGGTAGGATAGAAAGTCTCCATCCTCAGTTTAAGCCTCTTTTTGACTATGTGAAGACACATGATTTGCTCCATGCCGAGTTGGGACGTATTGATATAGACGGAGACGATTTGTTTATAATGAACATCAATCCCGAATGTGTTCCACAGGATAAGCAAGTGCTTGAGGTTCACCGTATTTATATTGATGTGCACATCCTTTTGGAAGGAACGGAGAGAATTGGTTGGAAGGCTATTGAAGACGTAAAACAGGAAATCAAGCCTTACGATAAAGAAGGCGATTGCGCTTTGTATGCCGATCCCTCTACCACATGGGTGGATTTGCTTCCCGGTCAGTTTATGATTGTGTATCCGGAAGACCCTCATGCACCGGTTGTCGGAGCCGGAAATATTCGTAAACTCATTGCAAAAAGTAAAAATCTGATTTTTTTAAAATTACCCGGCATTATATTTCTGTGATTTTAATTATATTCGTGTATTTAATAAAAATAATTTATTAAATATTTTGCATATAATAAAATAGTTAATATATTTGCGAAGTATCAATATCATTATTCTAATTATTATGAAAAACAAAAATGTATATCCTTGGATTGTAGTAGCGTTGCTTTTGGGTGGTGGCTTTGCTTAATTATATGGATCGTCAGATGCTCTCTACTATGCAGGAAGCGATGAAGGTTGATATAGTGGAGCTGAATAAGGCGGAAGCATTTGGTGCGGTGATGGCTGTTTTCTTGTGGATTTACGGTTTTATGAGTCCTATTGCCGGTATGATTGCCGATCGTGTTAACCGTAAATGGTTGGTTGTAGGCAGTCTTTTTTTGTTTGGTCGGGCGTGACGTATTTGATGGGATATGCTGATAATTTTCATGAGTTGTATTGGCTGCGTGCGGTGATGGGGGTGAGTGAAGCGCTTTTATATTCCTTCCGCCTTGTCGCTGATTGCCGACTGGCATCAGGGCAAGTCGCGTTCGTTGGCTATTGAGTGCACATGACGGGGGCTGTACGTGGGGCAGGCCATCGGCGGTTTTTGGCGCCACTGTTGCTGCAATTTTTTCTTTTGGCACACCACTTTCCACTGGTTTGGTATCGTAGGAATGATATATTCTGTGGTTCTGATATTTTTTGTTGAGGGGAGAACCCCGATCGTATGATTGCGGAACAGCTGTCTTCTGCGGCGGGCAAATAAAAGAGGCCGTCGCTGTTTGGCGGGTTGAGCATGTTGTTCTCTACTTGGGCATTCTGGATTATCCTCTTTTATTTTGCGGCGCCCAGTCTTCCGGGATGGGCCACAAAGAACTGGCTTCCCACTCTTTTCTCTGAAAGTCTGGGTATTCCGATGGCGGAAGCAGGGCCTATATCTACCATAACAATTGCCTTCTCTTCTTTCGTGGGCGTGATTCTTGGCGGAATCCTATCCGACCGTTGGGTGCAGAAAAATATTCGCGGGCGTGTCTATACGGGAGCCATTGGGTTGGGGGCTCACAGTTCCGGCATTGATGCTGCTGGGATTTGGAAGCAGCTTCGTGGCTGTCATTGGAGCAGGGTTGTTGTTCGGAATAGGTTTTGGGATATTCGATGCTAACAATATGCCTATCCTTTGTCAGTTTGTGTCGGCCAAACATCGTGGAACCGCTTACGGTATAATGAATATGACAGGGGTGTTTGCCGGTACTGCCGTCACCCAACTATTGGGTAAGTGGACCGATGGCGGCAGTCTTGGTGAAGGGTTTGCGATGCTGAGCATTATCGTGCTCATTGCTTTGGCTCTTCAACTCTACTTTCTCCGTCCTAAAACGGACAATATGGAATGAACTTAAAATAAACTTATAACAATCTAATAAAGAGAATTATGGAAAAAAATTATCGGATTAATTGATGCCCCTTTCACCCCTGTTCTATGAAAATGGCGAAGTGAATTACGAGCCGATTGAGGCGTATGCAAAGATGTTACAGAAGAATGGTCTTCAAAGGTGTGTTCATCAACGGTTCTTCCGGAGAGGGCTATATGCTCACCGAAGAAGAGCGCATGAAGCTGGCGGAACGCTGGGTGTCGGTGGCTCCCAAGGGCTTTAAGGTGATTGTGCATGTGGGCAGTTGCTGTGTAAAGGCAAGCCGTATGCTTGCTGAGCATGCTCAGAAAGATCGGAGCATGGGGCATTGGCGCTATGGCTCCTCCTTTTCCCGAAGATCGGCCGCATCGAAGAGTTGGTGAAGTATATCGAGGAAATTGCTGCCGGTGCACCTTCTCTGCCTTTCTATTATTATCATATTCCGGCATTCAATGGCGCTTTCCTTTCTATGGTGGGTTTGCTGGAAGCTGTTGACGGCCGGGTGCCTAACTTCGCCGGAATCAAATACACTTTCGAGAGCCTGTACGAGTACAACCAGTGCCGTTTGTACAAGGACGGCAAGTATGACATGCTTCATGGGCAAGACGAAACAATTCTTCCTTGTCTTGCTATGGGAGGTGCACAGGGCGGTATCGGCGGCACTACCAACTATAACGGTAAAGAACTTGTGGGTATTATCGAGGCTTGGAAAGCCGGTGATCTTGCATTGGCACGCGAACGTCAGAATTTCTCTCAGGAGGTCATTAACGTAATCTGTCATTTCCGCGGCAACATTGTGGGGGCAAACGTCTAATGAAGGCTCATCGTCGGCTTGACTTGGGCAAGAACCGCACTCCTTTCCAGAATATGACTGACGAGGAAGAACAGCGTATGAAAGCCGAACTTGAAGCGATTGATTTTTTTAGCCGTTGCAATAAATTCTAAATTCAGTAAAAGATGAATGTGACAGATTATTTACAAACTTGGGCAGCATCCTATAAAGAGGACTTTGTGAATAATATCATGCCGTTCTGGATGCGATACGGTCTCGATCATAAAAATGGAGGGGTCTATACCTGCCTTGATCGTGACGGTCGTCTGATGGACACCACTAAATCCGTATGGTTTCAAGGGCGTTTCGGTTTTTTATAGCTGCTTATGCTTATAATCAGATAGAGCAGAATCCCGATTGGCTGGCGGCTTCCAGAAGTTGTATAGACTTTATGGAGAAGCATTGTTTTTGACAAAGACGGCCGTATGTTTTCGAGGTGACCGAAGAAGGATTGCCGCTTCGCAAACGTCGTTACGTGTTCTCTGAGTGTTTTGCAGCTATTGCGATGTCGGAATATGCTCTTGCCTCAGGTGATAGGACTTATGCGGAAAAGGCATTGGATCTTTTTAAGAGGATATTGAGAAATCTTGCCACCCCCCGGTTTGTTGGAACCCAAATACCTGCTTACATTGCAGGCCCGCGGGCATTCCATAACCATGATTCTCATCAATACAGGCTTCCCGTATTCGGGCAGCCATTTCCGATCCGATACTCGACACTCAAATCAATGAATCCATTGCTGCTATCCGTCGCTATTTTATGCATCCCCGAATTTAAGGCATTGCTCGAAATGGTAGGGGGCTTGACGGAGAACTCATTGACACTTGCAACGGTCGTGTCATCAATCCGGGACATTGCATAGAAACAGCGTGGTTTATTCTCGAAGAAGCCAAACACCGACATTGGGATAAGGATCTGGTTCAGATGGGAATCCGGATTCTCGAATGGTCTTGGGAATGGGGATGGGATAAGGAATATGGCGGTATCATCAATTTCCGCGATTGCCGTAATTTCCCCGTACAAGACTATTCTCAAGATATGAAGTTCTGGTGGCCGCAGACGGAAGCCATTATTGCTACTCTTTACGCTTATCAAGCTACTTGTGACGAAAAATACCTTGATATGCACCGACAGATTAGTGACTGGACTTATGCTCATTTCCCCGACAAAGAATATGGCGAATGGTATGGCTATCTTCATCGTGACGGTACGGTGGCACAGCCGGCTAAGGGCAATATATTCAAGGGGCCTTTCCACATTCCGCGCAATGATGATACGTAGTTATACCTTATGTAAGGAAATACTTTAGTTAATCTTAATTACCTATTTATAATTCAAATTTTAATTCTATGAAGCAGTATCTATTGACACTATTTTGTTTGTGTGTGTATCTATGATAGCACTGGCACAGCAAAAAGACGATTACCGGAACGGTGATCGACTCACTCGCCATGAGCCTGTAATTGGAGCTTCCGTTTTAGAAAAGGAACTTCCAATGGTACTATTACGAATCTCGACGGGGAATACTCTTTGAAAGTATCTCCGGGAGCTACTTTGGTATTCAGTTACATTGGGTATAAGACTCAAGAAATACGTGTAAGCGCTAACACAAATATAAATGTGACTCTTGCAGAAGATGCCGAGCAACTTCAGGAAGTAGTTGTTGTAGGATATGGCGTACAGAAGAAGTCAAGTTTGACGGGTTCTGTGGCATCCGTTTCAAGTAAAGAAATTGTAAAGCAACTTTCTTCAAATGTTGCATCTACGTTGCAAGGACGTACTCCCGGTGTTGATATCCTGCAGCAAGCAGGTGTGGCAGGTGCGGATGTAAATATCATTATTCGTGGAGCTGCTTCTTTTGGAGCTACCGAACCTTTATATGTTATCGACGGTGCTTTTTAGCAACAGTGGATTAAGTTCACTGAATCCTAATGATATTGAATCTATTGAAGTATTGAAGGATGGTGCTGCGGCAGCTATCTATGGTTCTCGTGCAGCCAACGGTGTTGTTTTTTGATTACGACAAAACGTGGAAAAAAGCGGTAAGCCTGTGATTGAAATTGATGGTTCTTACGCTTTCCAGACTCCTACGAATATACCGGATTTCTTGAACGCTACTCAATGGAGAGAGTTTGCTAACAATGTTGCGGATAATAGTGGAATAGCTCATGCTCCCGAGAATGACAATCCTACCTATCCCCGATACAAATACGGATTGGGCTAAAGAATGGATACAATACGCGCCTATGTGGAATCTGAATGCCCAGTATTTCCGGTGGAGGTGAAAATTCGACGTTTAGCACGAGCCTCGGTTATCTTGATCAGACAGGTATGACTATTTATTCTGATTATAAGCGTTATAATTTTAGAGTGAATTCTTCTTATAAAAAGGCATATTCAGTTTATCAGAAAATATAGCAATTACTCATAGAGATAAAACTCCTACTACTGCATTTAATATCAGTCTGCCCACGTTGCCTATTTATGATTCCGAAGGTAGATTTTTTCTCCGGTGGAGGAGACTATTACATTAATCCGGAAGATGGGAAAGCTCAAAATAAGATAGCTCCGTTACACTATACGGATAGATACAATAAAGTAACTGATATAATAGGTGCAATTACAGCACAATTGGATCTTTGGGACGGATTGAAATATAAGTTCTCGTTTAGCGGTAATTATAGCAATTCTCATAATTACACGCATACTCCTGAGTATTACACCAAATGGAATGAAGACGGAACTCCTGATCAGGACTATGGAAGCCCTAAAAACAGTATTTCAGAATCAAGAGGTGAGGAATTTACTTACACTATTGATAATTTGCTGACTTATAATAAGACTTTTTCCGGACACTCAATTGATGCATTGGTGGGTACAAGCTGGATGCGTGAATATAATAGAAACATGTCTTTAGCTACTATCAATGATTTGGGAGGTACTGAAATTACCGGCTTTTCCAGTGTAGACGGTAAAATTTCGGCAAGTGATTCCAATGCGGCTTTGCTGTCATTTTTTCGCTCGTTTAAACTATGACTATAAGGATAGATATTTATTGTCTGCCAGTATTCGTAGAGATGAATCATCTAAATTTTATAAGGACAACAGAGTAGGGTATTTTCCTTCTGTTTTTCTGCCGGTTGGAATGCTCATCAAGAGAGCTGGTTCGCAAATCCGGTTGTCAGCAAGGCCTGAAGATTCGTGCCAGTTATGGTGAGTTGGGCGCCAACTTCCTGTCTCCTTATAACTTTGACGCCATTACTTATGGTCCTATACCTTATACTTTGGGTGGTGTGAGATATACAAGTGGTCGTGCTGCTTATTTGAAATCGAGAGAATTGAAATGGGAAACTGCGAAGACCACTGATATTGGTCTTGAATTGGGATTCCTCAATAATGATTTGACAGTGCAAGTTGATTATTTCGTGAAAAAGAATGTTGATTTGCTGGCACAGATTGACCTGAACTTATCTTCAGGACAAATCTTTGAGATTAACAGTTCTCGTGAAAAGCCTTATGTAAACTCTGCTTCTGTAAAGAATACAGGTTGGGAATTCTTGGTTAACTATCGCAAGCAGTTAACAAAAAGATTTCAGTATTGACGCAACGCTCAATCTCTCTACCCTGAAAAATGAAGTGTTGTCATTGGGTGACAATGTACAGCCGATTACATCGGGTGCAATGTCAAGAATCTTTTTAGTGATTCGCCTTCATCACCAAACCCGGTGAAGCAATCGGCTCGTTCTACGGTTATAAGATAAACGGATTTGATGCTGATGGAAATTTCATTTTTGCAGATACGGATAACAATGGCAGTGTGGATGCTAATGACAAAGTGATTTTGGGTAATCCCTATTCCTGATTTTAGTTACGGATTGAATCTAACGATGTCTTATAAGGATTTTGATCTTACAATGTTCTTCCAGGGAGTTCAAGGAAATGAAATCTTCAACCAGAAGAAATACACACATATTATTTTGATTATTCCAACAATTGTGTGACGGATGTACTGAACGCTTGGACAAAGACAATAATCAAAACACCAATATTCCTATAATGAAAACTCAGAACACTGATGGCGGCAACTCCTTGCCGAGTGAGTTCTATATTGAAGACGGCTCTTATTTCCGTTGCAGAACCTGCAACTCGGTTATAATTTCCCCTAAATCTATTTTGAATAAGATTTCATTCAATAAGTTACGTGTATATGCCGGTGTACAGAATCTCTTTTACAATTACCAACTACTCCGGTTATGACCCGGGAGGTAAGTTCAAATGCTTTTGTTCTCTCGTGGTATTGATTCTGCTTCGTATCCGAATGCACGCACATTTACGTTTGATTTAATGCTTCATTCTAACTATAAAAAATACATGAATATGAAAAATATATCAAAAATAGCAGCTATGCTCCTCATTGGAGGTAGTTTTGTGGATACAAAAGCTGTGACGGAGTCTTTGATGACCTTGCGATAAATCCGAACCAGCCGAGTATGGGAGCTTATTTTACTACTCCCGAGGCTGTAAATGATGCTGTGTTGACTATGTATGGATATGTTTCTACGCAGCGTAGTTTGGGAGCTTTCCGGTTTCCAAGACTCAAATAATCCGTTCAGATGAAGCATCATCCAATTCCGATTATGGAAAACCCGGTATGTTTGGAGAAACTTGAATGCAAGTTACTATACTATTGAGCAGCCTATACCTTGATGTACACTTTGGCATCTCAAGGCTATATTATAGAAACTGCTCGGAAGTGGATTTTTCATGGAAATGAAGAACGTAAGAATATTTATATTGGAGAAAGGCTCATTTTTTGGAGAGCTTTCGCCCACTATTATTTGCTGATAAACTTTAGAAATATATCCCCGATTCGCCGCATGCCGCGTAACTCGGAAGACTATACACGTCCTTTGGAAGCCTCCTGACGTGTGGGATTTTATTCAGGAAGACTTGAAGAGTGCAAAAGAGTTACTTCCGGTGAAAGGTTATTGGGATGCCACAAATGCAGGGCGTGTGACGAAAGCTTTCTGCCGCCGCATTGGCCGGTAAATGCTATTTGTATCGTAGTGGTATTGAAACTTTCTATGGAACCGATAAAACAACATTTTTTGATGATGAGGCAGGCTCAAGAGTTCGCCGAAATAATAGATGGAAAGTATGGAAGCTATGATTTAACTCCGAATTACGGTGACAATTTTGACGTAGCTCATGAGAACAATATAGAGTCCATTCTTGAAATTCAGTTTTTGGGTGATGTTGAAAACAATGCTTTTAACCCGGGTACGGCAACTTCCGGTTTGGCATTTGACTCTCGCGGACTGATGTTGCCGGAGTGCAGGGGTAGGCTATGAAGGAGTTGTCCATGACTGGTTGTACAATGCATTTGCAAATTCGATAGATAAAGATGGCAATACGGATACCCGTATGTTCTCTACTTTTGATGTTTAATGATCTGAAACCTGAAATCAAATTACCTTCAGATGCTGCAGGCGAAAAGATTCGTTTGAGAGGTCCGGGCGGTTTCCATTGGGAAGATTTATATCCGGTAAAAGGTGGTAAGGAAGGATTTGAGACCGTATCCAATCCATTTGCACATCCGTTTAAGGCAGGTATTAAAAAAAGGACTTGACTTTTCCATGCCGATGATGACTAATGCCGATGGTACTCCTAAACTTCCGGGTGTAGGGGCAGGTACAAAAGAATATGTATATAATCAGCCCCGTGCCCATGGAGTGAATTGGCGCTATATCCGCTATGCGAATGTATTGTTAATGTATGCGGAAGCCGTTCTCTCAGGAGGCAAACAAGGGACGATGACTCTTTACAGGCTGTCAATAAGGTGCGCAATCGTGCCAACTTTGCCAATCTTCAGAATGTTTACGATGGATGATGTCAAGCATGAAAGGGTTTTTGGAGCTTTGCTTTGGAAGGACATCGTTTCTATGATTTGCTTCGTTGGGGAGAATTATCTAACGTTTCTCTGATTTGACGGCATCGATCCTCATTTTAAGAAGTTTATATCTGAACAGATTATAAGGGTTTTGTAACTAATAACACAATGGTTGCCAATTCCTTTGAATGAAGTAAATAATAATCCGTATATTACGGAAAATAATCCGTTACTAAAAATTGATATTTATGTATAAAACGAAAAAATAGTATTATCATTCTGTTTGATTCCGTTTCGTTGGCTGTTTCAGCACAAACAAGAAGTTGCATAATGGAATTGTGTATCCCGAACAGTGGCCTCCCTCGTTATGAGGAG
>VOFK01000553.1_pt1 | contig 11939 bp, 17 predicted proteins | sample 5384121 | NCBI WGS metagenome assembly VOFK01 (sample SAMN12384730, study PRJNA508395) | human gut metagenome | isolation source: healthy gut J | host: Homo sapiens | reverse complement strand
ATAAAGATGATCTCCATTCTCTACGGCAATGCTTTCCGCCGGCGACGGCGGCAAGTCCACATCATTCAGATTGAAATTCCGACGTACATTGAGCAGCCATTCGGACTTGTTTTCCAGATCCGCATGCGTGAGCAATGTATTCAGCATCGTGTCCGCAGGCAAGCAGAACAGCTTGCAGAGTTTCATCAATATCTTGAAATCGGGAGCAGTCACTTCTTTTTCATAATTAGAAATCGTATTGGGCTTCACACCTAGCTTCTCTGCCAGCCCGGACTGGGTCACTCCTATCAACTTTCTGACAAACATCAGGTTTCTTGAAAATAATATCACATCTTCCGACATATTCTCTTGCTTTTATCAATACTAATCTCTACTTTTTACCGCCGAAATGAAGAAATACACTCCCCCATTGTCAGGTAATTGAGGACAAATATAATGAATTAATGTAAATAATAAGCTAATGGAACAGAAAAGTAATCAACAACCGTACTCACCTCATCCCGCCGAGAGGATGGAAGCAAAAAGTAGCCCGGCTGGCAGGAGTTTCCGAAAAGACAGTGTACAATACACTCAGTGGAAAAATACGGGGCCCCAAATCACGGAAAGTGATCGAAGCATACCGAATTGTATTCGCCCGGGAAGACGAAGAGGACTTAAAAACAAAATACTGACATGGAAACAAGAAGATACATCAACGTCAGAACATGGAGTGAAAACTGGTTTGAGACCCTCTCCGCCTCTGAAAAGCTCGTCTGGATTTATTTGAACACCAATTCTTCGACCAATATGCTGGGAGTATACAGCATGACTGTAAGAAGAATCGCCTACGAATGTCACATCAGCGAACCTGCCGCCCGACGAAACATCAAGAAACTTGAAGATATCAAAAAACTAATATACTCCGACGGGTATATCATACTCATCGACTGGATGGCGCAACAGGCCATGAATCCCAGTATGAGAATCTCCGCACAGAAAGAATACGACAAGCTGCCGAAAGAAATCTGTGCCCAACTATCGGAACAGACACACCAATCCATTAAAAAAAGTATCAGACAAGACGCGAAACAGGCTGTCTCTTCTCTTCCCGTCCCGGACTGCCATATTCCGCAGGAAAAAGGAAGAGGAAGATGAAAACCCGGAAAAAGGAACACGAAAAGAAAGCATTGGAACAAGAACGGGAAGGGATGGAACAGAACCCCCAAAATGACCGGGCAGGAAGCCAAAATGACCGAACAAGAACCGCCCACTTCCGGTCAGCAACAGGAACCGGACCTCCCTCTCCCGCTACAGGAAACTCTGCAAAAGGCTATTCTAAATAAATCCTGGCTGAAAACGCTCTGCCACAATCATCGTCTGAAAGAAACCGAGATAAAAGAATGGCTGGAACACTTCTGCCGGAAACTGCAGAACGAAGGCACCGAACGAAAATCCATACGCGACTTCCGCCAACATTTCGCCTCCTGGCTAGACATACAACTCAACCACTCCAACTATACAAAAAACTACCGGCATGACAACCATACATCCCACTCCGCACACACAGAATCAGCTAACGTCAACGGCAAACTCCCGTCAGACATCGATAGCCTTCTTCAATCCCAAGCCTCACAACGTATCGAACAACTCCGAATTGAAGGAATTCTTCCAAAGGTATCCGAACCCTAACGACTTTCTGCGTGCCTATCCCGTCTCGCTGCAATACCGTATCCTCACCGCCGGTCTGACTCCCTCCTGCTCGCCGACAAGCAGGGAATCCCCTCCCTCTCCCTGCTGATCAATCTTTACGGCGAACCGACTCCGACGGAATGGCTGAAATTACAACTGACCAGCCTGAACAGCCTTGCCGAAACACGCCTGCAAATGTCGGAAACCCAGCTTTACGAGACCATCGCACTGATTCTCTCCACCTATCCGCAGCTGACGGCAGCAGATATCTGCCTTTTCTTTCATCGCCCGCGTCAAAATCGGTCATTACGGCCCGTTTTACGGCTGCATCGACCCGCTGAAAATCATGGCATTCCTCCGCCAGTATGCTGCCGAATGCCGAAAAGGGAAATCGACCGCACCGCAAAGCCCTCCTCCCGTCATCTCCGAAGCGGAAGAACGAAAAGCCGTGACTTACGAGATGTATCAGGAAGTATGCCGCAGAGCCGCATATGGAGATCCCGAAGCCATCCGCGAACTACAACCGCCATCCGCAAAATAACCAATCATTTTCACCGGCGATGAAGGTCCTCCTCATCGGTGCCGAGGGCTATCCTCATCGGTGCCGGAAGGGGGCCTCATCGGTGCCGAAATTCAAAAACATCATTGATCATGCCTTATACCCTACATTCACATCAAGCCCTTACTTGCCGAATATCTGTACGGACGTTATTCCGACTTTATCGAAGAGGGCGCCCTTCATCTTCCCGCCGGCTGCTACCTGTACATCACCCCTGCAAGAATTACTGGGCCGACGTCCCGCCAGCGCTCGCTCCGCGAAACCGGCAACCTCTGCCTCCGCCTCACCGCTCCGCACCGGGGAAAAATCCTGCTTACTATAACTATCTTACTCAAGATGCCATCAGCCTCTTCGAACAGCGTACGCTGAACCAGCTGCAACTGGAACTCTTCGACCGGATGCTGGACGACCGTCGACAACTTGGAGTGCCTTACATCGAATCTGTCCGCTGCTTCATCGAGCACTATCACATCAGCAGTATCAGCGAAGAAGGACTGATGAAGGCTTTCTGGAGATGGAAAAAGAACATAAAGAAACGGTCGCCTTCATACTAATCACATGGTTTCCGATACTAACGCACACTTTCGTTTATTTATCACTACCTTTGCAGGATAATTGACAAAACAAAATGGAAAAGAAATACATTTCACGAAAAAAGAAGCTGCCGAAGTATTTGGCGTACACCCGCAAACAATCGCCAACTGGTTAGAAAAAAGGGAATATTACTGGGACATGTCGCCCAAGGAAGCACCTTCATTGATATTCAATCGATAGAACAACTGAAAGCATCCTTCGGCGACATTGTAGAAGCGGAAGCGAAAATACAACAGTACAAAGGTCGAAATCAAAAGAACAGGCAGCAGAATATAGAAAGCAGCTGGCAGCATGCAACGAGGCGCAGAAACAACTCTCCGATGACACCTGGATATACGGGCAGCGTTTTCAGAAATGCAAGAATGCTGGCACATCTGTTCGTAAACGCATTCACCGCCCTTTCGACGAACAGCAATGAAAGGGCTCAATACATCGTCGTCAGATTTCTTATGGGTTACAGAATATCGGAAATTGCAGCCGAATTTCATCTTTGCCCCGAACGTATCAGACAGATCATCGAGAAAAAGTATCAACCGCTCAAATACGCCAACAAAGTTGGGGTCATGAACAATGATTACTACCGCACGCGAAAAAAATAAATGATATGCTTATGGAGGAAAATATGCAACTAAAGGCCCAATATATCCAGCTGAAGGAACAACTGGAGAAAAGGCTGTATAGTGCCAATGATCCCGACAACATCTTGAATACCAAAATTGAAGGCTTACACTTATCACCCCGCACCTATCACGTTTTAGACATAAATGAGATCGAAACATTGGGAGACATCGCCTATTCCAAATGAAACAAATTTGAAAAGTTACGCGGTATAGGGAGCAAAGAGCATGAAAGAGCTCGACGACTTACTTGCAGCGAAAAGGACTGCACTGGAAAATGACTCCTGAAGAGTATTGCCTGTAACTCTATTCTGCCGCTCCCCGGCCACTTTCTGTCCTCTTCCTTACCCGTTCGGGAAGAGGACAGGATACAGCATCCTTCAATGAGAGCATAAGATTCTAATAATCAAATCCATAGCATTCTAGCGTCCTATCATCCCCCCCATTTATCCTGTCTTTGTACCTCCCCTGCCGAAGCCCTACCTTTGTATCGTTAACGTTAGCAAAGCACTGAGATTTCAAAAACAAAACGTATGAATTAAAAAAACAAAGAAAGGAAACAGATTATGGCAATCTTATTCAGAAAAATCACAAGACCGACAGACCTTACAGACAAGAACTCTGCCAAAAAGACTTATCCGCAAATTACTTACCAGTACAGCACCCCAAGTACCCTGGACGAAATAGCCCGGGAAATAGGACAAACTTCCGGTGTGAGCGAAGGTGAATCCATCAGTGTCCTCAAAGATTTCAGAACGCTGCTGAAGAAGAAGCTGATTGACGGACGAACCGTCAACATCAGCGGACTGGGCTACTTCTACCTTGCCGCCCAAAGCAAAGGGACTACGCGAGCGGAAGATTTCACCGCAGCAGACATCAGCGGATTACGCATCTGCTTCCGCGCCGATAAAGACATCCGGCTGAACACCGGTACTGCCACCCGTACCGACGGTCTGAGTCTGAAAGACGTAGACCGTGTGAACAATCCGTCGTCGGGCGGTTCGGGAAACGGAAGCGACCCCGACGACAACAATCCGGGCGGAGGCGACGGAGGAGACGAGGAAGCACCGGACCCGACTGTATAACAGGCTATTTATTTCAGACACGAATGACGCAAGATGACACGGTTTCAATCTCATCACACCGCTAAAGCCGTGACATCTGTGTCATCCGTGCCTATTCTCAATCCCCCTACTTCATGGAAACATCGAATATCATCACCCCTCATCAGTGCCCTGGGAGGAGTGGAAGCGCTGAAATATCTGATTCACTTCCTGACTCACCGCAAGACGGAGGCACGACGTGAAGAAGCCTCCCTGATGACCTGACCGCCGAAAAACCACCGGAAACAAGTGGACTGGCTCGAAGAACGGCTCGCTCAACGGGACACGACCATCGACAACCTGCAAAGTGAACTGCGAAAGGAACAGGCCGAAAAACTGGAATGGATCAACCGCTGTCACGAAACGGAACTCGTACAAAAGGAACTGGAAGTAAAGCAATGTGTCATACATGGATGCACCCGCCGGACTCCTTCTTCCGACTACTAATTCTCTTAATAACCTCTCACATCCTCTAACAAATACACAACGAATCATGAGAACAATCGACTCTATCATCATCCACTGCTCCGCCACCCCTTACGGGAAGGATTTCACCGCTGCCGACATCAACAGATGGCCCCGCCAGCGGAACTTCAACGGCATCGGATACCACTTTGTCATCCGTCCGGACGGAACCATCGAAAACGGACGCCCGGTCGGCAAACCGGGAGCACACTGCTTGGGCTGGAACAATCGTAGCATCGGCATCTGCTATATCGGCGGACTGGATGCCGACGGTCGTCCCGCCGACACACGTACCGATGCACAAAAAAGAAAGCAATGAGAGAACTAATCGCCCGTCTGCAAAAAACACTTCGGCATACGAACCATCATCGGGCACCGAGACACCTCACCCGACCTGAACGGAAACGGACAAATCGAACCGGAAGAATTTATTAAGGTATGTCCCTGTTTTGACGTCAGAAACTGGTTACAAAGTACCGCATTCGCCACCCTGTACACAGGGGCGTTTCTGCTGGCTGCAACGGCTTGCGGAAGCCACAGGAGCCTCAGCCATTCGTCCGAAACATGTGACTCTTCGATGAATTCACAGACTACGAAGACCATCCGGCAGCAGCTGGCTACCCAAGCGTTACAAAAACTGGTATCAGACTCTTCAACTATCACGCAAGATGCCACGGAAGAGTATACTGAACTCACGACCATCATCCGTCGGGGCAAAAAAAGCAGTGCATCACAAAAAACATCAGCACGCACAGCACGGACAGTATGAAAGTGACAAACAATCATCAGGAAGAAGCGGCAGACAGGACGGAAAAAGCGTTCAGAAGCTTTCGCTGCAGGAGGAAAAAAAAGAATAAACATGACAACTCCGGGAATCTGACTTTTACTGCTCATCGGAGGAGGAAGCGTCGCCACTGTATTGCTTTATCGTCAGATCCAACGGAAAAGGCAAAGAAACAAAAGATAGCAGCCACTACACGGAGGCTTGATAAGAAGCAGGAAAAACTATAGTATAATCAGGGCTGACTAAAAAGTCGGTAGTATCTTAAATAGTCAGCCCTTTACTCTTTTGGATCAGTCTCTTATCGGATCATTTTATCTTCTCTCACAATATACTCCGAACTCTGCAATGGAAGTAGTACCATTAGGATTTAAGACAGTCATTCGTACCGCATCCCCCAAACCGTATCGAAACGGTGGATTTTCACACGCAGACCGGTAGGAGCCTTTACCCTCGTAAAGAAGGTTCCATGTACCACCCGTACGGTATTCCAGACGGTATTCCTGCAAACGGTCATTGTTACGATCCGTAATAACCACCATATTGAAAGGTTTCTCGCGCTCGAAAGTCACCGAATACCAGGGCACCTTCACTTCAGGATTAGAATTCCAGCAAGTCCCGAAATCATCGTCATTGGCAAAGTCCATGATAGCATAGTCACTGCTCCATGTACCTTCGGCAGGCTGATATTTGGCAATGTTGGAAGAGATAATAGGAGCATCCGCTTCGGGGAACCGTTGCCACACGACCATCGTTCTTCCACAGTTTACCTATTTCCTTCAGAGCTTTCAATGCGTTGGCATCCATCAAGCCGTCTCTGTTAGGAGCTACGTTCAGGATAAAGTTACAGTAGGATTTTTTCCCATCGGGATGATGTTGTCATTGACCATTTGTGCCGGAGACTTCACAGGGGTAGTCGGGAAACTTTCTTTCCAGAACCAGTTCTGCTGTAACGGCAGGCAAGACAAGGCAGGCAGACGGTTGGTATCTTTCGAGATATGCTGTCCGGCTCCTTGTTCGTAAGACTTGATGTCCGTGTAAAACAAAGCCTCGGCAGGATATTTTGCTGCATTCAGATCCATCACCAGACAGTTGGGCTGGATTGATTTGACCAGACGATAAATATCTTCAAAAGGTACGTCATCGTAAAAGATACGTGACCACGGAGCATCCCAACCGTCAATGATCAAAGCTGTTATTTCACCATAGTTGGTCAACAGTTCGCGAAGTTGCTCCTTGATCATTTCGATATGCTGCGGAGTTATACACTTGGGACGCAGCCGGGCATGCGTATCGAGGATCGAATAATAGAGCATCACTTTCATCCCTTCGGCACGGAATGCGTCGGCATATTCTTTTACCACGTCACGTTTGAACGGGCTGCTCATTACACTATAATCGGTCGTTTTAGTATCCCATATACAGAAACCGCTATGATGTTTCGTTGTCAGACATCCGTAGGTCATATTGGCTGATTTTGCCGCTTTTGCCCATTGTTTGCAGTCCATCCTGACAGGGTTGAAAAGCTCGGGGAGCAGCATCCGGGTCCGGCCAGTCCTCATTAAAGAAGGTCGGCATGTTGAAATGAATGAACATACCACAGCGTAAATCAACGAATTCCTGTTGCAGCTGGTGCAACGACTTGGTTTGAGCATTCAAGCATAACACCGAAGTTACACTTAGGATCATCAGTAAAAACAGTCTTTTTCATCATCTATTCATTTATTAATTATTAATTAGTTAAGTACATCAGCATCATCAGCTTATACTATCTTATCCACATTCATTCTCAGTCTCTCTGATACTTCATCCACATTCCACCTTTCGAAGTGGCTTCCGTATCAGGACACAAAAGATAGATGTAGAATTTATCTCCTGCACTCTGACGGTCGTGACGAACGACAAAAAGTCCTTTCTCATTGAACCAAGTATCTATAAGGTCTTTACAGTAGGCATTTATCTCGGCCACTTCCGTCGCATTAAGAGTACCGCCGCAACAGGTCTGTCCGCTGCCGGATATGTTCTTAAATAGGACACGGTCTTTATCGGAATTATTCATCAGGATGCTTTTGCTCCTTCTTCACTGCTCGGGAAAGCGAGGTTTGCAAACCACCATGTCCAGATAACGAGCGGTCTTTGTTTCGGACTTCCACTCCATCCGTAGTCATAACTCATGGCATTTATATCGGCGATTGTTCCGCCGGAGCTTGTAGCCTGTCCGCCTGTTCCCGCCCATATTTCATCGCAAGCGGCACCGTGATCCTGCGCTTTTCCCAGTGTGAATTTTTCCGCCGGAGGTCACATAATCGAAGTCATTGACCGCTCCCCTTGTTGGAGGTCAGGGGTTACATTTGACATACCGTCTACCGCCACCGCATCACCGGTGCAGTCAATGGCTTTGAAGGCATACGTGGCACCGTTCACCGATTTAATCTGTTCCACCGGCGTATCCAGTTTGAAGATTTGCCCGCTTCTTTCGTCAATTTCGATTCATAGTATTGCGTATGGCCGTTCGCATCGTTTCCATCTTTGTTTTCAATCGTTATTACTTTGACAGAAAGATCGTTGACACCATTCAGTACCAGGCCATAATAACCGATAAAATTGCCGGAAGCGTCACAGATGGACTGATTATCCAATAAGTTTTTCTCTCGAAGAGTTCGGTAAAGTCCGCTTTTGAAGCGACTTTGTCATGGATGTATGCCTGTGTAGTCGGCTGCAGTTCAATGGTATTGCCGGTAGATTCACCGTATAAATTCAGCTGCGGTGCCTCTCCTTCTGCCGGGATCTCTGATACGACAAACTTGGTATCTACAAATTCACTTCCCAGATTTTGCAGATGGACATCGCAATTCTCAATATCCAGTGCCACTTCCTTACCTTTGGCAGAGAATGATGTTTTTCCTTCTACCGCCATCTCCAGAAAGTCCGAATCCAGTGTTACTGTTCCGTCTTCATGAAACTGGAAGTAGAATTCAGTGTCCCTGATAGTCGGCTTTCCAACAGCCATCGGCTGTGCCATACAATATTTCTTTAACGGAGGAAGCCTTCAGACGGTCACCCTCTCCGTAGCCCACGTCATTCAAATCCAAGGTATTGCAACTCCAGAAGCCCGTGCACAGCACAGCTAATGCAAATAATACTTTCTTCATCATAGTTGTTTTTTAAAGGTTGCTCTATTAGTTATTTTGCAGGAACACTTCTACCTCTGTCTTGTATTCGTTCCAGAGTTCTTCCATCGTAATATCCGGGTAACTCTCCTTCAGGGATATATTTCACTGCATCCTCCAGACTCCACTGGCTGGTCAGTTCGTCCATCAGCACTGTCCACGGCAACATACGCACGAAGTCGCCATTATAAAGACGCAGCCAGCTCATAAAAAGCACCGGAAGTATTGTAGTCAACCTGCCAGACAAAGTATTTATCACTCTGCGGATTCCGGTAAGACTTTGGCGATAGCGGCCTGATACTCTTCTTTTTGCGTAGCCAGAATATATCCTTTGCTCGCTACTTTCACAGCGTCCGGCCATCCTTCCTGATATCCCTGCCGGTCACAATCCTGCACACCTTCCATGATGTATTTCCCTTGTTTTGGGCATCCACTGCACGCAGTGTCCCATCTCGTGCATAAACACATGCTGCATGTCCGGCAATTTCCACCACGCATCGTTCGGGATTGCTTTCCGAAGCCGGATAAACAATGCCTCTTCCTTCGTTATGGGTGGGGTAATCTATCGCATACGCTCCTCCGGTCTGGTCTTTCTTGATAAAGACACGCAGTTTGCCGTAAGGGTCGAAAGCCAGATTGTAGGGGTCGAATGACATGGCCGCACAATCCATATAATACCATTTCCGGAACTCTTCCTGAGTAGCAGCCTCGTCTCCGTTACCTATCCAGATTATACAATGCAGAAACGGACGTATCTCGAATCACTCTCAAAGGAAATCTGAACTTGTGCCGCCTGGCTGGTTTTAAAATACTGCCAGGCAGCATAGTTCATATCCAATTCTTGAAGTTCATACTTATCCGCCTGATCGCTCAGATTCATCCAGTCACTTGTCTGCCGAGCACCGTCGGCATCTTTGTAGATAGAGCGGAAACGAAGTTCCTCTACACCGTAACGGTCTGTAACCACTACTGTACGATATTTACTCAGACGCAGAGTGGTCGGCTCGTTGCCATAATCCCGCCTTTTCACAGTCAGGTTGCCAAAATCACCGACATTCGGGATCATGACGCGCTTTATCTTTTTGCCGGAGAGCAGGGAGTTGAATTCTACTTTCCACTCCCACATATTCATCTCTTTTTCCCAGCCGGAGTTACTGCCGTCCCACTGTGAGGTAAAGTTCATTCAGCACCTCATCATATTTCGCCTCTTTGAGAGGGGCAGCCGCATATCCGGCTACGGTATTCCCGTCTTTCAGTACAGGCTGATAATCTTTATAGATGTCAGGAGTTGCAGAAGCTGTCTTCCTCACCGTAGCAGGCAGCCAGTGTCAGTGAGACAAACAACCCGAAAGCTATATCTTTCCAATGTTTCATAATCTTCTTGTTTAAGCGTTATTGTTCGAATATCGTATTACCATCCCAGGTTTTGTACCAGCAACGGGGATACGACGGAGGTCATCATAAGGTATCGGCATGAAATATTGCTTTTTCGTAAATGCCACACGAGTCTCAAAGAGGTTCTTTTTCGAAGAATGCCGGATAATCCTTGTCCATATTCATACCGTATACTTTGCCTCGCTTCGCCTCCGGTGTGATATGCCGGATAGATCAATGTTCGGGATCATTCTGTCCTTCCGCCACTTTCCAGCGACGCACATCGAAATAGCGGTTCCATTCGAAGACTAGTTCAACCAGACGTTCGCGGCGGATACGGTTCAGCAGGTCGGTCTGTGTCTTCGGACAGGTTATCTTGCCGGCTGTTGCGGTAAACGGTATATTCGGGAATGCCTGCACGGACCCGGATTTTATTCAGATAAGTCAGGGCATTGTCGAGATCGCTGCACATACAAAGTGCTTCGGCATATCCCAAATACATATCTGCCAGACGAAGTACCGGAGAGAAGTGTTTCGAACCGTTGTTGTTGGAGGCTTTCGCACCCCGACGGATCAAGTATCCCGAATCCGGACAGTCGCCGGAGGCTTTGGACTTGCCGCAGGTTCCGTTTGCACCGTTGGTGAAGTCTGTACGCATTTCCTCATTGTACTTACCTTCGTTCAGCCAGATAGAGCCGCTATAGGTAATATTCACATAAAAGCGCGGTTCACGGTCTTTCCACTGTTTCAGCACTTTGGACTTATCGGCGTCAAAGTAAAGACGGGAAGGGTTGTTGGGATCGTAATATCTTCCGGATGTGAAGTTGTTGGCACCCGGTACGCCCTCGAATTTATCATAGCCGGGATCTTCTTCGATGGTCAGTCCGTCTTTTGTAAAGAACAGGTCTACCGTTTCCTGTGTTGTATAATAGCCACCGCCGCCAGTCACGTCGGTATCCTGGAAGTCGGTAAACTTAGGGCATACCCAGTAGGTATAGTCGTACAAATCTCTCAGCTTCACAAAAATCAGTTCATCAACAGCTTCCCAGGTTGTGGTGAAAAACTCGCCCGCAGCCCTGCACGAAGCATAAGGGTCCAGCTTTCCATTCGTATAGACCTCGGTCAGCTTATATCCCTGTCCGGTGGCGAAGGTCATAAACCGTTCATACGCATCGCGCGCCTGAGTCCATTTGGAGTGATCTTCGGTCTGAGGGAAAAGTTGTTTGCCGTCTTTATTCTTGACTGACGCCTGATCCGTATTTCCGTTGAAAAGCGGACTTGCCCAGTAGAGGTACAGCTTTTGCCTTGAGTGCCATACAAGTGGCGACATCCATACGTCCCAGGTTTGCCTTCCCGGCTCTCTGGAGCAAATCGCCGGAATCAATGGCGCTCTGCAATTTCCGTAGCAATGAAGTTTACGGCGCCATTGATTCCGGCGATTTGCTCAGAGAGCCGGAAGAGCAAGCCTGGGACATATGGATGTCCATAGCAGCATGGCACTCAAAGGCCAAAGCTGTACCTCTGCTGAAGCAAGTCGCTTTCAGCTGAAGCCACAGATCGAAACGTCAGTCAAAGACAACTTTCCCTCCCGGGCTCACCAAACAGACA
>VOFK01003817.1_pt1 | contig 11942 bp, 21 predicted proteins | sample 5384121 | NCBI WGS metagenome assembly VOFK01 (sample SAMN12384730, study PRJNA508395) | human gut metagenome | isolation source: healthy gut J | host: Homo sapiens | reverse complement strand
GTTATATTTTTCAGCAGTATAATCAGCGTTTTTGTTATTTAAGGCGTAAGTAACAGCCTTTTTTTGACATTTTGCACAATAGATTGGGTAGTATTTTCGTCAATACATACAATATTGCAGCCGTTATCACTTGTAAGACTTGCAAATTTCACGAAAGATGTTATAATATGATTAAGGTCTTTAAAATAGTCCAGGTGGTCTTCTTCTATATTTGTGATAATGGAGACAAACGGTTTAAAAATGCAGGAAGCTTTCAACGTATTCGCACGCTTCAAACGGAAGATATTCGTTTCCGCCTATATGATAATTACCGCCGATTTGACTGAGTTCACCGCCGATTAATATTGTAGGGTCTTTGTGTGCGGCAAGCAGCACGAGGGAGAGCATAGACGAGGTAGTAGTCTTGCCGTGAGTTCCGGCTACCGCAATAGGATATTTATATTTTTTCGAGCAGAGCACCTAGGAAAACCGCTCTCTCAACAACCGGAATACCTAAAGTTTTGGCTTTGACAAGTTCCGGATTATCCGGAGATATAGCCGCGGTATAGCACACGGCGTCAGGATTTTTTTATATTATCAGCGGATTGACCGATAAATATTTCAGCGCCGTTTTGTTTAAGGCGGTCTGTAAGACCTGATGGTTTAGCGTCGCTGCCTGAGACCTTTGTAACCAAAGTTCAGCAGCATTTCAGCAATACCGCTCATGCTGATTCCGCCGATTCCTATCATGTGTATATAAGCGCCTTTTAGGCAAAATCGGATATAGAAAAATTATTCATTTTTTATATTACCTCTTTCATCGTGAATTGGTTATGGGATTAGTATACTATATTTTTTGGGATTATTTCAAGAATATAAACAATTTTAGTACAAAATTAAAAATTTTTATATATTCGGGGCAAGCTCCGGGAAAGGATGGGAGAAGTAATGCAAATTACCAGACATCAGAATCAGAAAGATAAATACAGAAGGAAGGATGAAGGCGGTCGTATCCGTTACATTTGACGATGCGTTTGTAGTGCATGACATTAAAGTCATTGAGGGGCCAGGAAGGCAGACTGTTTCACAGCTATGCCGAGCAGAAAGACCCCTGACGGTGAGTATAAGGACATGCACATCCGATTAACTCGGAGACAAGATCCGAATAAATGATAAAATTCTTCAGAAGTATCAGGAAATTTTAGAAGAAACTCCTGAAGAGGAAGCTTAACAATTTTTTTATTTCCCCGGCAATTATATGCCGGGGAATGTCTTTATAAATCAAATAATAAATTTTCAAGAAAAAGTATTGACAAATTTTATTTAGGCGTATATAATGTAGCATACAGATTTAGTTCGGATTAGACGAGATTAGGTATTATATTAGATGAGATTAGATGAGTGGGCTGAAATAGTGCCCGAAAGCGCTCGGTTGATTGATGTGGTTCAGCTTCCATGCGCGGAGTTTATTTAATTTGAATACTTGATTATTGTCTGCTCTTAATCCAAAAAATTATGAGGAGGCTTTTTTTATGTTTTATCCCACTTTTGAACAGGTTCAGGAGTATGCTGATAAGGGCTATGACCTGATACCTGTATCATTGTCAATTTTCGCTGATATGGATACGCCCATATCGGCTTTCAGAAAAAACTTGAAACTGATAAATACTGCTTTTTTTGCTGGAGTCGGTGGAAGGAAATGAAATGACCAATAGATATTCTTTTATTGGGAGAAATCCGTTTTTAACCTTTAAGAGTTATGGTGATAAAGATGTTTTGACCGATTTTAACGGGGTTCAGACCGTAAAGAGAGGAAATCCGCTTGATATTTTAAGTGAATACTCTGAGAAGTATAAATCCCCAATAATTGAGGGGCTGCCGGAATTCAGCGGCGGCGCTGTAGGATGTTTCTCCTACGATTTGGTGAGACTTTCGGAAAATTTGCCGAATGTTCCTGAGGACGATTTGGAGCAGCCTGATATGCACTTTATGTTTACGGATGAGATTATAGCTTTTGATAATAAAAAAAAGAAGCTGGTGCTCATGGTAAATATTCATCCCGGCGACAACTTAAAGTTTAGATATGACAGAGCCGTAGAGAGGCTCATGGAAATAAGAAATGAATTGAACTCTCCGCTTCCTGAGCTGAATGAACCTAAAAATGGGTTTAGGGGGAGCTCTAAGCCTAAAAGCAACGTTACTAAATCAGAGTTTTGCAATAGCGTTGAAAAAGCGAAAAGAGTATATAAAGAACGGCGATATTTTTCAGGTGGTGCTGTCACAGAGGTTTGAAATTGAAAATTACAGCGACCCTTTTAATGCCTATAGAGCCATAAGGGTGATAAACCCGTCGCATATGCGCGTATTACTTAAAGTTTGACAACTGTCAAATAGCCGGCGCGTCTCCCCGAGATGCTTGTGAGAGTTGAGAACGGGATTGTTCAGAACAGTCCGATAGCAGGTTCCAGACCGCGCGGTGAGACTGAAGAACTTGACAGACACAATGAGTTTGAACTGATAGCTGACCCAAAAAGAGAATGCTGAACATATAATGCTGGTTGACTTGGGCAGAAAATGATTTGGGTAAGGTTTGTGAGTTTGGGAGCGTTAATGTTAAACGTCTAAAATATATACAGAGGTTTTCACATATCATGCATATGACATCTGACGTTGAGGGTGTTCTGAGGCAGGATAAGAATCGGTTTGACGCATTAAAAGTGTTCTTCCGGCAGGCACACTGTCAGGGCGCCAAAAAAGTCAGAGCAATGGAGATAGACGAGCTGGAAAACAGGAAGCGAGGATTTTATGGAGGAGCGATAGGATATATCGGATTCGGAGGAAGCCTTGATTCCTGTATAACCATAAGAACCGCATTGTTTAAAGACAACAAGGCTTATGTTCAGGCCGGGGCCGGAATAGTATATGATTCAGTGCCCGAGACAGAGTATACAGAAACGCTGAACAAGGCTATGGCAATGATTGACGCGATTGAAAAGGCGGGTGAACTTTTTAATGATTTTGATAATAGATAATTATGATTCGTTCACCTATAATCTTTTTCAGTGTGTGGGGAACCCTGGTACCTGATATATTGGTATACAGAAACGATAAGATAACAGTTCAGGAAATAAGAAAAAATGAAACCGGAGCGGATTATAATCTCTCCCGGTCCGGGATATCCCGATGACGCCGGAATTTGTATTGAGCTAATCAGAGAGTTTTATAAAGGAACTGCCGATTCTGGGGGTTTGCCTGGGACATCAGTCAATTGGCGAAGCTATGGGCGGAAAGACAATACATGCGCCGCGTCTGATGCATGGCAAGACGGACAGAATAAAAATTGTTGATAAGTCGTCCCGGGTATTTTCCGGATTTGTTGGAGATACGGCTGAGGTAGGCAGATATCATTCATTGGTGACTGATAAGGACTGTCTGCCGGAGTGTATGAAAGTCACGGCGGTAAGCGGAGACGGAGGCGGTTATGGCAATGGAACACAAGGAGTATCCGCTGTTTGGAATGCAGTTTCATCCTGAATCAGTTCTGACTCTGACGGACCAAAAATGATTGAGAACTTTTATGATATAAATTTGATATAGTTGAAAATGAAATTTGTAGGATTCGTTTTAAGGGGTGAAATTTATGATTTCAAGATATATAAAAAAGCTGAGCGAGGGCGAGAACCTCAGTTATGAAGAAGCAAAAGACGCTATGGACGCTGTCCTGGACGGCGGAGCTACACCGACGCCAGATAAGCGGTTATCTTATGGCTCTCCGAATGAAAGGCGGACAATAGAGGGACGAGATTAGCGGAAGCGCGGCAATGATGAACAGCAAAGCTGTCGGCATAACGCCTGACGTTGACGACTATGTGGACTGTGTCGGAACGGGCGGCGACGGAACAAACACGTTTAATATATCAACAACCGCCGCGTTTGTTATAGCCGGAGCAGGGGCTAAGACAGCGAAGCACGGCAACCGCGCAGTATCGAGCAAGTGCGGGAGCGCAGATGTTCTGGAAGGGCTTGGGGTGAATATCATGATTCAGCCGGAGCAGGTTAAAGAATGCGTTGAGAAAATCGGTATTGGTTTATGTTTGCGAAACTATGCACCCTTGTATGAAGATGGTTTCGGGGGTAAGAAGCGAGTTGAAGATCAGAACAATATTTAACATTCTCGGTCCGCTTTCAAATCCTTCTAATGCAAAACACCAGGTAATCGGTGTTTTTAGCGAAGACGCACCCGATAGCAAACGCTATGAAAAATCTTGGGGTTACGGCAGGTATGGCTGTTTGCGGGATTGATAACGGCATGGATGAGTTGTCTATTATAGGTAAAACGAAAATATCCGAGGTCAAAGACGGAAAGGTGATTGATTATTATCTTTTCGCCTGAGGACGCGGGGGCTCAGTGTCGCGCCTGAAAATGAGATAAAAAGGCGGTAAGGTTGAAGAAAATGTTAAAATAACTCTTGATATATTAAATGGCGAAAAGAGTGCGAGAAGGGACATAGTTGTTCTCAATGCGGGAGCCGCTATTTATACAACCGGAATCGCTGATACGATCGAAAGAGGGCGTCAGGCTGGCAGAAGAGGCAATAGACAGCGGAAAGGCGCTGGAGAAATTGAACCAGCTTAGGGATATGACAAACAGCTTTAATTAATTTGGAGATTATCATGGATATACTTGAAAAGATTGTAACTAAAAAGAAAATATATCTTGAAAATACAAAGCAGAAGGTAAAGCTATAAGACTTTGAGAAGTAATGTTGAACACTCTTTCCGGAAACAGAAAGGTTATTAGTTTTTATAATGCGCTCAAGGATTATGAAAAGATATCAATAATTGCCGAGGTAAAAAAGGCGTCTCCTTCAAAGGGACTGATAAGGCCTGACCTGAATCATATTGCCGTAGCTGAGGCATATCTGAACTCTGATGTTCAGGCTATGTCCGTGCTCACTGAGACTGATTTCTTTCTCGGCAGACCTGAGTTTATCTCTGATATAAGAAAGATTTCTAATATACCGCTTCTAAGAAAAGATTTTATTATTGACGAGTATCAAATATATGAGGCATATATGCTCGGAGCTGACGCTGTTTTTACTGATAGCCGCAATATTGGACGATACTACTCTTAAAGAATTTATGAGTATAGCTGAAAGCTTGGGGCTTGACTGCCTTACAGAAGTACACGATATAGAAGAAATGAAAAGGGTTAACAATTTGGGCGCAAAAATAGTTGGTATAAATAATCGTAACCTTAAAACCTTTTGAAGAAGATTTGCATACTACAGAAAGATTAACAGCAGGTTTGGAAAACCGTTCTGAAAAGGCAGTGGTTTCTGAGAGTGGTATAAAAAATAACACGGATTTGCGCTATCTTGAGACTTTGGGTATCGATGCGGTTCTGATTGGCGAGAGCTTTATGCGGCGGCAGGATATTGCAGGAGCAGTCAGCTCAATGCGCGGATTATAAAATTCTGAGGTGGGATATATGGAAACAAAGATTAAAATCTGCGGTCTTTTCAGGCCCGGAGGATATTTGAAGCGGTTAATGAAGCGGAGCCTGATTTTGTGGGATTTGTTTTTTATCCAAAAAAAGCAGGCGGTATGTTTCACCTGAAAAAAGCGGCTGAACTGAGACGGAATCTAAAACCGGCAATAAAAAACGTAGGTGTGTTTGTTAATCTGCCAGTTGAACAGGTTTGTGATATTGTTCGGATTGTCAACTTGATATTGTTCAGCTGCACGGGGATGAGGACAGTGAGTATATAACTGCCCTGAGAGACAAGTGCGCTGAAATATCGGAGATATGGAAAGCCGTAAGAGTTAATGAGAACCTTAACCTTGCAGATGTAAACAAGTCAGCTTCGGCAGACAGATTTGTGTTTGACGCATATGTTGAAGGCTACGGAGGTTTTGGAAAGAGTTTTGATTTTAGACTTCTTGGAAATATAGATAGTGAAAGAACCATATTGGCCGGAGGATTAACTTTGAAAATATTGGGAGCGCCGTTACAGATTATGCGCCTTATGCGGTTGACCTCAGCAGCGGAGCGGAAACTGACGGGCTGAAAGACAGAGATAAAATAATTGACTTGGTAAATAGGGTCAGGTCTTGCAGTAAAATGAACAGATGATAAAGTTCCGTGCGGAACTGAAAAAATATATAATTAGATATGAGGGATTTATAATGAATAATGTAGTTGAAAACGGCAGGTTTGGAGAATTCGGCGGTCAATATGCTCCTGAAACTCTTATGTTCGCCTTAAACGAGCTGGAAGCAGAGTATAACAAGGCGAAAAAATGACCCTGAATTTATTAAGGAACTGGAGTTTTACTTTAGAGAGTATGCCAATCGTCCGTCCGGGCTTTATTATGCCGAAAGAATGACAAAGGATTTGGGCGGTGCTAAGGTTTACTTAAAGCGCGAGGATTTGAACCATACTGGGGCGCATAAAATCAATAATGTTTTAGGGCAGACTCTGCTTGCCAAGCGTATGGGAAAGAAAAAGATTATCGCTGAGACAGGCGCCGGACAGCACGGAGTGGCCGCTGCCACTGCCGCGGCATTGTTCGGTATGGAATGCACGGTCTATATGGGCGAGGAAGACATGAAAGCGCCAGGAACTTAACGTTTTCAGAATGAGACTGCTTGGGGCGACAGTGCGTTCGGTTACCTCAGGAACCATGACGCTGAAAGACGCCTGCAACGAGGCTATGAGAGCGTGGGCGGCAGAGGCGGCTGATACTTTTTATGTGCTTGGTTCTGCGGTAGGACCTCATCCGTATCCTATGATAGTCAGAGATTTTCAGAGCGTTATAGGCAGAGAGATAAAAAGAGCAGATTTTGGAAAAAGAAGGCCGGCTTCCCAGTGCGGTAGTGGCATGTGTCGGAGGCGGAAGCAACGCAATCGGAACATTTTTTTTGATTTTATCGAAGACAACGAGGTTCGTCTGATAGGCGCAGAAGCGGCCGGTGACGGAGTGGATACAGAACGCCACGCGGCGACAATTGCCAAAGGTGACGTTGGGGTTCTGCATGGAATGAAGTCGTTGTTTTTACAGGATAACAGCGGAGGAATTATGGAAGTATATTCTATATCAGCCGGATTGGATTATCCTGGGATAGGACCTGAACACGCATATCTAAAAGAACTTGGCAGAGCTGAATATTATCCGATAACCGATAAAGAAGCTGTCGATGCGTTCTGTTATCTGACAAGGACAGAGGGGATAATTCCGGCTATTGAAAGCTCTCATGCGGTGGCACAGGCGATGAAGCTGATTCCGGGCATGAGTAAGGATGATATTGTTGTAATTACTATATCAGGACGCGGCGATAAGGATGTAAAATCCGTTGCCAGATTTATGGGGGGTTGATATAAATGACTAATGAAAATAGAATAGATAAAAAATTCAGTCTGCTGAGAGATGAAAATAAAAAGGCGTTAATCACTTTTATTACTTTTTGGAGACCCTGATATTGAGACGTCAAAAAGCTGGTGCTCGAAATGGAAAAAAGAAGGAGCCGACCTTATTGAGATATAGGGGTTCCGTTTTCAGACCCAATGGCGGAGGGTCCGGTTATTCAGGCGGCGAATGTCAGAGCCCTTAAAAACGAGATAAATTTAGACAAAATATTTAAAGCGGTCTCAGAACTAAGACAAGAAACTGAAATACCGCTGGTATTTTTTTGATGTATTTTAATTCTCTGCTGAGTTATGGAATAGAAGATTTTTTCAAAAATTGCGCTGAAAGCGGCGTAGACGCGGTTATAATCCCTGACCTCCCGTTTGAAGAGAGCGGAGATATATGACTATACTGTAAAATATAATGTTTACCAGATTTCAATGATTACGCCGACTTCATCTGAGGAGAGAGCGAAAAAAATCTGTCAAAGAGCCAAAGGCTTTTTATACTGCGTATCATCAATGGGTGTTACGGGTATGAGAGATGGATTTGGTACTGATTTTGACGGAGTTTTCTCTATGCTTAATAAGTTTACGGATATGCCTAAATGTTTAGGATTCGGAATATTCTAAGCCTAAGCATATTGAAGGCTTAAAAACATTATTGTGACGGTCTTATAGTAGGAAGCGCAATTGTAAATCAGATTGCCGAAGGCAGTACAAATGATGAAAAAGTAGAAAAAGTGGGAGCATTAACGAAAGTGTTGGCAGAAGCTGCCCACAAATAATAGTGCAGAATAAAAAAATTTAGTATTATTTTAACTGCCGGTAGTGTATAGAATAACATAATAAATGCCGCCGAGCTCTGATTGGAGCCGGCGGCATTTGTGTTATAACGGGCTAGTTATTTGTAATATAGATATAGTCAATTTTTAAGCAAATTATCGGCACATTTAAAATTATTTTTATAGCTGGTAAAAAGTTTATTCAGGTATGCTTCCCGGAATAAATTTTACGTTCGGTTTATGGTGTTTTTGCTTCTTCATAATCCATAGAAGCATAAGCTATAATGATTACTGTGTCGCCAACAGAAGCTTTTGTGTGCGGCAGCCCCAGTTCAGACAGACGGTTCCGCTTCCTCTTTCTCCCGGAATAGCATATGTCACAAGCCGTTCGCCGTTTGTAACATTAACGATATGAACTTGTTGGTTGGTAAGAAATGCCCACCTCATCCATCCAGTCTTCGTCTATAGTAACAGAACCTATGTAGTTAAGGTTTGCATCCGTAACTTTTGCCCTGTGAATTTTTTTGAATTCATAACTTCTATAAACATATTGTCACCTCCTAAAAAGTTATTTTTATTTTGGGTCTGCGATAATATTGTCAATCAGTCTTGTGCTGCCGAATCTGACTGCCAGTGCGATTAATGTCTTTTTCTGAAATAATAGAACCGCATTCGGACAAGCCCGGAAAAGTGTAGGCCTCTATATATTCGATATCAGCCAGCGGCGCCTCGGAAATAATTTTGCGAATACCGTCCTTTATGGTTTTCAAATCTTTTTCGCCATTATTTATTGCTTCCTCGGCTTTCTTAAGTGATTTGCTGAGTACCAGAGCTTGTTTACGTTCTTCGGACGAAAGATATGTGTTTCTTGAGCTCATAGCCAAACCGTCGCTTTTCACGGACTATGGGGCACGGAACAATTTCTATGTTCATATTAAGGTCACTGACCATTCTGAGTATAACCGCAAGCTGCTGTGCGTCTTTTGACCAAAATATGCACGGTCAGCCATAGTTATATTAAAGAGTTTGGCAACTACAGTTGTTACTCCTCTAAAGTGTATAGGGGCGGCTTTTTGCCGCAGAGTATTTTTGTAATATCACTGTCAACACTCACATATGTTCCATAACTTTCAGGATACATATCCGCCGCACTTGGATGAAATATAATATCAGCTCCAGCTTCCTCTGCCGCTGTTTTTGTCGCGTTCTAAGTCACGCGGATAGGAGTCTAAATCTTCATTTTCACCAAATTGAGCAGGGTTTACAAAAACGCTTACAACGGTTAAGTCATTTTGAGACGAGCTTTTTGAATAAGTGATTTATGACCTTCATGAAGATAGCCCATTGTCGGAACAAGACCTATCGTTTTACCATTCACTTTATTTTTTTAGCCCAATCGTTCAGTTCTTTTGGGGTTTTAATAATCTGCAAGTCTAAACATCCTTTCTGTAAATCAAGCATTAATTAAATTTGTTATTTTTTAAAACAGGAAAACTTCCGTTTTTTAACTTCTGATATATAGGACGTAACTCCCCGCCGTAATCTTTTCCTACTTGAGCAAATTGTTTAACAAATGATGGAATATAGTCGTCAAACATTCCAAGCATATCGTGGAGAACAAGAACTTGTCCGTCGCAGTCAGATCCGGCTCCAATACCTAGGGGGTATAGACAAAGAGTCAGTAACTTTTTTCCAGTTCGGCTGGTATACATTCAAGCACCAGGCAGAAAGCTCCTGCGGCTTCCACTGCTTTGGCGTCCTCAAGCAGTTTGTCAGCTGCGTCCTGTGTTTTTGCCTGAACACCGAATCCGCCCAGTTGATTTACGCTCTGCGGGGTCAGTCCAAGATGCCCTACTACGGGGATTCCGGCATCTGTGATTGCCTTTATTATTTCGCATACTTCGGTTCCGCCCTCGCTTAACGGCGCCGGCGTTACCCTCTGAAATTAATGCTCCGGCGTTTTTACCGCCTCATAAACCCCTAAAGTGGCATGAAAGAAACGGCATATCAGCTACTACCATACAGTGTTCAGCGCCGCGAGCCACAGCCTTTGTGTGGTGAAGCATATCCGCCATTGTAACATGGGTGGTGTTATCAAATCCGAGCATTACGTTGCCGAGGGAATCGCCGACGAGTATCATATCTATCCCGGCTCTGTCTACAAGTTTTGCCATAGAATAATCATAGGCGGTAAGTTATTAGATATTTTTTCAGCGCCCTTCATATTTTTTATTATTTTAGTTGTTATAGGTTTGTTAGTTGTTTGCTTAGACATTTTAATTCTCCTTTATAATTTGGCATGAGTTTCTTCATTATATATATGCACTTATTATTTTATATTGCACATACCATTGTATGTAAAAAAAAAATAGATACCCTAATATGCGGTATCCATAACAGAGAAAAATGTAAAAATTTATCCATAAACTTCATACATAAAAATAAATCCATTAAAATTATTAAATAAATTTACTTTTTAGATAAAATTTCAGTCTCTGTTGGGAACCCAATCAAAGCTAGCGTCGTCATATATAATGTAAGCGGCAGAATCGCCGCATTTATATCCCGATGCAATGAGTATAGCATTATTATGTAAAAAAGCAAACACTTTTTGTTACACAAAGTTACAAAGGTTACATTTTAAAAACAAATTCGATTTTATACTTGACATATTTGTCATCTGGTATTAAAAAATATTATTCATTGGTGTGTGCTGTGATAGAGATGTGATTTTTGTACATCCAAAGCTTTTTGCATTAAGTGTCACGGCGCATTTTTTTATTTATTATAGAATTGATAAGGGGGAAATGTGGTGGCTGTTAAGTATATTTTTGTTACAGGCGGAGTGGTATCGGGAATAGGTAAGGGTATCACAGCGGCCTCACTTGGTCGTCACTAAAGACAAGAGGGCTTAGGGTTACCATACAGAAATTTGATCCTTACATCAACATAGACCCTGGAACCATGAGCCCATATCAGCACGGAGAAGTGTTTGTCACAGACGACGGCGCTGAAACAGACCTTGATTTGGGGCACGTTATGAGAGATTTATCGATGAGAGCCTTACTAAAACAGCAATATAACTACCGGCAAGGTCTATCATTCCAGTGATAACAAAGGAAAGACAGGGCGCGTATCTTGGAGAACAGTTCAGGTTATTCCGCATATTACCGATGAAATAAAGCAAAAAGATTTATGATGTTGGCAATGAGGGAAATTCTGATGTGGTTATCACTGAGATAGGCGGCACGGTAGGCGATATTGAAAGTCAGCCGTTTTTGGAGGCTATTAGGCAGGTTGCCGGTGATGTCGGCAGAAACAACGTTATGTATATACATGTTACGTTGGTGCCGTATCTTAAAAACGTCGGGCGAACTTAAGTCAAAAGCCTACACAGCACAGTGTTAAGGAGCTTCAGTATAGGGATCCAGCCGGATATGCTTATTTGCAGGAGCGAAGTTCCGCTTGAGGAATCACAGAAAGATAAAATTGCGCTGTTCTGTAATGTTTCAAAGAAGATTGTGTTTTGAGAATCTTAACTGTGACACAATATATGATGTCCCGATTATGCTTTGAAAATCAAAACCTGTCTGGGAAGGTTTGCGAACGTCTCGGTATTGAGGCAAGTGAGCCTGATTTGACAGAGGGAACAGTATAATCGAAAAGGTTAAAGGACTTGACAAAAAAGTCAAAATAGCTTTAGTAGGTAAATACGTTGGTCTCCATGACGCTTATCTAAGCGTAGCCGAAGCGTTAAGGCACGGCGGATT
>VOFK01003945.1_pt1 | contig 11944 bp, 16 predicted proteins | sample 5384121 | NCBI WGS metagenome assembly VOFK01 (sample SAMN12384730, study PRJNA508395) | human gut metagenome | isolation source: healthy gut J | host: Homo sapiens | reverse complement strand
GCTCATTATTCCGCGAGGCAACTTCATCAGTTTACAGGCGGACAATGGATTTATAAAGTAAATGCATCAAAGACAAAAAGCAGTTCGCGTGCCATTGAATATTGGTCGACAGAATCCGCAACAATATGAAATAGTAGAAGGTTTACAGCCGGGAGATTGGGTTATTACCACCGGATATGATACCTTTGGCGACAAGTATTGCAGGAGAGATTTCTTTGGAAAGCCGGAATCAGCATTGTTAATGGAAGATTTCGCCAAAAACTTTTGGTAAAGAAAATCCGCTAGGTAAGGTGTTACGTTTTTCTAACGGTAAAGATAAGGTGACAGGTATATTGAAAAGCCGGTAACAAACAAACATTCACTTCGATATAGTACTTTCTCATGCATTTTCGACAGACTGGGGACGGATGCCTTTGGAGTTTTATTCAGTTTACTTCTGAGAAGGCAGTGGAACAAACCAGTAGTCAGGGAATTTATCCCCGGTTTATAAATCAAGATTCTCGTTTCGGAGATGTTCGTAAATACACATTCTCTTATTCCTGTCAAGTCAAATGTCATTGGGGAGCAAGCATTACTTTTACCAAACAGGGCCTAGTATGCTTGTTAGTGGGAATCGTTCTCATCTATTCATTCTTGGAGAATTTGTTTATTGATACTGTTTGCCGGGATTATCAACTTTATTAATCTTTATTCTGTATTAATGGTGAAACGAGGGAGGACTTACAATCTTCGAAAAGTATTCGGTGCCAGTGGCAATACACTGTTTACGCGAATTTTCACAGAAAACGTTCTACTGATAGCCGTTTCTATTGTGTTTGCATGGTTTATTGTTGAAATAACATCTGTTTTTTGTATCCCACTTGTTGGATAGCCGGATAGTCTATACTAAATTCGACTGGATATTGTCGATATCTATCCTGATATTCCTGTCTTTCACTGTAAGCCTGTATTCACATATAAAATGCCAGCGCTCTTTACCGGCTGTTGCTCTCAAGGCATTAGGTACCGATAAACGTTCTATTCATTTTCGTATGATATTCCTTTTTTGTACAATATGTTGTTACCTTTTATTGGTCTTACTTTTCCATCTATTTTAATAAGCAATTCAATTTGATGTTGCAGACAGATCCGGGATTCCGTACAAAAGATATAATTCAGGCAAATATGATATATGAATCGAACGATTATTCTTCGTATACATCTGAAACTGTAAACCAACGTAAAGAAAGAGTTTTAGCGATAGATCAACTGATAGATAATTGTCCGGATATCCAAAGCTGGACAACCGGTTTTTATTCTATTCTTGGGTTTGATTATTCTGCAGGATTTCGAAATGCAAAAGGAGAACTGGTTACGTTGAATCAGAGTTATGTTACCGACAGTTTCTTTAAACTCTTTGAGATTCCTTTTATTGAAGGAGATTTATCGGAAAGCAGATAAAGAACAAGGAGGTGAAATTATAGTTGTCAACCGTGCCGCATTGGCCGCTTTTAGGCTACACAAGTTGCAAGGGGGCTACTATAATTAATGAGCAGATGAGAAAGATAAAACCCGATTTACAGGCACAGCCTATTGGTGCCGTAATAGAAGATTATTATGATAGACATGTAGGATTGGGTGCTCGCCCTATGGTATTTATCGTAAATAAACGGTTGAAGGGGAGATTACTATCAGATTGCTTGTTATCCGGGGAAAACTCAGGTAGTCATCAATTATCTTAAAGATATTCAGAAAAAAAGTATATGGTACGGAAGACTTTAAATACTCACTATTGGATGATGATGTGGCGGCACTCTATAAAAACGACCGGCGAATAGCCATGGTATATGCTATTTTTGCATGTATTGGAATTATAATAATCTGTCTCGGATTATTCGGTATTTCATTATTTGATATTCGTCAGCGCTATCGGGAGATTGCAATTCGTAAAGTAAACGGTGCATTGGTGAAAGACTTGTACTTGCTGCTTGGATGTAAATATTTGGTTGTATTGGGAAGCGCTTTTGCAGTATCTATTCCATTGTCCTGCTACTTGATTTATCAGTATACTAAAGCCCTTGTGATAAAAGCTCCGTTAAGCATGAATGTCTTTCTGATAGCATCGCTCGTAGTAAGTTGTATCTCTTTAGGCACACTGTGCTGGCAAATAAAAAAGGCATCACGTATTGACCCGGCCAAAATAATGAAAATAGAATAAAAATAATAATATATGATACGACACTATTTGAAAGTTGCTTTTCGTAATTTACTGAAATACAAGACCCAAAATATAATTTCTATCATCGGTCTTGCGGTAGGATTACTATGTTTCTGCATATGTATGTATTGTAGTCGTTTTGTTGAGACCACCAACCATTGTTTCAGTAATTACACTCGCATTGTGGAATTAAACCTTTATGATTATCAGACGGAAACATATTTTTCCGGTACACAAGTGGCTTTATCCGAAGAACTCCGCACATGGGCAATGGGAGAGGTGGAAGCAATTTCTTGTATGACATACTCGCGTGAACGTTCTTATCTTGCCGAAATTTCAGAGGAAAAATCATTACCATACGAACTTGAAACGATAGAAATAGATACTTTATACAATAAGGTATTCACTCCCCAAATAGTAGCCGGAAATTGGAAGACGGCAAGCCGGACATCTAATGCCGTTATTTTAAGTGAATCTACTGCCATAAAGATATTCGGTAAAATAGAAAGTGCTATCGGTAAGCATCTGACTTTGGCGCGACGACTCCATACTTCGCCTGAAAGTACTCCGAAAACAGGAGGTATTGTTTATACGGTACAGGCAGTAATGAAAGATATCCCGCTAAACAATGGTTTTAGTTTTATGACGCATACTGATGCAATGGTTATCAACGATAGTGAAGGACTTTTCCGAAGTACGAAACGTCACGATATGACAGGAGCCAGAACCTATGTCTTGCTTTCTCCCAATACGAATATAGCTGAACTGGAGCAGCAGTTTGCTAAGCGTAATTATAGTTATACTATGTATAATCAGTCTTATGCGGTTGTTGCTAATTATATTAGCGACAGGGCACAGAAGAAAGGTGCTTTTGTGTTGGGATGGGTGACAGGAATAGTCGGTACATTGATATTACTGGTCGGACTAATCAATTTCTTTCACTTTCTGATCGGTTCTTTTCTTAATCGCACTAAAGAATACAGTATTATGAAAATGGCAGGATGTAATTGGAAACAACAATTCTGCCTGCTGTTTGTACAATCATTGATTGTGGTGGTTATATCTTCCTTTTTAGTAATATGGGGAATAGAATTGGTTGGCAACCGAATGGATTTTTTCTCTACAGGGCATTACAATGACTTTTCCGCCCGAAATTCTTTTTGATACACGCTATGCAATATATCATTCTTCTTATATTGCTCTGTGCTGCAATTTGTCTGTTTGTATCTGTCCGTATTCGCAGAATTTCGATACAAACAGGCATTCATGGAAGGAGTAAATAAACGTCGAGGTAAGCAGTGGGGGACGTAACCTTATGCTGGGAATCCAGTTCTTTATCTGCTGGATATTTGTATCATTCACTGTCGCATTGTTTTTACAGTCGGAGAAAACAACCCAAACATTGTTTCATACGCTTAACCAAAAGAAAAAGAAGCGATTCTTAGCATTCCATTAGACTATTCGTTTATGAAAAATGAAGAGAAGTTAAGTGTGGTAGAACGTTTTCAGCAACATGCAGGGGTAAAAGATGTCTTATTGGCAGATATTGCTTATACACAAGGAGTATCCGGAAACCTGTTGATGACCGAGAAAGGGAATGACAACTCCTGGACTGATATCAATATTATGTGCGTTCCGCTGAACTTCTTTGCTTTTATGAATATTCCGATAGAGGAGGGCAGAACTATCCGGACAAAAAATGACCTTGTCATGGATAAAGTATGGCAAAACAAACAAAAGAAGAATGTAATTGGAATGAATTTTTATGACCAAAATAATGATTATACCGTATGTGGAGTTTGTACTCCTTTCCAGACTGATGTCCATTATCATAGTGGCGGCTATGCTTTTATGCTCTATGATCCTTCTGAATATGTTGGCCATTGCTATGTAAAATGTTACCCTGAACAACAAAAAAGAAGTCGTAAAGTGGATTGAGAAAATCCGTCGTGAAGTACTTCCGGAGAATATATCGTATCAGGTTCGTACATTTCAAGACGACCTATATGAAATACAGGCTATGGAATATATGCTGAAAGATACTATCCTGTTTTTCGCAATCGTCAGTATCATCATTACCTTGTTGGGTGTATATTCCAGCATTACCCTCGATACTGAACGTAGACAGAAAGAAGTGGCTATCCGTAAAGTAAATGGAGCCGGAATGTCGCATATTATCTGGTTGTTTGCCCGTTTGTATATAACTTTGTTGATGGTTACCGCAGCTTATCCTTTCCGTTAGTATACCTAGTGTTACAGCTATGGAAACAAATATATACGGTATTCTTTAACTGTGGATTCTGGTTCTGGACAGGGATTTTTTTATATCTGTTGCTATGATAACGGCACTAACGATTTGGTTCCGTATCTTGAAGATTGCCAGAGTTAATCCGGTGGAGTCTATCAAAATGAATAGGAAAACCATATTTGAATTAGAAAATAAAAAGAAAACAAAATGATACAGCATTATTCAAAAGTTGCTTTGCGCAATTTGATGAAATATAAAACCCAAAATCTTATATCAACCATAGGCTTGGCTGTGGGACTGCTATGCTTCAGTATTTGTTTCTATTGTAGCCGCTATATGCAGAGTGTTGACCAATGTTTTAATAATTATCATCGTTTGGTAGACATCAATTTAGCTGATGAAGGTAGGATGTTATCCGGTACTCCTGCAATATTGGCGGAGAAGTTGACAAAAGAATATGGACATGAAGTAGAAGCATATTCCAGAGTTGCTTATGCACGGCAACGGCCTTTTTGATGTGTATACAAATGATGAAAAAGAAACTACCCTATACATTTGAATGCATAGAAGTCGACTCGTTTTTAATCGTTTGTTCACTCCGACTGTTGTGGCAGGTTCGTGGAGAGTGGCAGCCTATACTCCTAATGCGGTAGTAATAACAGAAAGTACAGCACGCAAATTATTTCCATATAATCAGGAGGCTATCGGTAAACGTATGGTGATGACAAGCAAAATATGGTCTTCTCCGAAAACAACTCCTGATAGCGGAGGTATCTCATACACAATTCAGGCTGTGATTAAAGATATTCCAGCCAATGTCAGTATGAACTTCATGCGGACAATTGAAGTTCTCATTCTGAACGATAGTGAAGGATTATTTAAAATGACCGGTAATAATGACCAGACAGGCGTTTATACTTACGGATTGCTTCATGAAGGCAGAACAGCCAAAGATTTAAATGAAGTGTATAGAAAGAGTAATGTCACTCACCGGATGTTTAATTGCGATTATGGTGACCTGATTGTTTCTCCAATTGGAAAAAGTAATGGCAACTCTGACATGATAACCATCTTTAGCTCAATAACTAGCATTGTAGCAGTTTTTAATCTTATTAGTTGCTTTACTAAACTTTTTTCCATTTTCAGATTGGAAGTATAATCAATCGCCAACGGGGAATTTACAATTCGGAAGATAATAGGAAATGATATGTTTCATCTGGCAATGATGCTTTTTGTGCAATTGTTTTTGGTCATTGTAATCGCTTCTTTATTTATGTTCGGACTCATAGAAATATTGTCTTCCGGAATGCATATCTCATTGTCTGATTTAAGCTTGTCCATTGATAGAGAGCGTTTGATGTTACAAGCCGGACAATATATTATCATTCTTCTCATAGCAACATTTGTGATCTGTTTTTCTGTTGCTTTTTTATATCCGTAGGGTAAACATACAATTAGGCATGAGCAATGGGCTTAAAAGTAAAAAGCATTTCTTTCGTAATAGCATGTTAGGAATCCAGTTTTTCATTTGTTGGCTATTCGTTTCTATGACTGTCGCTCTTTATTTACAAACAAATAATACTACAATATCTACGCTGTACAATACGTTGACTAAAGCGGAGAAAAATAGCATATTAAGTCTTAAATTGGACTATACTTTTATGAAAAATGAAGAAAAAGGTTGCGCTTGTTGAACGTATCCGACAGTATTCAGGCGTGAAAAGATGTCTTACTTTCTGAAGACGGTTACTTAAATGGTAGTCCGGATCGTACAGGCATACAATTAGATAAAGACTCGGATAGGTGGCTAGAAATAAATATAATGAGGGTAACGCCTGATTTTATTTCTTTTATGAATATCCCCTTGTCAGCAGGACAAAATATGGAAGGCAATAATGATATATTGGTCGATGAAATATTTATGAATAAAAAAGAAAAAATATACTGGGGACTACTCTTTATCATTATAAAGACGCTTATACTGTACGCGGTATATTGTCTTCTTTTTACTCCCTCGGTTTATGCTTATAAAGAGGAGCAGACTCCCTTATGTTTTCTTTCTATGAAAGATAATGGAAATGTAGGTCATTGTTATATCAAGTGTTACACAGATAAAAAGGAAGAGGTCCGCCAATGGATGACCCAACTTTTGCAGGAAGTGTTACCGGAAAGTGTTGAGCCCGAAATAACAACTTTTTTGTGATGATATCATTGAACAACAGGCCATGGAAACTAAATTCAAGAATATAACTTTATTTTTCTCTATTGTAAGTCTGATTATAACTTTATTGGGAGTATATTCAGCTATTACTCTTGACACCGAACGTCGGCAGAAAGAAGTGGCAATCCGGAAAATAAACGGAGCGGGAATAAAAACAGATTATCTTACTGTTTTCCCGGTTGTATATGTTACTTTTGACAACATCGGCTTTATTAGCTTTTCCTGTGGTATACGTCATTCTCCATATGTGGAAAGAAATATATCAGATATTCTTTAATGACGGGATATTATATTGGGTAGGAATATTTGTAGGAGTAACTTTATTGACTGCACTAACCGTTATCTTTAGAATCCTAAGGATTGTACGACTCAATCCTGCGGAAGTTATCAAGAATGAATAAATTCAATAATTTTTAAATAGTACAATTATGATTAAAACAATTAATTTACAGAAGATTTTCAAGACAGAAGAAGTGGAAACTTGGGCATTGAATAATGTCAGTATTGAAGTGAAACAAGGTGAGTTTGTTGCTATTATGGGACCTTCCGGCTGTGGAAAGTCAACGTTACTTAATATTCTGGGACTGTTGGACAATCCGACAGGAGCAGAGTATTATCTGAATGGAATGGAAGTTTCGAAGTACACGGAATCGCAGCGTACAAATCTCCGTAAAGGAGTCATTGGTTTTGTATTTCAGAGTTTCAATCTGATAGATGAACTGAACGTATATGAAAACATTGAATTACCTCTGCTCTATATGGGTATCTCAGCTTCCGAACGTAAAAAGAGAGTGGAGACTGCCATGGAACGAATGGCTATTACTCATCGTAGCAAACATTTCCCCCAACAATTGTCAGGTGGTCAGCAGCAACGTGTCGCTATCGCCCGTGCAGTAGTTGCCAACCCCCTAAATTGATCCTTGCCGATGAGCCTACCGGTAATCTGGACTCAAAGAATGGTAAAGAAGTAATGGGGCTATTGAGCGAATTGAATAAGGAAGGAACAACGATTGTAATGGTAACGCACTCCCAGCATGACGCCGGTTACGCTGATCGCGTCATCAATCTGTTCGACGGACAAGTAGTAACTGAAGTCAGCATGTAACATTAAAAGAGTATGATGATAAAACATTATCTAAAAGTAGCTTTCCGCAATCTGGCGAAATATAAGGTGCAAAGCATTGTGAGTATTTTAGGATTGGCAGTAGGCTTTGTATGCTTTGCATTGTCTACTTTGTGGATTCGTTATGAAATGACTTATGATACTTTTCACGAAGGTGCGGAACGTATTTATCTGGTGCGTGCACATTATGCACATGAACCTGGTAAGATATCCAATTCTACTCCTTATCCTTTAGCTGATTATTTACAGAAAGGTAATCCGGAAATAGAGGCAATGGCTTCTACTTCCGTACAGAAAGTTAAATTTCGTGTGAAGGATACTGAGAAGGATGTTGTGTCGGCTGCTGCAGATTCTGTTTTGATGAACTTTTTAATATACGAGTATTAAGAGGAACAGTGAACTTCTTGAAGGGAACCAATGGGGAAATTGCTATAACAGAAGAATTTTCTAAAAAAGGATATTTGGAGAGGAAGAGGCATTGGGTCGGGAGGTAGAGGTTAGTGGACATGCTTCTAAAGTTGGAGCAATCGTGAGTGGCTGGTCTTCTCATTCCAATATTCCATATAGTATATTAACTTCTGCCAGACATTATACACAATGGGGGAGTGCGAATGAAAACTTATTTGTTCGCATTCGTAAGGGGACAAATGGGGAAGAATTTCAGAAAAAAATTGCTGCTCTCCGTATCAATGATATTGAGAAGGAAAATGAATTGGGAGAGCTATTATTGACCCCGCTATCGGCTTTACGCTATTCCGGTTATGTATCTCGGGAAGATACCGTGATTACTTTTTAGCTATATCTTATATTTTTCATTAGCCGGTGGATTGGTCATTATCTGTTCGTTATTTAATTATTTGACTCTCTATATCAGTCGGTTATATATGCGTAGGCGTGAAATGGCACTTCGCAAAGTGAATGGAGCAGGTAATAAAGATTTGTTTGTTCAGTTGACCGTTGAACTATTGATTGTTCAGTTTATAGCTTTGGTAGCCGGATTGTTCTTTATTGAAATATGTATGTCCCGTTTCCTCGAGTTCACACGAATAGCTCCCAACTCTTATTATGGAGAGATTTTAGTATATCTGTTTATTGTGATAGCTTTGTCTCTTTTTTGTTGGCTCAGATACCACTATATCATTTTCGTCGCCGAACTTTGCAAGACGCTGTCAAAGGAAAGTTTCAGTAAACAGACCGTATGCTTTCCGTAAGTTCGGGATTGTTATACAATTGATAGTCAGTCTTGTTTTCATATTCTGTACAGTGGTTATAATGAAACAGATTTATTTCCTGAAGCATACAGACTTAGGAATGGAACGTCATAATATTGCCAATGTTGCATTATGGAGAGGTGATATAAAACAGTGGGGCGGTAAGATAGCAGCTTTACCTATGGTGACCGAAGTTCTGCCTCCCCGTTATTTTCCGATTATTCCTACCGGACCAATGATGTATGCGGAAATGAACCATTGGGAAGATATGCCTGAAGCAGTAGAAGAACCTATAACTGTTGGCATAATGCCTGCAATGAAGGATTTCTTTGATTTTTATGATTTGAAATTAATTGAAGGCGAACTGCTCTCAGAAAAGAATGCTCCCAATGATATTGTAATTGATGAAAATACACTTCGGATATTTGGTTGGAACCAAGGAGTAGGAAAGACTTTGGGATATGAGAAGGATGGCAAAATTCTTCATTCATATAGAGTGGTAGGAGTTGTCCGGAATTTCTGTTATCAACCGCCTACAAGTATTCCGGGATGTATCGCTTTACAACAACCTCAAGCACAAAATTATCTGCTGTTTCGTGCCAGTATTTTGTTTAAATTTGAGGAAGGTTCCTGGCACGAATGCCGGAAAGCGATTGAGGCCATGCATAAAGAAGATTTTCCGAATGCCTATTTACGATTGTTTAATGAGGAGGAAGAATATGATAAGTATCTCCGTTCGGAAAGTGCTTTAATGAAGCTGTTGACTTTCGTATCATTAGTTTGTATTCTGATCTCTTTGTTCGAATATTCTCATTGGTTACATTATCTTGTGAACAACGTCGTAAGGAGATTGCCATACGTAGAGTCAACGGGGCACAGGTATATCATATTCTTCATCTATTTTTCCGTGAGTATTTATTGTTGCTGGCAACAGCTGTTATAATAGCTTTTCCTGTCGGATACGTTTTAATGAAACAATGGATTGATCGGTATGTAAGGCAAACGCCGATTGAGGTATGGATATATGTAGCTATATTTGGAATTATAGGATTTTTATCTTACTATGTATAGGCTGCCGAGTATGGAAAGCTGTTTTGCAGAATCCGGCAGAAGTAATTAAGAATGAATAATAATTAATGGTGATATTATGATTACACATTATTTAAAAAGTAGCTTTTCGTAACTTAGTAAAATACAAAACGCAGACACTTATCAGCATAATTGGATTATCGGTTGGTTTTTACTTGCTTTGCGCTTTCCGTATTATGGATTCGTTATGAAATGACGTATGATAATTTTTCATGAAGGAGCAGACCGTATTTATCTGGCAGGTGATAAATTTGATTTGCAAGGAGACGGATTCTCTTATTATTCGTCAAGTTTGTTGGCTGATTATATAATGAAAACTGTCCGGAAGTAGAAAAGGCTTGCCATATAATACAAAAAACATAATACCCATTGAATATGAGAAAAAAATGTATATCAGACACAACAATTAAGAGTTGATTCAAAACTTTGTCTCAATCTTTAATATTATTGTATTAGAAGGAAGCAAACTGTATGAGATTAGAGAATAACCAGATTGCTATTACTGATAAAATTGCTAAGCAAATATTTGGAACTGAATTTCCGATAGGTAAGCTAATTGATATTTCCTAATACAAAATAATACAAAGATGACAATAGTTGCAGTGGTAAAATCATGGAAGGTCATTCTTTATATCCTTTTGATATATTATTACCTTATGAGGATCAAGATCCACATTGGGGAGTCAACGAAGCCATACACTTTTCCGTATTTACCCTAATAGTGATATAAATGCATTGAGAAAAGATTGGCTAAATATGAAGTGCAACAAGACTATATAAACAGTTAATGTCTACTCCTATTGCTTTATTATCTACCTTACGAAGTACACATCCGAGAGAAGATGTTAATGTCAAAATTGAATCACATTCGTCTTTTTTGCCTGGATTGAGCTTTGGTTATTATTTGTGATTATGTAACTATTTAACAATGCTTGTTACTCGTATTCGAATGCGAAAACGTGAATTGGCATTACGGAAAGTAAATGGAGCTCTTCTAATGGTAGTTTGCTGTCATTGCTTCTTTGGGAATTGGTATTGTTACTTCATTGTATCATCGGGATTAGGACTTAAGTGATAATAGAACTCATTTTTACCGGGCTTTAGATCTCTATCACAAATAGCCGAGGATACTTCATTCTATTATAGTGAAACGCTTATGTATATATATTATTAATATTGATAACTATAAGTCTGGCAGCCATACTTATCCGATATGTCAGCAAGCAGTCTTTGCTTGATAGTATTAAACATAAATCAAATCTTCATCTTTCCGGTTGGTTTTATAAAGGAAGTGTTTCCTTTCAATTATTTGTTAGTATTGGTTTGGTGTTTTGTACTATGGTGATGATGAAAACAGCTGGATTATCTATTGAATTCAAAAGAACTTGGGTTGAATAGACATAATATAGGAGTTATAGCTTCCGGTTATGGATTTGAAGGTGTTCCTTTTAAAGAAATTCTGGGAACAAATGCCTGATGTTATAGAATGTTTATATGGCTTTTATACTCCTATTCCTAAAAATGTCATTTTATAGTTAAGTGAAGTGAGGGAATGGGAAGGACAGGACAAAGAACAACGTATCAAGTTAGAGAAGGAAACCATCAATCAGGATTATGCTAATTTTTTCCAAGTTGAAGTTTTGGAAGGTAATATGTTGGATGAAAAAGACGGGAAAGAGGCGGTCCTTATAAATGGTGCGTGGGCAAAGGCTTTGGTTGGGATCATCCTATTGGAAAGAAGATACACCTGAACGAAAATGTATAGTAAAAGCGTTATTAAAATATTTATTATAATGCCCCGATACATCCGGTTACTCCAGCTATATTCTTCTTTGCCGGACAACAAGCAAAAAGT
>VOFK01000896.1_pt1 | contig 11944 bp, 21 predicted proteins | sample 5384121 | NCBI WGS metagenome assembly VOFK01 (sample SAMN12384730, study PRJNA508395) | human gut metagenome | isolation source: healthy gut J | host: Homo sapiens | reverse complement strand
ATATTTCTTTATAATTTTTCTTATTCTTCGCTATCGTTAATTTATCTCCTGCTTTTTTTTGAACTTTTCTCCGACCTTTGATGTTTTGACACTTTCAATTGATTGTTGGACTTTAGCTTTGGCATTCGATAAACCTGATTTTACTTTTTGTACCAGCTTTTACCTTTGCTCCACTGATTTTATTTTTGGCATTTTTCATTGAACTTATTGCCTTAGATTTTATCTTTTGTCCTTTTGTGACCTTGGCCGCACTTATTTCTGCTTGACTCGTTGGTTCACTTAAAGCTTTTATTTGTTCTTTTACAGTTCCTGTTTTTCTTACTTCGGATAATGTTTTTTTATTGGCATTTGATGAATGTTTTATTTTGTTTTTTAATGCCTCATCTAAATTTCCTGATGGATCATATTTCTTTATAATTTTCTTATTCTTCGCTATCGTTAATTTATCTCCTGCTTTTTTGAACTTTTCTCCGACCTTTGATGTTTTGACACTTTCAATTGATTGTTGGACTTTAGCTTTGGCATTCGATAAACCTGATTTTACTTTTGTACCAGCTTTTACCTTTGCTCCACTGATTTTATTTTTGGCATTTTTCATTGAACTTATTGCCTTAGATTTTATCTTTTGTCCTTTTGTGACCTTGGCCGCACTTATTTCTGCTTGACTCGTTGGTTCACTTAAAGCTTTTATTTGTTCTTTTACAGTTCCTGTTTTTCTTACTTCGGATAATGTTTTTTTATTGGCATTTGATGAATGTTTTATTTTGTTTTTTAATGCCTCATCTAAATTTCCTGATGGATCATATTTCTTTATAATTTTCTTATTCTTCGCTATTGTAAATTTATCTTTTATTTGTTTTGCTTTGTTAGTTGCCTTACTTATTTTGTTCGATGCTTTACCTTTTACTTTTGTTGCTCCCGTTTTAGAATTTGTCTTGTTGCTGACTTTTGCTGCTGCTTTTTGATTGCTTTGCAGATTTTACTTTTGTTTTACACCTTTGTTAACTACGTTTCCACCAATTGTAAATATTGCACCTGTTGCGGCTTGCTTAATAGCGGCTTCATGTCCTCCATTATTTTTAAGAGCTTCTGAATAACTCATTTTTGATGTTGCGGCATCAACAGCCGACCTTGCATAGACGTCAGCATAAGCTGTTCCAGAATTAACCAGTACTTGTTTGGCAAGTTTCGCGCCATCTCCTAATAGTTTTCCACCAACAAAATATTCTGCTGCTTCTATTGCACCTTTTCCAGCACCGTTTATTATTCCGCTCAATGTACTTGCACCATTAGCCCATGCTTCTGCCGTACTATTACCGAAAGCTTGAGTTCCAGATACAGCCGCTCCCACCGTAGCGGTCACTGTTCCAGCAGCCATAGTTGGGGCGGCAGCTGCTACTGCCGGTGCTGCTACTGCTGAAACAGCTATAACAGCCGCTATTTCCCCTGCTACTCTTCCATATTTTCTTACGTTTTCATAGCCATATGAGTCATGTAAAAATTCGCCATACGCGGTGTCATCTCTTATATAGTCATATAGTTCCTCTGTAGCTGTAGCGTTTGCTGTTACAGTTGGTTTTATTTTTCGTCCCAAAACTTTTTGTTACCGAGTTCCATTCTTCTCCAGTTATTTTTCCCTTAATTGCTTGAAAACCATCATATAATCCTGTAAATATCGATGCTACACCACCGCCTACTACAATTACAGCATTTCCTATTCCAACAAATACTTTTGTAACTCCCTCTAATAATGCAGTCGCTGCATTACATATAGTGGCACAACATTTTTTCAGAACATCTAAAACACCGTCATCCCCAGTAAAAAAATCACATACTGAGTCCCACTTGTCTGATATAAAATCTCCAAAGTCAGAAAGCGTTTCTCCAACACAACCAATAAATGAGACGTCGTCATCGACGTCCACATCTTCTGTATTTAGTGAATTTACTCTGTCATGTATTGCGTCAATCTCTGCATCACTAACTGCTGGTCTTATTGGTGCAATATAGCCTCTAGATGCTCTAGGTGTTGCATCTATTCCTACATTTGATACTCCTGTGCTTATTGATGCTCCCATTTTTTCACATCCTATCTAGAATTTTTTAATCTTCAAAAAACGAATTTCCTGTATTAAAATTTTCCATTACTGGTTTTATAGTTACTGGTTCTGTTGCCCCTCCTTGTGTCATTTCTGGTTGTGATATATTAGGTTCAATGATGTTTTCCACTTCATTGTCGTTTTCATTATCAATTTCATTCATTGTTTCTTCTAAAGCATTTTTATATATTATTTCATCATCGTCAATTAATCCCAAATGATATATTTGAACAATTTGATCATGGTTGAATAATAAATTTTCTTCTGTATCTGTAACCCCTTCTGGATAAATACATCCTATGTAATCATAAACTTCATTTTCATCTTCTGCAGAGGCTACGAAGCCTGTTATCATGACTTTTGTTTCTCCTCCATCTAATAATACTACGCTTCTCCTATTGGTAAATACTTTTTCTAATTTCATTTTTTCTCCTTTTCAATTTCAATTCTACTAATTATTATTTTGTTTTAAAGCTTTGATCATTTCATCTACTTTTTTCATCTAGATTTTTATGAAAAATTCTAACTTCTTCATCAATCAAGCCATATGAATAAACTTTTGCTATTTGATTATTATTAAATAATAAATTTTGATCTGTAGACATTATTCCTTCGGGAAATGCACAGCCTATATAATCATAAATTTTTTTATCATTAGGATCATCTTTTCTAATACTACAAAAACCTGTTATCATTACTCTTTTAGTAGCATTTTTAAGAAGAACTACCGCTCCTAATGGTAAAAATTTGCCAAGATTTATATTATTATCTTCAGTTTTTCCATCCATTTATTTCCCTCCTATTATTCTATTTATAGAATATCATATTTTTTACCATTACACAATATCAAATTTTGATACAAGCATCGCATAAAAAAAACGAGTCTCACAATTAATGAGACTCTTATTTTTTTAATTTTTTATTATCAATATTAGCTCAGTTCCATTTCTAATATCTGTATCTAATATAGTTTTATTGTTATTATAAATTTCACATGTTATTTTATTCATTAGGATACAACCGTCACTTGTATTTTGAGTAGTCTTTAATAAATCTCCTACTGATCTAATCAATAATTTTTTAACTTTCCAAACAAGTTCATTCACTGGAATAAAAACATCGAAGGTTGTATTCCATTCTGGTAATATTAATTTTATTAGAACCTTATTCTTCATTATTATCACCTTTTTCATTATTTGATACAAAATCAATATATTTAGTTAAAGTAGCTGTACTTTCTGAAATAACATATCCCATATCATTGTTGTAATTTTTTGTCATCTCTTTGTTAATTACTGTTAAATGGAACAAATTTTGATCAGCCATTCCTTTTCCTACCCATATTCCATCATTTATTGAAAAAATACTAAACCATTGTTCAAATGCATATTTTTTTTTCAATTTTGATGAATCATCAACAATTATTAATCCTACTTTTTCATATTCTTTTATAGCTTTTACTAAATTATTAATAACCTCTGATGATGATATTTTATTTATTAGTTTATTAATCCCATATATTAACACTATTTTTTCTTCGCTTTGTTCTTTTTCCTTATATCTATTAATAAGCTCGATTATTTTTTGTATTACTTCTTCTAGATGCTCATTATAATAATTTGGAAATTCAGTATTACTAATTTCTAATGTACTTGTTGCATCTAATATAATTAATCCTGTTGTATCAATCTTATTAATTAGCATTATCAAACTTTTTATAAAGTTCTTTGTATTACCAATTTTGTTGGCTGTTATTATGGTTCCTAAATTATTAATAAAATCGTAGTTTGTTATCTCTAAGTTATTTTTTACTTATACCAATTGGTATATTATTAAACTTGATGTCGGTTCTATAGATATTGTTTAATCCAATATGTTCTGGTAAAATCGATGTATTTGTTGTGCCCTATTAGGTTCTGATGTTTTTTTCTCATTGATGTAGTCAAGCAGATAATTATTAGTCATTTCCCTATTATCTATAATACTTGCAGTTTGAAATTCATGTGCAACATCCTCTTGTTTTATAATTCCTCTTCCCACTATATCAGGTGGCATATTCTTAACCTTTGTTCCAAGTACTGTTATATAATCACTTAAATCCTTTAACTTATAAGAATATATATTATTTAGGTTTTGAGAAATTTTACTTTGTACTGAATTTATTGCATTGGCTGTTATAACAAATATAATTCCATATCTTTCTGAATCTCTTAGTAAATTAGGCAATTCTTCATATAAGCTTTCATTGATTCATATATTGAATCGTAGTTATTAAATATATAAACTTTGATAGGCAATTTATTGGGTGATGATTTAATATAATTAGTATAATCTCCGCCATAGTTTAGGAAGACTTTTTTTCTTATTCGAATTTCTTCTTTTATCATTTTTAAAAGATTACTAAACTTTTCTTCTTCTCCTATGCATACAACACCTCCTACATGTGGTAAGTTAACATATTTCTTTAGAGATTCAGATCCATAGTCAACAATATAGTAATTTATTTCAGCTACACTATGATATTTTGTTGTTGAATAAATAAGCGTATCTAAAAAAACATTTCTCTTTCAGCACCATTGTTTCCATAAATAAGCGTATTACCGTCTTGTAATAAATTGTATTTTACTAAACCTTGTTCCTGTTTTTCTGGAGCATCATATTCGCCAATTATTGCTTCAACATTATATGGTATTGGTTTAAAACTATATTTTTGTGCTAAATCGCTTTCCACTATTACTTCTTTAATATTTTCTAGCCACAATTTTTTTGCTTTTTGATTTGCAATTTGAGCAGTTGCAACAATCAACCTTAGAATTTGACCTAACTGTTCACCTTGGGCTTCAATTTTACTATTTGTAGAAGCTTGCATACTCTTTATTACCGCCGCCTGTTTCATCAATAAAATCTATACTTTTATTTATCTTCTTTACAGGCTTATCAGAAGGGTAATATTTGGCTCCACACCATGCTGATTGTCCTAAAGCAAAATACTCATTATATCCTACTTGTAAGTAAAACCTACCAACTTGTTTTAGGGATGCTGCTTCTGGTCTTTTTAACATTTCTTTACTATCCGATTCATCCTGAACTTTCAAACACACCCTAAACTTAGTATTTGACCAAATTTGATCATTTACAACACCACTCGGCTTTTGAGTTGCTAGTATAAGATGTACTCCCAATGAACGACCTATTCTTGCAACACTTATTAAATTGTCCATAAAATCTGGTTGTTGGCTCTTTAATTCGGCAAATTCGTCACATATTATAAACAAGTGTGGTATTGGCTCAGTTACTTTTCCTTCTCTATAAAATTTTTGGTATTTGTAAATATCAATTGTACTTTCACTCAAGCTATCTCTTGCATCATTAAATATCTTTTGGTCTTCTTTTTAATTTCGCTATTAATACTTACTAGCGTTCTATTCATTTCTGATTTATCAAGGTTTGTGATAGTTCCCGCTAGATGTGGTAATTCTATTCCTAAAGTTTTGTTCTCAAATGCAAAAGCTAACCCTCCACCTTTATAATCAATCAAAATGAAACTTACTTCATCTGGACTATAATTTATTGCTAAAGATAAAATATATGTTATTATGAATTCTGATTTACCTGATCCTGTCATACCAGCAATTAGACCATGTGGTCAGTGTGCTTTTTCATGTAAATCAAGATACATTATTTTTCCCTGCTGATCAACGCCAATCTCTGATTTTAAACTTACTGTTGGATCATTTGTATTCCATCTATTAAGTATATTTAACTGTTCTATCTTGCCAACGTGTTCCATTTCTAAAAAAACTAATTGCATTAGGTAATTCACTCAACTCATCTTCAAATTTTATCGGTATATTTGATAAAATTTTTTTACAATACTCATCATATCTATGTTATATACTATTTCAGGAGTAAATTCTATTTTATCTTGTTTTTCATATGTGTTTTTTAAAATAACACATTTTTCATCTCCTAATGTTATAAAATTCAAACACTTACTTGGTAAGTTTCCTAATCTATTTTCTAATATTACTAAATTAAATCCATAATACTTGTCTAACTCTGTTAATTGTTTTATTATTTCAAACTCTTTTTTACTGTATCATATCCATCAACTATAATAAAATAATGTGGTCCTTTATTATATTCTTGACTTTCACTACTGTTCTCTATTCTATTTGATATTTCAAAACTTAAGTAATTAGATAGTTCTCTAGCACTATCTTCATTTGATGAAAAAAAATCTGAATGACTTATCATTTGAAAATGAATGATTTAAATATTTTAGGTAATCCCATTTTGGAGCGTTAATTTCGTCAGTCATTACTACTATTTTTAAATCTTCATAACTATAAAATGTTAATAATTGAATAATAATATTATTTCATAAAGTTTAATATTTTATATTCATCACCCATTACGGCTGTTGTTATATTGTCATGAAAAGAAAGTAACCTATGGGTATATTTTTACATATTTATATTCTTCAATTATTTTATCTACTTCTTTTCGCAAGCCGTTTTCTTCAATTGTAAAGTCTTCGTCAGGATATTCCACCTTACATTTTAAGAGTTCATTTCCCTTACCTACTCTTACTAATAAAAAATCATTTTGATCTATCCTTCTATTCCATAAATTATTGTCTTTTTTTACAATTATGTCTAAACATCTATTAACGGTAATAAGATTTTCTTGAGTTATGACTGTTTGTTCATTTATACAATCAACAAATTCCTTCTTTTTATCATTTAGATAAATAATATACTTTTGGATTGCTTCTTTTTTATTTTTTTCTTTTATCTTTTTGTTATAATGTTGTGTTATTAAAGGCCAAACCAGTGTTGAGACAAGCATTATTCCACCCATCAAAATTTGTGGCCAAACATCAATTAATTCTGCTTTTTTTGTGACCACATTAGAAATTGCAGTTACCATGGTCATCGCTGATATAATTCCCATTGTTAACATTGGTCCTATCACAAGTGCAAGCGGTAATTGATCATCCTCGTCACTTCTTGGTGGGGTACTTAATTTTATTGTTTTTGGTTCATAAAATCTTCTTATTCTTGGTGCTTTCATGAAAAAATCATCATTGTTATATAAATCGGTATCTCTTATTTCTATGTTTTCCTGACTCATGTCATAGTTTGGTATAAAGCCTTTTATTCCTGCATTTTTTTCATTTATTTGTATACTATTATTTGGTTCTTTCACAAATAGATAACTTTTTAAAAAAAGCATTTTAAACCCATATATTTCAATTTCATCACCAAATTTTAGAACATATCTGTTGCTATTAACTCTTATTTTATTAACATATACTGGTATGGGTTGTAAGAAAAAAATCATAATTTGATTGTTTTCTAGTGAAATCTTAATTAATCCATTTCCTAAATATGGGCATAAATATTTCATATTTGCTGCTTCTACATTACCTATAATCATATTTAGATTTTTTACTGTAGGTATACCAGTCCACTTTTGTTCCTTCTGTAGATGTTACATAAATTAGATAATTTTTTTGTTCATATATTAATATGTAAAAATTGTTTGGCTTTAATTCTATTGAATCAAAAAAAGTATTATCATACATTATGCTTACGTCTGTTGTCTTATAAAAGAACCCACATTCCATTTCTTGCTTCAAAATTTATGATGTTTACATCTTCTTCGTCAGCTGGGAAGGAGTAGCTTCCTTGTACTTCTTTTGGAACTTTGTATTCTACTATTTTATCTAAAAGATATAATGATATTATCATACTCTCACCTTTATCCTATATATATGTTATCATAATACGTGTTCAAAAAGCAATCGCCAACATTATTAGTAGAATAATTTTATTTACTATTTTATTTTTAGCATTTTTTTTTTTTTTACCCTCTTCTACTGTTTCTTTAATAATTTTTTTTAGTATTGTCTGAATATTCATCTATTATAATCATTAGCAAATCTTTAAACATGTTTTTTGATTTATCATCCATATTTTTACTTTCTTTTATGAGGTTTATAATGCCTATCATTTTTTGTTTTTTGATATCTAACAATGTAGTTATGTTTTCTCTTTCGAAGATAGAAAATAACTCCTTAGTTAATTCTTCTTTTTTTCTTTGTTTGAATATTCTTTTAACCATTTATCGGTAATTTCTTTAAATCTAATACTAGAATTACTTAGCCTATCGTCTATAAATTTGTCATCTTCTACTTCCCATGTTAAAAGATCGTGTGCAAGTATTCCTTTTTAGATGACTTTATTACTTTATCATTATTGGGATGATTAAGTATAAGACCTACTATACTATAACTTGGAATGATATGGATATATTTCTTGCTAATTCTTTTTAAATTCTTTGATTTTAGTTCTTCTTCTAATATACCTGGTCCATCATTACTATAAACATTTATTATTTTTCTTCTGATAAAAAAGTTACAGTACATAGCGGCAATTAGGGGCTAAGTTTCCGCCTTTAGAGTGTCCTCCTATAATAATTCTTTTGTCATTCCATTTAATAGATGAATTTAGATAATTAACGGCGTCTATGTGTGATGGTACAGGAAACTTATATGATAGCTCAAAGTCCTCTTTCCAACCACTTATTAATTCATCTGTTCCTTCATAGGAAACATATACCAAGTCTTTTGTTACTTTAATACAGATAGCACAAAATTGTTTTTCTTCATTCTTTTCATAGATATAATTATATAAAAGAAGATCTTGATATCTTTTATAGTCCTTAATCTTTTCTAATACTTTTATTTGCTTCTTTTTATAGATAAAATATTATTTGATATATCTTTTTTAGTATATTTGGTAAAAAATGATGCAGCAACATCTTTTAATGTTTTCTTTTCCTTTTTACATTATTAGAAACTATTCCATTAAAATCTATATAAGCTAATGCTGATAGAATAACATTATCTACTTCTGTAAATTCCTTTTTCATAAAAGTTAAAAGTTTCCATATTTTTCAATGTATTTAAATAGTGATATCATTTTTCTTTTTTTTGTTTGTATCCTATAGTTTATTAAAAAGAAACTCACTTAGAGTTTCTACTTATTTCCTATTTATGCGTTTTGTTTCCTACATATTGGTCAGAACCGAATCCTAGGATTAACATAAAGATAAAGTTTAAGAATATTAATCCAACAGCGAATCCAGTTGATTTACCAAATGATTTTGCTAGATTAACATATAACATAATCATTATAACAATGTTAACTATTGGAAGTAACATTAATAAAAAACATCCAACCATTCATTCCTGCAACTTCAAATAATGTATACATATTGTAGAATGGAATAATTGCTGCCCATCCTGGTTTACCTGCTTTAGTAAATATTTTCCATTGAGCAATAATTGAAACTATAGCAACCGCTAAAGCTGCAATTACTGTACCAGATGAAATATTTTTCTAATCCTGATGTAGAATAACTTGTACTATAATACACAAACACACCTCTCCTTTCCTATTTTAGTTATAACATATTTTTATATTCTTGTATATAGTTTTAATTGGTATTACTTTTTTCATAATTCCATAAACCTAACTTTCCTTTTATCTTTATGGGGTGTCTATATTTCTTGATATTTTCAAGTTTCCAGGCATACTTTTCTACGTGATTACTCTTTCCATACACAATTTTATCAATATTACGTAATTTTTCATTAAAATCTTCATCTACTAATATACAATCGGTTAATTCGGCTTCTCCTATTATTTCCCCGCAGCGACATTCAAGGTTGTAGTCTTTAAATCTTTTTAACATGTCTTTTTCAAGACTCATACCTGCGTGAATTAATATTTTGCCACGATACTTTGTTTTCCAACTTCTAAATTCATATTTTTTATAGCCATCAATGATCAAGGTTGCCCATGGTTCTTTAATTGTTAATACTTTCATAATTTTTCTCCTAAATTAAGTATAGCATTTAGTTATTTTGATGCAAGAAAAAAAAACAGATATTAAATCTGTTAATCTTCGTCATATAATTCTTCGTATTCAGCTTCTGCTTCCAAAGCTTCTATAAAAGAAAGTTTCGCTTCATCTGCTGCAAGTAGAGCAAGGGCGATACAGTCAGATGTATATTCTAATCTATCATCTATATATTTTTCTAATTTGGCTTTATCTCTAGCCTCTTTTTTATCGGCTAATTTAGCTCTTCCTTCATTAATACTTTCTTCTATTTTATTTAGGTAATTGGTAAATGTTTTTTTACCTTTTGCTTGTTTTTCTTTTAATGTTGTTTTTGTTTCATTTAACTTTTCACGAGCTTCTTTTATTTTATCATCAAGCTCATCTTTAGCATACATTCCTTTTATAATAGCTGTATCTGTTGAATCCTTTAGTTTTTCATTTATATTATTCAATTCATCATTAATTTTATTTATCTTTTCTTTTAATTCTTTTTCTGTCATATAAATTTCCTTTCTTTTTTTTTATTATTTTATTTTTATTTTAAATTATACATAAATGTAATACTTTGTATTATGTATTACAATTATTATTTTATTATTCTAACTTTTTAATAGTAAAAGGCAAAAAAAAAAGACAAGTGTCAAAATTAATGACATTTGTCTTTCTTTGTCAATTTGAGATAGTTACTTATATTGCCTGTTAAAAAGTAATTGTACTTTATTTATGATATTATTAACATCCTCTTTCATTCCATTTTCTATCCAGTTTATGATGAGAGGTCCTAAAGCACCTAATAAAATGAACATAAGAACTCTTTATCATCTTCTTCGATATTAAGTTCTAAACTTTTTTGGTCTATAACATTTTTAATTATTGGTTTAGAATGACGAGTGATAAAATGTAGTAAATAATTTTGAGCTTCACAGTTATAAATATTTAAAACCATATTCTTATTAGTTAAGCAGTAATTAAATAACTCTTTATACTTTTCTATCCATGTATCATCTTGTTCTATTTTTAAAACTACTTCATTTAAATACATCCATTTAATAAGATCATATTTATCTTGAAAATAATTATAAAATGTTTGTCTTTTTAAACCGCAATTAGCTGTTATTTCTTGAATAGTAATGTCCTTTATTTCCTTTTTTGCCGCTATTAATTTGAAGAAATTAACAATGGCATTTCTTGTAATATTACTCATTTTTCTACCTCTTGATATTAATTTTGATAGTCTTAATTTCTTTTTTCTTTATATTCTTTACGTTGTTCTTTTATGTAAGATAATGTCTCATTAGAGTATCCTACTTTGGCATTATGGCAATAGTTACTAATTGTTAAAACTAGATTATCTTTAGTTTCTCTTTTTTTGGCGTAAACATTAATAGTAACACATCTTCCATCGCGTAGTTCTAGTCGAATAATATGACTTGTAACTATTCCATTTGTTCTTTGAATACTTTCATATATTCCTAAAACATCATCTAGTGCTGCAACTTTTGTTATATCTTTTTTGGGTGATATAGCTTTATTTGATATGATAATAAAATTATCTTCATATACTTTATTTATATCTAAATCATCGGCTAGTTCAAGTATTTCAGGGTGTTTCTTTATAAATTTTGAATTTTCCCTCTTTAAATAGTCAACACCATTATAAATAAAGATAATTCCACATATTAACATAATAATAAACGCTATTAATATAGGATTTAAGCCATCAATTATAAAGGCAACTGACATTAATGTACTAATTAAAGATATTATTATTCCGCTATTAATAATATAATTCCTTTGCTTTTTAATTTTTTTATTAAACGTGTTCTTCCCATGACAGCCTCCATTAATTACTTTTTATTATAATTAGTCATATTTTCATAGGTATATCCCCAATAAAATATTAGCATTTTTTAGTTGATATTTCTTGTAGG
>VOFK01001237.1_pt1 | contig 11947 bp, 12 predicted proteins | sample 5384121 | NCBI WGS metagenome assembly VOFK01 (sample SAMN12384730, study PRJNA508395) | human gut metagenome | isolation source: healthy gut J | host: Homo sapiens | reverse complement strand
CGAAGTTCTCTTCGACCTTGCCCAGCCGGTTGGTGTCCCTTGGCCGCAATGCTTCCTGCGGGGCCCACGCTCAGCGTGACGGCCTCAGTGGGCCGGAAGCGTTCTTATCGCCACCGTCGGAGGAGCCACCGCACGCAGCGAGCGGAACCAGCATAGAAACGGCAGCAGTAAGTCCGATTGCCTTCTTCCAATCGATCTTCATTGATCTTCCTTTCCTCACATAACCTTGTGTTCCTCAACATCTCCGGTTAAATGGTACGGACCAAAACCCTGCATACGTTCACATCATCGTTCTTGGATGATTACCAACAACACTGGGGCCACCAAAAATGTATCAGTGATTGTTAGTGTAGCACGTTTCTGCCAACGTTTGCAATTCAGCGTTATGATTGTTTCAAAGAAACACCGCAAACCGCGAAATATCAAGGAGACACACCTCATGCTTCCCCCGCGAAACACCCCCACCCCAAATGGCTTTGCCGACGCAATTTTTTATGAAATCTATCCATTGAAGTCCTTCGTCGACTCCAATGGCGACGGGTATCGGAGATTATTCCCCGGAATCACTTTAAAACTGACCACATCAAGGATCTCGGATGCAACGCGATCTGGCTCAATCCCTGTTTCGACTGCCATTCAAAGACGCCGGCTACGACGTGCGCGACGCTACAAAAAGGTGGCATCACTACGGCACCAACGACGATCTCATTGCGTTGTTCGACGCCGCCCCACCGGCGCCATGCACGTAATCCTCGATCTCGTGCCAGGCCACACCAGCGAGGAACACGAGTGGTTCCACCGCAGTTACAAGGTCGGCGAAACAGTATTCCGACCGCTACATCTGGACAACTCATGGATCTCCGGTGGCGACGGACTGCCATTCATCGGCGGCGAATCGCCCCGCAACGGTACCCCCCAAGATCTTGAACTTCTTCAAATGCCAGCCGGCGCTCAACTACGGTTTCGCGCACCCCCTGAACGTAGCTGGCAGAAGCCAGCCCTTGGTCCGGACGCGAAGGCCACTTGGTGCGATGGTGGACGTCATGCGGTTCTGGCTTTTCCTGTGGCGCAGACGGCTTCCGCGTGGATATGGCCGACAGCCTCGTCAAAAAGGACGATGAGGGCAAAGCCTTTATACCATCCGGGCACCTGGCAGTACATGTTCGCCCGATCCGCCCGGCCTTCCCGAAGCCGCGTTCGTTTCCGGCCAGAGGAGTGATGGCCGCCGGCTTCGACATGGATTTCTATCTCGATTGGCGTTGGGACGGCGTTCCCAACGGCTACAACATGCTGTTGCGCAACGTGGACGACCCGTTGAGCCGCAAGGGCGACAAGAGCTATTTCAACGCCGATTCCGGCACGCCGATCAGCGAATTCCTGGACGAGTACGAGCCGCGTCTGCGCGAAGCGGAAACGGCCGACGGAAATTTTAATTTCATCACCTGCAACCACGACACCGCACGCGTGGCGCCGCGACTGTCGCAGCGCGAAATCGCCCCCCAGGCATACTGCACGCTGTTCGCGATGCCGGGCGTGCCGTTCCTGTATTACGGCGACGAAATCGGCATGCGATACCGCGCACTGCCCGGCAAAGAAGGCGGCTACGTGCGCACCGGTTCGCGCACACCGATGCAGTGGGGTGCGAACGACGCATCCGGCGCACTTCACGTGTCCGATTCTGCAGAATCGGACACTCGGGCTGGTGATGTGACCGGTGGCAGCTACCTGCCCACCGACCCGTCCGCCGACGCCCCGACCGTCGCCGCACAGCAGGCCGACGCCGAATCACTGTGGCATACGGTGCGCTCCATACCCACGTCAAGGGGGAATGCGACGCCTTGCGGTCGGGGGCTACGTTCCATGTAATCGAACGCGATAGAGTGTTCGTTTTCGAGCGTTCCACCCACCTGCAGAAGCTGATCATAGCCGTCAATCCAAGCCGCGATTGCAAAGCTTTGCAGTTACCAGATGGTAGTTATCGGACGATTTTCAGCATCGGCGAAAACGAAATTAGCGGCACTTCGCTGCGTCTAGGTCTGCAAAGCTTTGCAATTCTCGAAGCCGAGTAGCAGACGAGCAATGCCCCGTTGGAATAATCGTTTGCAATGCGGAGCGCTGCGCCTTCGTATTGCAAACGATAGTCAATATGGAAAAACAATTCCGGTTATCTATATTCCTGAAATTAGAGCAAAATCGCAATATAGCAACACTCTCTTACCGCAAAACACGCTTTGAAAACGATATCATACCGTGATATAGTTATCTTTGGTGCGAATGCCACCAGCATCGAAGCTGCGGCAATCGCAAGCAATGTAGGCATGTCAGCCGTCACAAACGGCGCGGAAAGAAGGGACCTATGACACAGACCCAGCAGACCGAAAGCGCAGAACGCATCGCACGGCTCTCTTTATCCAGCTCGCCAAGCTCAATGGCATTTCCACGTCGTATATCGACCAGCTCGGCACCTATGTGGAAATCCGCGACGAAGTGCTCGTCTCCGTATTGGCCGCACTCGGCGTGGACGCATCCAGCGACGAAGCGATCACCGCCTCCTATGCGGCGACCCAGCAGCGCATCGCAGACACACTTGTTGAGCCGACCGTCGTGAAGTTCATCGGCAAGGAAGCCGTCACGCCAATCCGCGCGAAAGGAAACGACGTGGCGCTGAAGCTGACGTTGGAAGACGGCACGGAATATGCGGGCGATCTGACCGCGTATCTGACGGGTCTCGAACGCAGATGACGGCTCGCTGCAACTGACGCTGCCGGACGATATTCCCGCCGGCTACCACACGCTGGCCGTCGATGCCGGCCCGCTGCACGCCGAAGCCGCGCTGATCTGCGCACCGGCACGCATCGAACTGCCGCCAGCAGTAGCGGAAAGCAACGTTGGGGCTGGATGGCACAGATGTATTCCATCCGTTCCGCTGAATCCTGGGGCGTGGGCGACTATGGCGATCTGAAAGCTGCTGCTGTCCGACGCGGCAACGAAATCGCATGCCGATTTCATGCTTATCAACCCGATTCACGCCACCGCGCCGGTGCCGCCGCTGGAGCCGTCGCCGTATCTTCCCGAATCGCGTCGTTTTCTCAATGTGACGTACATCCGTCCGCAGGATATCGCTGAATATGCGGAACTCAACGAGGCGGACCAGGCCGAAGTGGCGCGTCTGCACGCGGAAGTCTCGCCAGCCAACGACAGTATCGAGCCGCTCGACATCAATTCCGCTTGGTGGCACAAGCGCCAGGCGCTGCAGCTTGTGTACAACGTGCCGCGTTCCGTCGAGCGTCAGGCCGCGTTCGACGCGTTCAAGGAGGCCGCGGGTCCGGATCTGCGCGCGTTCGCCGCATGGTCGGTGGCGTTCCAGGTGTGGGGCGCGCCGTGGGAAGGCACGTGGTTCAAGGACACGAACCGCGATTCGCCTGAAGTGGTGAAGCTCATGCGCGAGCACGCCGATATGGTCGATTTCGAATGCTGGCTGCAGTGGATCGCCGACGAGCAGGTGACAGCCGCGCAGAACGCCGCCCGTGACAGCGGTATGGCACTCGGCCTCATGCAGGATATGGCCGTGGGCGTGCACTCGCTCGGCGCGGACGTGTGGTGGAATCCGGAACGTTTCGCAGTAGGCAGCGTAACCGTGGGCTGCCCACCGGACTTCTACAACCAGCAGGGTCAGGATTGGGGCCAGCCGCCGTTCAATCCGGAATTATCTGGCCAAAACTGGTTATGGCGTGTACCGCGAGATGGTGCACAACATGTTCTCGCACGCGGGCGCGGTGCGCATCGACCATGTACTCGGCCTATTCCGTCTGTGGTGGATTCCGCAGGGCGAAGGCGCGCGCGGTGGCGCGTACGTTACGTACGACTATGAGGCGATGATCGCGATCCTGACCATTGAAGCGTCCCGCGTGAACGGTTTGGTGGTCGGCGAGGATCTGGGCACCGTGCCTGATTACGTACGCACGGTACTCGGCGAGCACGGCCTGCTGGGCTGCATGGTGGAATGGTTCGCCCGCGTGGACGACTCCCCCAACGCCGGCGACCCGTACGCCGATCCGTCCACGTACCGCAAGTACGCGCTGGCTTCCGTCACCACGCACGACCTGCCGCCGACCGCCGGCTACCTGCAGTTCGAGCACGTCAAGCTGCGCGAACAGCTGCACCTGCTGTCCGGCCCGGTCGAGGAGTTCCAGGCTTCCGCCACCGCCGAACGCGACGCGATGATGGACCGTCTCGTGGAGTCCGGCCTGATCACGCCGGAAGTGGCGGGCGATGTGGAAGGCCACATCCAGGAAATCGTCGAGGCGATGCACAAGATGCTGCTCAAGTCGCCGTCCGTGCTGCTGCAGGCCGCGCTGGTGGATGGCGTGGGCGAGACACGCACGCAGAACCAGCCGGGCACGTCCAGTGAATACTCCACTGGCGTGTGCCGCTGGCAGGCCCGGACCTCAAGGTGGTGCACACCGATGAGGTGTTCGATCTGCCGCGCGTGCAATCGCTTGCCGCCATCATGAACGGCGAGAAGTAGCGTTTAGACTTACCATTCCCCTTTCCTTACAAACCAAAATTCCGGTCCTCCTTGTGGAGGGCCGGAATTTTTCATATACGCAAGGCGATTTGGGAGCAGTTAGGTTCAGCGGTCGATCAGCCCAGCAGCAGCCAGACTGAGGCGTCGCTATCCAGCTTTCCGCCGTCGTCCGTCAACGGCACGGAATTGGCGATGGCGACCGCATCGTCCGGCAGGGCGATCGGCTCGTCGCCGAAATTGGTGACGGACAGGAATCGACGGCCTTCCGTGGCCGGACGCGAGTAGGCGACCACCGTATCGCCCATGTCCAGCAGGTCGGCGGACGTATCTCCGGTCGCCGTCAGCACCGTCTGCCGCAGCTGCAACAGCTTGCGGTACAAGTGCAGCATGGAACCGTTGTCATCGGCCTCGACGTCGGCCGCGAAATCCTTGAACCAGGCCGGCTGCGGCAGGTGCGCGTCGGCGGAATCGCCCTGCTCCGGGCCGAAACCGAACGTGCCGCCGGTGATGAAGTCCGGGCTCCACGAAGCCGGTTCGCCGCAATCGGCAGCCTTCCACGGCATCGGTGCACGGCAGCCGTCACGACCCTTGTCGGTGAAGTTGCGACGGGTGTTGAACGGCGTCGGATCCTCAAGACGATCCCACGGAATGTTCGCCACTTCGAACAGGCCCAGTTCCTCGCCCTGATACACGTAGGCGGAACCCGGCAGGCCCAGTTCCATCAGCGCGGCTGCGCGGGCGCGACGGGTGCCGAGCTCACGATTCTCGCGGTAGGTCTCCGTCACGCAACAGCCAATCGTGCGCCAGCTGGTGGTACGGAGCGTCCTTCACCTGCGGCAGACCGAAACGCGACGGACTGCGCGGCACATCGTGGTTGTTCATAACCCACGTCGTGGTGGAACCGTGAGTTTCCTCGGCGGCGCGCAAGCCGTCAGCAATGGCCGTACGGAACTCGTCGGCGAACCAGTTGGCTTCGGCGAACTCGAAATTGAACACCTGGCCGAGCTCGTCGGTGGACGCGTACAGATGCTGCGATTCGGCCTTCACCCACGCCTCGCCGACGGCGAAACGCGGCGGATTGTACTCGTTGAACACCTGACGCCATTCGCGGTAGATGTCGTGCACTTCCGGACGATCCCACAGCGGGCTGAACGCGCCGTCCGCCGGCAGCACATGCTGCACCGCGGCCGGATCCATGTCGGCCAGCGGCACGGAATCGAGGTCCTTGGCCAAGCCGTGCGCCACGTCGATGCGGAAGCCGTCGGTTCCGTGGTCGGACCAGAATCGCAATGTCTTCTTGAATTCCTCGTGCACGTCCGGATTCTTCCAATTCAAATCCGGCTGCTCCTTGGCGAACATGTGCAGGTACCACTGGCCGTCGTCGACCTGCTGCCACGCCGGGCCGCCGAACAGCGACTGCCAGTCGTTCGGCGGCAGTTCGCCGTGCTCGCCGCGGCCGTCGCGGAAGATGTAGCGGTCGCGTGCGGCCGAACCGCGGCCGGCGGCGAGCGCCTCGATGAACATCTTGTGCTTGTTGGACGTGTGGTTGGGCACGATGTCCACGATCACTTTGATGCCGGCTTCATGCGCGGCGGCGGCCATCGCGTCGAAATCGGCCATGGTGCCGAGGCGCGGGTCCACGTTGCGGTAGTCGATCACGTCGTAGCCGCCATCGGCCAGGTCGGACGGGTAGAACGGGCTCAGCCAAATCGCGTCGATGCCGAGATTCTTCAGGTAATCCATCTTCTCGGTGACACCGGCGATGTCTCCCAACCCGTCGCCGTTCACGTCTTTGAAGCTGCGCGGGTAGATCTGGTAGACGACGGCCTGCTTCCACCAGTCGTCACGCATGTTGTTTGCTGTCACCATAACCCCTTTTGTCGTAGTCCATCGGATGCGGAGCACTGTCTCCGCTACATGAAAACGATAACATCAAGCAAAGCGAAACGCTAATGAAAACTTAATCATTGCAGCACATCAAACGTTTGACGAAAATGTGCATACTCCAGCTGTATCGAGTAGAATCGCAGAAGATTCGACTTGCATACGTTGCTATACGGATGCCATACGAAAGGCGATTATGAAGTTCCTCTCCCCCGATTCCGGCTTTATGCGCGGCCTGAGCGACGCCGTCGACGTGATCTGGATCAACATTCTGATGCTGGTCACCTCCATTCCGATCATCACGATCGGCGCGGCACTGACCGCCGGCCACGACGCCGTCCGTCGCACGCTGTCCGGCGAAGGCACGGCGACGCGCAATTATTTCAAGTCGTTCCGTTCGAATTTTGCGAAATCGACCGGCTATTGGCTGATTTTCGGCACGACCGGCACGCTGTGCGTCTACTCGTGGATCGTGCTGCAGATCACGCCGCTGCTCATTCCGAAATTCGCGTTGACGATTGTGTGGCTCATCGGTTTTGAATGGGTGTGGGCGTTGCAGGCACGGTTCGAGAACTCGTTTTGGCGCACGCTTGGCAACGCTTTTGTGTTCGGCGTGAGCAACATCGGCCACACGTTGGCATTGGTTGCGATCGACGCGGTGTACGTGGCGCTGCTCGTGGCCAGCTGGGTTTACATGCCGCAGGGCCTGTTCCTGCTGCTCATACTGGGGTATGGCACGATGCTGATGCTGCATTCGCCGATTCTCGAGCATGTCTTCCGCAAGTACATCAGCAAGTAATTAGGCACGAAAAAAGGGACTGATTCGCATCAGTCCCTTAAATTTTTCTGGGTGAAAATCAGCCCTTCACCGCGCCGCCTTCGGCCCCAGAATGGGACCGCGCTACGCGCGGGCTCAACGTTACCCTCGCGGCATAGCCGCTCGGGCTGGAGCCTGGGAACAGCGCACTGCGCGCTGTTCCTAAGGGCTGATCGAAGATCAGCCCTTAACGGCTCCAGCCATAACACCCTTCACGATGTACTTCTGGCAGATGAGGTAGAAGATGATGATCGGGATGATGGCCATAACTAGGCATGCCATCATGGCGCCCATATCCACGGAACCATAGCCGCCCTTCAGATACTGCACCGCCACGGAAATGGTCTTGTACTTGCTCAAATCGAGCGTCAGGTACGGCAGCAGGTAGTCGTTCCAAATCCACATGGCCTGCAGAATAGCCACGGACACAATGGACGGCTTCATGATCGGCACCACGATCTGGAAGAAGATGCGCGGCACGGAAGCGCCGTCGATCATGGCGGATTCTTCCAGCGATTCCGGAATGCCCTTAACCACACCGGTGAAGATGAACACGGCCAGACCAGCGCCGAAGCCCAGATACACGAAGCACAGACCCCACGGGGTGTTGAGCTTGAGCATATCGGCCAGCTTGGAGAGGGTGAACATGACCATCTGGAACGGTACAATCATGTTGAACAGGAACAACGTGTACAGCAGCTTTGCAGCCCCAGTTGTTCACGCGGACGATCCACCATGCGCACATCGAAGTGCACACCAGAATCAGCGCCACGGAACCGACAGTGATGAGCAGGGTCCAGCCGAAGCTGGCGAAGAAGTTCGTGGTTTCGAGGCCACGCGTATAGTTTTCAAGTCCAACGAACGCCTTACCGGTCGGCAGGGAGAACGCGTTACGAGAAATATACGCCTTCTGCTTGAAAGAGTTGATGATCACCAGCACGATCGGGAAGATCCACGCCAGCGAAACCACCGCGAACAGTACGGACCACAGTGCGCCGTGCTTGACTTTTTCTCCGGAGTTCATGCCTCCACCTCCTTGCTCGTGGTGAGCTTGTTCTGGATGAGCGCCACGATGGCCACCAGAATGAAGAACAGCACTGCCTTCGCTTGGCCGACGCCTTCCCCAGCCCATACGGCCATAGAACGTGCGGGTAATGTTCATTGCCAGACCTTCAGACATGTTCGACGGAGCGCCGTTGGTCAATGCAAGGTTCTGATCGTACAGCTTGAAGCCGTTGGTGACGCACAGGAACGAGCATACGGTGATCGACGGCATCATCAGCGGAATGATGATCTTGAACATGGTCTGGGTGCCGTTTGCGCCGTCCACGGAAGCCGCTTCGAGCACGTCGGTCGGCAGCGACTGCATACCAGCGATGTAGATAATCATCATATAGCCGATCTGCTGCCAGCACACCAAGATAACCAAGCCCCAGAAGCCGTAGGTTGCGCTATACGTCAACGCGCGGCCCCAGTGAGCGAGAATGCCGTTGAGCAGCAGCATCCAGATGTAGCCCAGGATAATGCCACCGATGAGGTTCGGCATGAAGAACACCGAACGGAAGATGGTAGATCCCTTGATGGCCTTGGTAAGCATATATGCGATGGCAAACGCAACCACATTGATCACAACCGTAGTGACAATGGTCAGCGCCGTCGAGAAACCTAACGCATGCAGGAATTCCTTATCCGCAAGTGCCTTCTGATAGTTTTTTAAAGTCCAATGAATTTCGAGTCAGTCACAGTTGTGAACTTGCAGAAACTCAAATACACACCCATGATGAACGGGATTACAAACCCGATGATAAATGCAGCGAACGTCGGTAGCGCAAACAGAGCCCACCACTTTCGTATCGCTTTGCCGGCCATGCTGATCATAGCTTGCCTGCTTTCTTTCCTCTCCATTCCAACACCGCAGCAACGCGGCATGGAAAACCAACTGCCCCAAATCGGCGAATCACTGCATTGTTTTTCGCCTTTTAGTTTTTACAGATGTTATAATAAACAGCGCGACGCGAAATGTCAAACGTTGTCATTTTTACATGTCATAAATCATATATTCTGCATCGTTGTCATAGTATTGACAGCCTGAAAGCATTGTAAATATCAGCCCCCGCAACAACTGTGGCACAAATGAAAACGTTTGTAATCCAACTTTTGCAAGAGTGTTTCAATACAGTATGCTGAATATTCAGTAGTTCTACTATACAAGGGGTCACCATGAAAAAGCAGCATTCAAGACGTGGCACAACTTGCGCACGTCTCCATTTCAACGGTTTCTCGCTCCTTCACACGTCCCGACCTTGTGTCGAAAGCCACGCGTGACAAAGTCATGAAAGCTGCCGACGAATTAAATTTTTCCATCTCGCGCTCCGCTGCAGCACTCAAAACCGGCCGCGCGCTACGAATCGCGGTGCTGATTTCCGGCCGACTCAATCTGTGGTTCAGTTCGTCCATCATGGAAGGACTGAACGAATCCTTCCATGATGAAGGCTACGACATCTCGATCTATCAGATGTCCAGCGCCGAGGAACGCCGCGCGTTCTTCGACATGCTGCCGGTACGCCGCAATGTCGACGCCGTAATCGTCATTTCCTTCGACATCGACAGCAACGAAATCAGGCAACTCAGGTCAGTCGATGTGCCAATCATCGGCATCAATTCGAGCTTGCCGGAAGAGCGCGGCTTCAACGCCGCCGTGCGCATCGATGACAAGCAGGGATCCGAATTGGCCGCACGCCACTTGATAACGCTTGGCCATCGCGATATCGCTTACATCCGTACCGACCGTGAAGTGACGCTGCACTTCAGCGTGCAGGGCCGTTTCGATTCGTTCATGACGTGCTGCAAGTCCAATGGCGTCGAACCGCGCGTGTTCGTTACCGACGAAGGCAAGAACAACGTCAGCAAAGTCGTCACGCAGCTGCTCAGCTCGGACCACATGCCCACGGCGATTGCCTGTCAGGAAGACGGCATCGCAATTCCGCTACTGTTCCAGCTGGAACGCAACGGTTTCACAATACCGAACGACATCTCCATCATTGGCTACGACGACAGCACCTACGTCGCGATCTCGGTTTGACCACCATCCGTCAGACACCGGTCGAGATGGCACACGAGGCGGCCCGTATGACGCTTGCCCTGATTGACAAGCAGCCGCTTGACGAGCCGTTCAAGACGTTTCCCGCACAGCTAATCGTCCGATCGACCACCGCCAGACTGCGTCACTGACGTTTGCCGCACATTGCGCACACGGCAAACGTACGAAACACAGAAAGGCCGTCATCGCAGAACATTGCGATGACGGCCTTCCGTTGTCTCCACAACCGGCTGGGGCGAAGAGAGGAAAGGAAAAATCCTCGACCTCAGCTAGCTTATTCAGTTATTGAATTGCGATTTGCAACTCATGGTGCAACACAATCTCAGTGAGATGCGTCGTACTCAGTCTTCCAACCGTCAACAAACGCGGTCTTGACGGCATCCCAGTCACCGGTACCCTGAGCGTATTCGAGGAGGGCGGAACCAAGCTTGTTCTTCCACTCTTCGACGGCATCATGGTGAAGTTCCAAGAGACTGCGGTCTTGCCGGAGTTCTGATCTTCAACAGCGGCCTGCACCAGCGGATTGTCGGACTTGACGTCGCTGAAGGACTTGAACGGGGTGGTGAAGCCCATGTCGCTGGACAGAGACTTGATGCCAGTCTTGCTGGTGACGACCCACTTTCAGGAAGTCCTGGTGGCCTTCTTATCCGCGTCGGAAGCCTTGGAGTTGATGCACCAGTAGTTCTCGGAACCGGTGGCCAGACCCCTTCTCTTCGCCCTTGACGCCGATGTAAATCGGGAGCATGCCGAGGGAGTCGGCCTTCATGCCAGCCTTCTGCAGATCGGTCCATGCCCAAGTGCCGTTCTGATAGAACGCAGCCTCGCCGAGGGAGAACTCGGAGGTAGAATCATCACCGGTCTTGGAGCTCAGCTGGGTCGGCTCGGTGGTGGAGTCCTTCAGATACAAATCGAAGATGTTCTTATATTCCGGCAGATAGGTGCCCTTGATGGTCTCCGGCTGCTTGGTGACGTTGTCATCCTTGAACTCATAGTAAAGCGGCAGGTTAGCCAAATGGGTCTTGAAACGCCAGTCGGAGCTGGAATCGAAACCGGCGGAGGTGAACGCGCCCTTGACACCAAGCTGGTCCTTCTTAGCCTGATGTCATCGGCCACGGCCTTCAAGGTATCGAAGTTGTCGATGTCATCGTCGCTCTTGATCTTGGCGCCGTCAGTGGCAATGTACTTGGCCAGCAGATCCTTGTTGTAGATCAGGCCATAAGTCTCCATGGCATACGGAACACCGACGACCTTATCCCCATCCTTGAGGGCGACATCCTTGTTGATAAGCTGCTTGTACGGCTCAGTATCGGACATGTCTTCGGTGTAGGACGACCAGTTCTGGTAGCCGACAGGGCCGTTGACCTGGAACAAGGTCGGAGCCTCGGACTTGGCGATCTCGGACTTCAAAGTCTGTTCGTATGTACCGGAAGCAGCGGTCTGGACCTTGACCTCGACACCGGTTTCCTTGGTGTAATCCTTGGCCAGCTTCTTCCATTCGTCGCTGGATTCCGGCTTGAAGTTAAGGAAGTACACCTTGCCCTTGCCGTTATCGGAACTTGAGCTAGAACCACCGCAAGCAGCCAGCAATACGTAACTGAACGTGAAGTGGCCAACAGAT
>VOFK01001197.1_pt1 | contig 11950 bp, 13 predicted proteins | sample 5384121 | NCBI WGS metagenome assembly VOFK01 (sample SAMN12384730, study PRJNA508395) | human gut metagenome | isolation source: healthy gut J | host: Homo sapiens | reverse complement strand
AATCTCAAGTAATAGCGTCATCCAGCTGTTGTCGCAATTGCTCGTTTGAAACGATGGACGCGCGGCGGGCGGGTACCGGCTGAAAATCGTCACGCTCGACGGGCAGGTCGTCAGCCCCGGCGGCTCGATTACCGGCGGCTCGGCCGCCAAGCGCGTGGGTGTGTTCTCCCGCAGCGCGGACATCGAAAGCCTGAGCGCGCAGATCAAGGAAATCAACGCCGCCATTCTGCGGGAGGAAACCGAAAAGCGCAAATATACGTCGTCCGCCGAGGCGCTGCGCGCCAAGCTGCGGGAAAACGAGGAAGCGCGCGCTTCCCAGAGCGCGGAGCGCGAGGCGCGTTCCGCCGACCGCCGCGCGGCGCAGGCCCTTCTGGACGAGGCGCGCGCGGCCTGCGCGCGGAGCTTTCGGACGCGCACGGCGGCAGCGGCGCCTCGCTCGAACGGGCGCGCGGCCTGCTGGACGCGCTCGACGCCTCGCTCGCCGAGGCCGACGCGGCGCTTGCGCGCTGCGAGCGCGAGCTTGAGAACGCCTCCGAAGCGCAGACCGCCGCCGAGATCGCGGAGCGCAGCGCGCTCGACGGCTTGACGAAAGCGCAGCTTGCCCAGTCGACCGCCCGCTCGGCGCTCGATTATAAAAAGGAACTGCTGGCCGCCGCGCAGGCCGAGGCCGCCGCGCGCCGGAACGCCGTCGGCGAAACCGAGGCCGAAGCGCGGCAGGCCGAGCTTGAAATCGCCGCCGCGCAGGCCGAGCTGGAGCAGCTTGCGGCGCAGGCGTCCTCGGCCGCGGGCGAGGAAACGGCGCTGCGTTCGACGGTCGAGCGCATCGCGCAGAAGCGGGACGAGACCGAACGGCGCATCGCGTCCTTACGCGCGGACATCAAAACGCTGCAGACGCGCAAGGAAGAAGCCTTCCGCAGCTATACGGGACTCTGCGGCCGCGCCGACGTGCTCAACGGCGAGTATGAAACGGTCACGAACAAGCTCTGGGACGAGTACGAAATGACCTATTCCGCCGCCTGCGAGCACCGCCTGCCCGTGGACAAAATGGATAAGGCGCCCTCCCGGCTGTCCAGCCTCAAGGCGCAGATCCGCGCGATGGGCAGCATTAACGCCAACGCCGTCGAGGAATATAAGGAGACCAAGGAGCGATTCGACTTCCTCACCGCGCAGACCGAGGACCTGAACAAAACCCGCCGCAGCCTTGACAACGCCATCAGCCGCCTGAACGCGAGCATGAAAACGACGTTCACCGACTGCTTCGAAAACATCAACCGCGTGTTCGGCGAGGTCTTCGTCGAGCTGTTCGGCGGCGGCAGCGCGCATCTGGAACTGGAGGACCCGGAGAATCCGCTCGAGTGCGGCATCGACATCGTCCTCCGCCCGCCGGGGAAAACGGTCAAGAGCATTTCGCTGCTGTCGGGCGGCGAGCAGTCCTTCGCCGCCATCGCGCTCTATCTGGCGCTGCAAAGCATCAATCCGTCGCCCTTCTGCATCTTCGACGAGATCGAGTCGGCGCTGGACGACGTGAATTTGGCGCGCTTTGCCGACTATGTGCGCGTCCACAGCGATAAAACGCAGTACATCCTCATCACCCACCGCCGCGGCACGATGGAGCGGGCCGATACCCTTTACGGCGTGACGATGCGCAAAAAGGGCATTTCGGAGTATATCCGGCTCGACATCTCCGAGCTGGAGGAGAAAATGAAGGAATACGCTTAGAATCGGGGGAATACGAACGAATGGGATTTTTCGATAAACTCAAGGCCGGACTGAAAAAGACGAAGCACGCGCTGTTCGGCCCGCTGGACAGACTGTTTTCGTCCTACGACAAAATCGACGACGATTTTTATGAGGAGCTTTCCGACGTGCTGATTATGTCCGACGTCGGCGTGGAGACCGCCGAGGAAATCTGCGGCCTCCTCCGCGCCCGCGTGAAGGAGAAAAAGCTGCGTGAAACGTCCGAGGCGCGCGCCGAGCTGCAGGAGATTATGAGCGGGCTGATCGGCGACGGCGGCGAGATGAACCTTTCGTCGGCGCCTGCGGTCGTGCTCGTCATCGGCGTCAACGGCGTCGGCAAGACGACGTCCATCGGCAAAATCGCGCTCCATTTGAAAAACAGCGGCCGCCGCGTGATGCTCGCCGCCGCCGACACCTTCCGCGCCGCCGCCATCGAGCAGCTTGCCGTCTGGGCCGACCGCGCGCAGGTGCCGCTCGTCCGTCAGAGCGAGGGCGCCGACCCCGCCGCCGTCGTCTTTGACGCCGCCGCGGCCGCGCGCAAGCAGGGGATTGACGTGCTCATCGTCGATACCGCCGGCCGTCTGCACAACAAGAAAAACCTGCTCGACGAGCTGGCCAAGATCAACCGCGTGCTCGCCCGCGAGCTGCCCGAAAGCTCGCGCGAAACGCTGCTGGTGCTCGACGCCTCCACGGGGCAGAACGCGCTGATGCAGGCCAAGGAGTTCACCAAAGCCGCCGAAATCACCGGCATCGTCCTCACCAAGCTCGACGGCACCGCCAAGGGCGGCGTCGTGTTCGCCGTCAAGCGCGAACTGGGCATCCCGGTCAAGTTCATCGGCGTCGGCGAGGGCGCGGAGGACCTCCAGCCCTTCTCGGGCGCGGATTTCGTGCGCGCGATGTTCGAGCGCGACGGGCAGGAGAACGCGGAATGAAAATCGTGCTCGCCACCAACAACCCCCATAAGGTCGGGGAACTGACCGACCTGCTTTCGGGAGAGGGCAGGGAAATCCGCACGCTGCGCGAATCGGGCTTCACCGGCGACATCGTCGAGGACGGCGCGACGTTCGAGGAAAATTCGTATATCAAGGCCCGCACCGTGTCCGAGCGGCTCGGCTGTATCGCCGTCGCGGACGATTCGGGGCTGGAGGTGGACTGCCTCGGCGGCGCGCCCGGCGTGTATTCGGCGCGCTACGCGGGCGAGCATGCCACCGACGGCGAGAACATCGATAAGCTGCTCGCCGCCGTCCGCGGGAAATCCGACCGCCGCGCCCGCTTCGTTTCGGTCATCACCGCCGTCTTTCCCGACGGCCGCCGCATCACCGCGCGCGGCGAATGCGAGGGCTTGATTCTCGACGAGCGCCGCGGCAGCGGTTGCTTCGGCTATGACCCGGTGTTTTACTACGAGCCGCTGGGCAAGACGTTCGCCGAGATGACGGCGGAGGAAAAAAACGCCGTCAGCCACCGGGGAATCGCGGTCAGACGGTTTGCGGAAATGTTTTTTCTTGACAAACCGGCTTCGGAATGCTAAGCTATTAAATATGTAAACCCGGAATTTGAAGGAGAGCGATTTTGATGGATGCGATCAAGGACTTTTTCAATTACGTCGGCAACCAGCTTTCCTCCGTCGAGCTGACGGACATCATAGACATTGTCATCGTCGCGTTCTTCCTGTACTATCTGTTCAAGTTCGTGCGCGACCGCCGCGCGGGCAAGCTCGCGCTCGGCGTGCTGGTGCTGATGCTGATGCTCGTCGTGAGCAGTTGGCTGCAGATGCGGGTGACGAATTATATCTTGGAACGCGTCGTCGACGTCGGCTTTATCGCGCTCATCATCGTGTTCCAGCCCGAGCTGCGCAGCATGCTCGAAAAAATGGGCGGCGAGTCGATCAAGGGCATCAAGAGCCGCTTCGACCGCACCTCCTCGGAGGGCTTCCGCCCCAAGCTGGCCGAGCTCTGCTATGCGGCAGAGACCCTGTCGGCCTCCAAAACCGGCGCGCTGATCGTGTTCGAGCGCGGCACCAAGCTCGGCGACGTCATCCGCACCGGCACGGTCATCGACGCGGAAATCTCCGCGTTTCTGATCGGGAATATCTTCTTCAATAAAGCGCCGCTGCACGACGGCGCGCTCATCATCCGCAACGAGCGGCTTTACGCCGCGGGCTGCTTCCTGCCGCTTTCCACCAATCCCGACATCGTCAAGGACCTCGGCACGCGCCACCGCGCGGGCATCGGGATGAGCGAGAACAGCGACGCGGTCGTCCTCATCGTCTCGGAGGAGACGGGCGTCATCAGCGTCGCCGTCGACGGCGTGCTCAAGCGCGGGTTCTCCAAGAAAACGCTTGAGGCCTACCTCTCCGGCCTGCTCATCGACGAGCAGAAAAGCAAGCCCCCTCCGCGCGCTTTCGGATCTTCGGCCGGAAGCGGGACGACAAGCCCGAAGAATAAGCCGCAAGACGGGAATTTTTCTGCGGAATCCGACGAAAGGACGCTTTCGCGCAAGCGATGGCTAAGGTGGCTGTGATGAAGGAAACGAAAGACAAGGACAAAAAGCTGCGCGTCGGCGGGAAAACGCTGGATAAGCAGCGCGTGCTGACCTTTTCGGTCATGCTCGGCGCGTTCCTGCTGGCCATCCTGATGTGGTTTTATGTCCTCGGCTACGACAGTCCGAACTTTGAAAAGCGCTTCGCCGGCATCGACGTAAGCGTCTCGGGCGCCGCAGAGCTGAAGGAGAAAAACGGGTTCGCCGTCCTGTCGGAGTTCTCGTTCACCGTCGACGTGACCGTCGCCGGAAAGAAAACGGACGTCAACCGCCTTTCCAGCGACGACATCCAGGCGTATATCGATATTTCCTCGCTGACCGAAAACGGCCGCGTGCCCGTGCGCATCCAGGTTGACCTGCCCAACGGCATCCGGCTCGCCTCGCTTTCGACCGACACCGTGTATATTTACGTCGACCGCAGCGTGACCGCCGAAATCGAGCTGGACGTCGAGCTGACCGATTATGTGCTGACCAACGACCTGCTGCTCGGCCAGCCCTCCTACGCGCCCAAAACCGTCACCGTCGAAGGACCGGAGGGCGAGATCAACGCCATTTCGCGCGCCTACGCGTCCGTCGCGCTCGGCACGGTTCAGTCGTCGGTCACGGCCGTCGCGCAGGTGGAGCTGTATTACGAAAACGGCGAGAAGGTCGATAACCCGTATGTCAACCTGATTGACCGCAACGTCGAGGTGCGCGTGCCCGCTTATAAGGGAGAAGGACGTGCCGCTGAAGGTCTATTTCATCGGCGGCATGATGAGCGCGGACAACGCTCTCATCGAGCTTTCGGTCGAGACCGTGCGCGTCCGCGGAACGGCCGAGAGCATCGACGCGCTCCATGAAATCCGCATCGAGCTGGACGAAACGGCGCTCGGCAAGGGAGGGCATCAAATACGAGCGCATCGTGATGCCGGCCGGCATCGAAAACGTCTCCCGGCGAAACCGACGTCGCCGTCTCGTTCCGCTTCCTCGACATCGCCACGCGGACGTTCGCCGTGCCGTCTACGCGCTTCGTACTCAAGAATCTGCCCGAAGGGGTAGACGTCACCGTGCTGGACGAGACGATCAACGTCTCCTTTAAGGGCCTTGTCGACGCGCTGCGCTATTATACGATGGATTATTTCGACGTCGTCGTCGATTTTGCCGGCTGGCAGCCGGACGGCAGCGGCGAGTACTATCTGCCCGCGGAGATCGTCATTCTCCGTTCCACCGAAAGCGTATATGTCTACGGCAGCTACGCGCTGCATATCCGTCGACGAATGAGCCGGCCGGCAGAAAGGAGGGATGCGTTTGTTCTCGAATAAATGGCTGATTCGGGCGCACGACGAACGCGCCGAGCGCGAGCTTGTCGCTTCGCTCGCTTACGTCCGTTGACCGCGCGGCTGCTGACCGCGCGCGGTTTGACCGAGCCGGCGGCGGTTTCGTCGTTTATCAAAAAAACCGACCTGCGCTTTTACGACCCGTTCCTGCTGACGGATATGGATAAAGCCGTGTCCCGCATCGAACAGGCCATTCGGACGGGGGAGCGCATCTGCATCTACGGCGACTATGACGTAGACGGCGTCACCTCCACGACCGTGCTGTATACCTATCTTACCTCGCGCGGCGCGCGCTGCACCTATTTTCATTCCCGACCGTCTTTCCGAGGGGTACGGCCTAAAGCCGCGCGGGCCATCGAAACGGCTTGCGCCCGACGTCGACCTCATCATCACCGTCGATACCGGTATCACCGCCGCGGAGGAGACCGCGTTCGCCGCTTCGCTCGGCGTGGATATGATCATCACTGACCACCATAGCTGCCGGCCTGTGCTCCCGCAGGCCGCCGCCGTCGTCAACCCGCACCGGCCGGACAGCGCCTTACCCGTTCCGCCAGCTTGCCGGCGTGGGGGTGGTGTTCAAGCTGCGCGCTGGAGGAGATACCGAAGCGGTCTGCCGCCGCTTCGCCGACCTCGTCGCCATCGGCACGATTGCCGACGTGATGCCGCTGACGGACGAAAACCGCCTCATCGCCAGCGTTGGCCTCGAGCGTTTGCGCCGGACGGAAAACGTCGGCCTGCGCGCTCTGATGACGCATGCCGGCGTCATCAGGCCGGGCGGCGTGCAGAAGCGCATCACCAGCAGCACCGTCGGCTATGTGCTCGCGCCCCGGATGAACGCGGCCGGCCGCATCGCCAGCGCCTCCCGCGCCGTCGAGCTGCTGCTCTGCCGCGACGACCGGCAGGCCGACGCCATCGCCGCCGAGCTGTGCGAGGTCAATAAGATCCGCCAGCAGACCGAGCAGGCGATCTATGAGCAGGCCGAGAAACAGATCCGCCTCTACGGGAAGGACGCTTCCCGCCTATGTTCTGGCCGACGACGGCTGGCACCAGGGCGTTATCGGCGTCGTCGCCTCCAAAATCACCGAAAAATACAGCCTGCCCCCTCCATCCTGTTCTCGTTCGACGGGGACGTGGCGAAGGGCTCCGGCCGCAGCATCAAGGGTCTGAGTTTGATGGACGCGCTCGCCCATTGCAGCGATCTGCTGATCGAATACGGCGGACACGAGCTGGCCGCCGGTCTGTCGGTCGAACGCGGGAAGCTGGACGCCTTCCGCCGCCGCTTCTGCGAATATGTGGGCGAACGGCTCCGCACCGTCGAGTGCACGCCGCCCATCGAGGCGGACTGCTGCGCGCATTTCGACGAGCTGGACCTGCGGACCGCCGAGGAGCTGCGCCTGCTGGAGCCGTTCGGGCTGCAAATCCCGTGCCGACGTTTCTGCTGGAGGAGGTCACGCTCGCCGAGATGATCCCGCTCTCGGACGGCCGCCATATCCGCCTGCTCGTGACCGACGGCCGCCGTACCGCCAACGCGGTTTATTTCGGGATGTCGCCGAGCGAATTTCCCGTGTTCGCAGGCGAAAAATGCGATCTGCTCTTCACGCTGGACGTGAACGAATATAACGGCAGCGCGTCTGCGCAGCTCATCCTCAAGGCCGCGCGGCCCTCGAAGGCCGTCCGCGACGTCATCGAGCGCGAGCTGCACCTCTACGAGCTTGTCCGCAAGGGTATGCCGGAGGAGCCGGACGCCATCACGCCCGCGCTGGGCGATTTCCGCGCGGTTTTCCGTTTTCTCAAGCACGAGCTCAACGGCGGCAAGCGCCGGCTGTCGCTGCGCTATATGCAGAAGCGGCTCCGCGCCGTCGAGGGCCGCTCGATCGGCCTGTGCAAGCTGCGCATCGTTCTCGACGTGCTCGAGGAGAGCGGGCTGGCGGATTGCAGCTATGTGAAGGGCTTTGACCTGGCCGAGCTGATGATTCTGCCGTTTTCGGGCAAAATAAATCTGGACGATTCTCAAATCTTGAAAAGGCTGAAGGAACACGCGTGACGGATATGGAAGAAAAACTGCAAAGCCCGCCGCCGCAGCCGAGCAGGCACGCCCAACATCGACGCGCTGCTGGCACGGCTGTCTCAGACCGGCGGCTATGATCTCGCAAAAAGTGAAAAAAAAAAGCCTACGACGTGGCCGAGGAATACCATCGCGGGCAGATGCGCCGCTCGGGCGAGCCGTATATCATCCATCCGATCGCCGTCGCCGAGATTGTGGCCGATTTGCAGTTGGACACCGACTCAATCTGCGCCGCCTTCCTCCACGACGTCGTCGAGGACTGCCCCGGGGACGACAATCTGGCGATGATCCGCCGCGAGTTCGGCCGCGACGTCGCGGAAATCGTAGACGGCGTGACCAAACTCGTCCACATTCCTTTTGAGACAAAGCAGGAGGAAAGCATCGAGAACCTGCGCAAGATGTTCCTCGCGATGAGCAAGGATTTACGCGTCATCTTCATCAAGCTCGCCGACCGCCTGCACAATATGCGCACGCTCAACTACCGCTCGGAGGAGAAGCAGCGCTCCATCGCGCTGGAGACGATGCACGTCTACGCGCCGCTCGCCCACCGTCTCGGTATCCAGAAAATCAAGGCCGAGCTCGAGCAGCTCGCGCTCCGCTATCTCGACCCCGTCGGGTACGAGGAGGTGCGCCGCGACATCGAAAAGCGCTACGGCGAGAACAAGGACTTTCTGCAAAACGCGCAGAACAAGGTCGCCGAGCGGCTGGACAGCTACGGCATCCATTATACCATCGAGGGGGCGCGTCAAGTCGATTTATTCGATGTACCGCAAAATCTATAACCAGTCTCAAGAGCTTTGACGAAATCTATGATTTCTACGCCATCCGCGTCATCGTCGATACCGAGCTGGACTGCTACGCGGCGCTCGGCGTCATCCACGAGCAGTTCAATTCGATGCCCGGCCGCTTCAAGGACTATATTTCCACGCCCAAGCCCAACCTCTACCGTTCGCTGCATACGACCGTCATCGGCCGCGAGGGCATCCCCTTCGAGGTGCAGATCCGCACATGGGAAATGCACCGCGACGCGGAATACGGCCTCGCCGCGCACTGGAAGTACAAATCGGGCGAGCAGGCAAGCGAGGTGGTCGACCGCAAGCTGCAATGGATCCGCACCCTGCTTGAAACCGAAAGGACGGCGACGACCTCGACGAGTTCGTCCGCCCGCTGAAAATCGACCTTTGTGAAGACGAGACCTTCGTGTTCACCCCCAAGGGCGACGTCGTCTCGCTCCCCCAACGGCGCCACGCCCATCGACTTCGCTTACGCCATCCATTCCGCCGTCGGCAATAAGATGGTCGGCGCCAAGGTCAACGGCAACATCGTACCCATCGACTATAAGCTGCAAACCGGGCAGATCGTCGAGGTGCTGACCTCCGCCGCCTCCAAGGGGCCGAGCCGCGACTGGCTCAAAATCGTCCGCTCGGGCGAGGCGCGCAATAAAATCCGCCAGTATTTCAAGCGCGAGATGCGGCAGGAGAACATTCAGGTCGGCAAAACCGAAATCGACCGCGAGCTTCGCCGCTTCGGCCACAATTATACCGAGGCGCAGAAGGAGGGAGATCGTTCATAACGTCGCCGCCCGCATGTCGCTCGAGGTGGAGGATTTCTACAACAACATCGGCTACGGCGGCCTGTCCGTTTCCAAGCTGACCTCCAAGCTGCGCGACGAGTTCACCCGCGTCGTCAAGCCGAACGAGGCGGCCCCGAAGCAGCCGAGAAGGCCGTCCGCCCCGACCGAAAGGCCGAGGACCGCTCGCAGTCGGTCATTCTGGACGGACTGGAGGGAGCTGCGACGTCAAGTTCGCCAAGTGCTGCAACCCGCTGCCGGGCGACCCGATCATCGGCTTTATCACCAAGGGCTTCGGCGTGTCCATCCATAAGTACGACTGTCCCAACGCCGTCGCCGGCCTGCGCAAGCCCGAGGACAAGGACCGCTGGATCGTCGCCTCCTGGGCGCAGAAGCCCGACCGCCAGTATTACGGCAATTTCGAGGCCGTGCTGCATATCTACGCCAAGTATTCGCCCAAAATCATCGCCGACGTCACCGTCTGCCTTTGCCGACCTGAAGGTCGCGCTCAACTCGGTCACCACCCGCGAGAACGGCGACAGCATGCTGCTGATCGTCGGCTTGAAATGCAGCAGCATCGAGCATCTGAAAAACATCATCGGCTCGCTCAAAAAAGCTGCCCGACGTCCGCGACGTGACGCGGGCCGGACGATGAGAGCCGTCGTCCAGCGCGTGAAAAGCGCGCGCTGCACCGTGAACGGCGCCGTCACCGGCGAGATCGGCACGTCGGGCTGCTCGTGTTCGTCGGCGTGGGCGTCGAGGACACCAGCGCGACGTCGCCAAATGCGCCGAGAAGCTGGCCGGACTCCGTATTTTCGAGGACGACGCCGGCAAAATGTCCCGCTCGGCCGCCGACGTCGGCGGCGGGCTGCTGGTGATTTCAATTTCACCCTCTACGGCTCGGTCCGGCACGGCCGCCGTCCCGAATTCCTGACCGCCGCACGCCCCGAAAAGGCAAAACCCTATTATGAAGCACTTGTAAAGGAGCTGGAAAAGACCCTGCCGGTCGCCTGCGGCGTGTTCGGCGCCGATATGCAGATCGACGCCTGCAACGACGGACCGGTAACGCTCTTTTTCGATACCGCGCAGCTATGAAACTGGTCATCGACAACCGCACCGGGTACCTCAACGACTATTATTTCCAAACCCTCTGCCTGCTGTACTTCCCGGGCGAAAAAATTTCCCGCCTCTCCCGCGCCGGACGCCCCTCGAGGCCGTCGTCGGCTTTTTACCGGCACGCCGGACGGCTTCTCCTGCACCGTGCGCCTGCGCGTGAACGGCAGGATTGCGGACGGCGCGTTCTCGTCCGCCGGCTACCGCTTCGCGCTTCCGCTCGCGGCGGAGGATCGGGCGCAGATCACCGCGGGCCGCGCGTTTCTGGACGCGGGCGGGAAGCTGTTCGGCTTCCTGCCGCCGTGGGGCTGCATCACCGGCCTGCGCCCGCCAAGCGCGCCCGCTATTTCCTTGCGCGCGGCAACAGCGAGGACCGGGTGCGCGCGCTGTTTGCCGACGACTACCTCGTCTCTCCCGCCAAAACCGAGCTGACGATGCGGACCGCCGCGCGGGAGACCGCGCTGCTGGCGGATATTTCCCCCGACTGCTGCGGGCTGTATGTGTCGGTCCCGTTCTGTCCGACACGCTGCGCCTACTGTTCGTTCGTGTCTTACAGCAACCGAAAGCTGTTTGCGCTCATCCCCGACTATCTGGATAAGCTGCTCGGCGACATCCGCGAAAACGGCCGATTTGATTTCCTCGCTCGGCCTGCGCCTGTCCGCCGTTTACATTGGCGGCGGCACGCCCCGATTTTGGACGCTGCGCAGACGGAGCGGCTGTTTTTCCGCGCTCTCCGACTGCGCCGAACGCTTCGGCGTGCCCGAATTCACCTATGAGTCCGGCCGCCCCGATACCACCACGGCCGAAAAGCTCGCCGTTGCCAAGCGCTGCGGCGTCAACCGCGTGAGCATCAACCCCCAGTCCACCTGCGACGCGGTGCTCGAGCGCATCGGACGCCGCCATACCGCCGCGGACTTCTTCCGCGCCGTCGATGAAGCGCATCGCGTCGGCTTCGACTGCCTGAACGCCGACCTGATTGCCGGTCTGCCCGGCGACACCCGCGAGCGCTTCGCCCAAAGCCTGTCGGACGTGCTCGGCTGCGGGTTTGAAAACGTCACCGTCCATACCCTCAGCATCAAGAACGCGTCGCCGATCCGCTTTTCGGACGGAAAATCGGTCTACGACGCGGAGGGCGTGTTCGCCCGCGCATGCGTCGATTACGCCTATGAACGCCTGTCCGGCGAGGGCTACGCGCCCTATTATTTCTACCGCCAGAAAAATACCGTCGGCAACGCGGAAAATACGGGGCTATTCTAAAGTCGGCGCGGAGGGTATATATAATATACTGATGATGGAGGAGTACACGAGCGTGTTCGCCTGCGGGGCCGGCGCGATTACCAAGCTGGTCTCGCCCGACAAGCAGGTCATCGAGCGCCTCGCGCACCCAAATATCCGTTTGAGTATCTCGGCCTCAACCGCGGCCTGCGGACGGACGAGGTACGGAACTTCTATGGGAGATATTTTTAATGATGCATATGACCGAAAAAATAGCAAAGGAAGAAAGCACCTACGAACGCGCGCTGCTGACCCGCGGCCAAGGCCGTGACCGGCGACCGCGCGGCGAAGGTCGTTCTCATCACCGGCGGCTCGTGCGCGGGCAAAAACGACCAC
>VOFK01001302.1_pt1 | contig 11957 bp, 9 predicted proteins | sample 5384121 | NCBI WGS metagenome assembly VOFK01 (sample SAMN12384730, study PRJNA508395) | human gut metagenome | isolation source: healthy gut J | host: Homo sapiens | reverse complement strand
TGCTGCCCGGCCTCGGCAATGCCTTCCTCGTGTCCTTCATTGAATCCATCGCCGATTTCGCCAACCCCATGATCATCGGCGGCAGCTACGATACCTTGGCCACCACCATCTACCTGCAAATCACCGGTGCCTACGATAAGATCGGTGCGGCGGCCATGGCCGTGGTGCTCCTGTCCATTACCTTCATCATGTTCCTGGTACAGAAGTACTACCTTGAGCGCAAAACAGCAGCCACCCTCACCGGCAAGGCCAGCCGGGCCCGCATGCTCATCACCGATAAGAGCGTTCGGGTACCGCTTACCGTGCTGTGCAGCGCCATTGCCATTTTCGTCATCCTCATGTATATCTGTGTGCCCTTCGGCGCCCTCTTTAATACATGGGGCTATGATTTCCACCTCACCTTCAAATGGTTCGAGCGTGTATTCACCCGCTATCACGGCCTGCAGGCCTTCACCGATTCCTTTGTCCTGTCGCTCATTGCGGCGCCCATTACCTCGCTGCTCTCCATGATCATCAGCTACCTGGTGGTCAAAAAGAACTTCAAGACCAAGGGCTTTATCGAGTTTGCCTCCATGCTGGCCATGGCGGTGCCCGGCACCGTACTGGGTGTCGGCTATATCCGCGGCTTTGCCAATGGTATCTTCCATACCGGCTTGATGCAGGGGTTGTATGGCACCGGTGCCATTTTGGTCATCGTGTTCATTGTGCGCAGCCTGCCCACCGGTACCCGCAGCGGTATTTCCGCCCTACGGCAGATCGATAAGAGCATCGAGGAATCCGCCTATGATCTGGGTGCGGGCAGCGGCAAGGTGTTCACCACCGTCACTCTCCCCCTCATCAAGGATTCCTTCTTCAGCGGTTTGGTCACCTCGTTCGTGCGCAGCATTACCGCCATTTCCGCCATCATTCTGCTGGTCACGCCGCAGTTCCTGCTCATCACCGTGCAGATCAACGAGTTCGCCGAAAAGGGCAGCTATGGCCTGGCCTGTGCCTTTGCCACCATCCTTATCATCATCACCTATGGCTCCGTCCTGCTCATGAATACCTTCATTAAGCACTTCGGCACCAGCAAGAAAATAAAGGAGGTCACTGACTGATGGAAAAAGTGAAAAAAGGCGTCCGCCTCGAAAATATCTCCAAGATCTATCAAGATCCTAAAACCGGCAAGGACTTCTACGCCGTCCATGATGCCAACCTCGATATCGCGCCGGGCAGCTTTGTCACCCTGCTGGGTCCCTCCGGCTGCGGCAAGACCACCACGCTGCGCATGATCGCGGGCTTTGAAAGCCCCGATGCCGGCGAGATCTACCTCGGCGGCGAGCCCATCAATGAGCTGACCCCCAATAAGCGCGATACCGCCATGGTGTTCCAGAGCTACGCTCTGCTGCCTCACTATAATGTGTTCGATAATGTTGCCTATGGCCTTAAGCTGCGCCACCTCCCCAAGGAGGAGATCCGTGAAAAAGTCATGCGCATTCTCGATCTGGTGGAGCTCACCGGCATGGAAGGCCGCATGACCAACCAGCTTTCCGGCGGCCAGCAGCAGCGTGTGGCCCTGGCCCGTGCTTTGGTGGTGGAGCCCGGCGTGCTGCTCTTTGATGAGCCGCTCTCCAACCTCGACGCCAAGCTGCGCGTTTCCATGCGCACCGAGATCCGCCGCATCCAGCAGGAGGTCGGCATCACCGCCATCTACGTCACGCACGACCAGAGCGAGGCCATGGCCCTGTCGGATCAGATCATCATTATGAATAAGGGCGTCGTTGCGCAGATCGGCACCCCGCAGGAAATTTATTTCCACCCCGTTTCGGAATTCGTTGCGGATTTCATTGGCGAAGCGAACTTCCTGCGCGGCAAGGTGCTGGCTTTGGAGGGCAATACCGCCACGCTGGCCATCGAGGGCGAAACCGCCCATGTGGAAGCTACCCGCCCCGTTTCGGTTGGGGAGGAGGTCACCATGGTGCTCCGTCCGGAATCCGCCACCCTCACCGAGGATCGCGGTCTGCCCTGCAAGGTCGAAGTCAGCTGCTTCATGGGTTCCTATCAGAACTACCATGTCCGTGTGGGTGAGACCCTCGTCAAGCTCACCGAGTACAACCCCAAGAATAAGCGCATCTTTGCCCAAGGCGAAAACTGCTTTGTCCACTTTGATGCCAACGCCACCCACATCCTGTAATCGCACAAAAATAGGAGCCGCCCTTACGGGCGGCTCTTTTCATCCACCTTAATATACAATTTGTATTATTCTATTCTCATATTACATCATTTGCTGTACCTCTTCCTCCGGCGGAACCGCCGCTTCCAAAGCCCGGTAAGCATTGCGCAGATACAGGATATACAGCACCGTGCCAATGATTTGGGCGATTACGGCGAAGATCGCAAGATACCCGGCAATGATGACTGCGATGTTGCCGGGGATCATCCGCAGCAGATAGCACACAAGAAGAATAACAGTACACACCACATTCAGCTTCCACACCACGATCCCGCGGTCGATCAGATTTTCCGCAGCGGCCACTTCTTTTAGCAGGCGATTGGTGGTAATGCATACAAAGTACAGCGAAGCCAGTGATAATACATCGGTAGCGATCGATAGAATATTGCTGCAAATGCCAGCTACCCCCTCGGTCCCTGCAAAAGCAGAAACCAGGCTGGCGGCCAGGTTTGTGACCAGGCCGGCAATAACCATATTAAAAGCGGTGCGGTACCCTTTATCGTCCTTACGGCACTGGGCCAGGCCCACCAGGGCCAAAAAACCAGCGATCAGCATGGCAGCCACTGCCAATACCTGCACAATGGGGACGATCACCAGCACAATGGAGATCAACCCTACCAGTCTGGCTTGGTACACCGTTTTCAGCCCTGCTGCGGCATTGGGATAAGTCATCATACACATCTCCTTTTTTACTAAAATTTATGTTTCCCCATACAATTTAATTGTAACATATAACGCCTATACCGTCAATTCCGCAAAAAAGCACCCTCCCACAGCAGGGGAGGGTGCTAGTGCCTTTATTGCCAAATGGTGTTTACAGCTCCGGTCCTACATATACATCCGCTGCCGGTCCGCCAATGGATTTCAGCGCCGTGGTGGCATCCCGCAGGTACAGGATATACAGGATGGATCCTACGATTTGCGCGATGGCCGTCACCAGTGTCACAACGGCCGCCAGCAGCTGCAGGGAAGCACTAGGGATCAGCGCCAGCAGAGTGCATACCACCTCCACGATGGTGCAGATGACATTGATCTTCCAAACCACTACGCCGCGGTCGGTAATACGCCCATCCGCGCCGATGTTCTTCAGCAGTTTGTTGGTGGTGATGCATACAAAGTACAGCACCGCCAGTGCCAGTGCCTCATTCACCAGATCAAAAATAACGCCGCCGATGAGGGAATTCAGCACGCTGATGACCAGCTGCACGATAATCAAGGTAAAGGCGGTCTTGTAGCTTTCGTCGTCCTTTCCTGCCTCGTTAATGCCGATCATATACAGCACCAGAGAAACAATCAGCGCGATTGCGGCCAGTATATTGATGACCGGAATGATCATCAGTACGGCGGCAACCAGTGCAATGACCTGAGATTGATACACTCGCTCTAGGCCATGGGTGGCGTTGGGATACATCATAATGAGATACAGCTCCTTTTCATGTTTTTCGGGGGCGTTCCCCCTTTTTCTCATCATACCATTTCTGTCGCCGGTCGTCAATCTGCAATAGGGCAGGGGAGAGCCCTCCCCGCCCCGCAGCAAAGCCCCCGGCTTTATTCAATCGGGGGCTTATATTATTTCTTCAGAGAGTCCGGCGGCTGTAAAAATCGGCGATGGCTGTGCCTTGGCTCACCAGGCATCAGCCCGTCTTGCGCCGGGCATAAGCCTGCCTTCGCCGCGGCCTTGCCCTCCCCAATTTTTCCGCGCCGCTGCGGATCTTCTTACCACCGCAGCTCCAGCGCGTTCTCCGGGCAGATGGCCTCGCACATGCCGCAGCCGGTGCAGCGTGCTGCATCCAGTACTATTTCCCCGCCTCCATTGTCATAGCGCCGTACAGGCAGCTGCTCACACACTTGCCGCAGCCGTCGCAGCCGCCGGTCAGGTGGGCCGTCAGGGGACGGGGCGGCAGCTCCTCAAAGGCCTGCAGAGAGCCCAGCGCCAGCCCGCACACTTCCTCGATGGAATAATACCCATGGTCCTCCAGCCACCGTTCCAGGTCACCCAGGATGCGTGGGATCGCCTCGTAGCTGTCCCGCAGCAGTACGCTGGCCAGCTGTACGCTTTGGGCCCCCAGCATGATAAATTCCAGGGCATCGTGGGCGGAGTTGATCCCGCCGCAGCCGCAGATGGGAAACCCGGTCGTCTGCTTTAGGGTGGCAATGGTCGCCAGCGCTATGGGCCGGATGTACTGTCCGCTGTATCCGCCGTAGGTGGGCATCAGCGCCCGGTGGTGCTCCAGGTCCACGCCCATCAGCCCCTTCAGGGCGTCTATGGCGGTCACACCGGCTACTCCTGCCTCCTCCAGCGAGGAAGTAAATCCGTTGAAATTAGAGGCCTCATAGCTCAGCTTTACCGAAACGGGGATATCCACCGCCTCGGTCACCGCGGAAATAAAGCCGAAGATCTCTCGCGGCACGGTGCCCACATCCATGCGGGTTCCCAGCGGCGCGGAAAGACTCACCTCCACGGCATCGGCGCCCATCCGCTCCACCTTGCCGGCCAGGTAGGCCAGCTCGCTGGGGGTGTTGCCCCATATGCTCGCGATGAGCTTGCAGTCGCCGCGCCGCAGTGACTCAAATTCCTGCTCCCACTGCTCCAGGTGAATGCCGGAAAACAGCGTTGTGTTGAATAGCTGCCCGCTGCCGCTTAGGTACAGCCGGGGGCTGGGGTTTTGGTTGGCCTCCAGCGTGATGGTTTCGGTCACCACGGCGCTGGCCCCGGCATCTATGGATCGCTGGATTGAAGCGCCATCGCGGGACCACGGCCCCGCCGCCACCACGATGGGATTTTTCAGCTTCAGTCCCATATACTCGGTACTCAATGACATTGCGTTTACCCCCATTCGTTTCCTTTCATCCAAACAGCTCATAAATGGGCTTGGTATTGCCGCAGCTCCGGCGGATCTTCAATTTGGGCTGCAAAATAACTTCCTGCGGGCCTATGCCCTCTTCGCCGTTGTCCTCTATGTTATCGAAGAGCATGCGGGCCGCCACCATCCCCAGCCTTCGGCTGGGCGATTCCAGCGCCGTCAGCGGCGGCTCCAGGATGGCGCAGGTCGAGGAATCAGAAAGGCAGGCCAGTGCCATGCGCTCCGGTATCGGGATCTTCTCATCCTGCAGGGCTTTCAGCACGCCGCTGGCCTGTCCGCTGCTCGCGGTGATCATGGCCCTGGGCAGGGTATCGTTCTGCAGCAGCCGCTGGGTGATGAGATACCCGCCCCGCGGGGTATCCTGCTCCGTCAGGATCTGCTCTTCTGCGTCGGGTAGCAGCTCCCGCAGGGCCCGCCGGTAACCGGCTGTGATCTGCCTCATCTCCACCAGCGGTGCCTCATCCAGCAGCAGTGTAATTTCCTTTTGCCCCATTTTTATCAAATGGGTTGTCATTTGATAGGCGCCTTCCTCATAATTTATATAGCAGAGGTTTCTGCATAGTCCCGGTTCTCCCGGCCCGATGTGCACCCAGGGCAGGTTGGGACCCAGCAGGGCGTTGCGCTGCTCCCGCCCCATCACGGAGGATGCCAGAATCAGCCCGTCCACCTGCCGGCCCACCACCATTTTTAGGTACTCAGCCTCTTCCTCCGGGCTGGCATGGGTATTGCACAGCATTACAATGTGTTGCTTTTTCAGGGCTACCGTCTCTACACCGGACATAATCTCCCGGTAGCGCCGGCTTTCTATGTTTGGCACCAGCAGCGCTATGGTGCTGGTTTTGCCCAGGTTCAGCCCGCGCGCAAACCAGTTGGGGTGATAATTCAGGCTTTCCATCACCGCCAGTACATGGGTTTTGGTTTCGGGCTGCACCTGCTCCGGGTGGTTCAGCACCCGGCTGATGGTCGCTACCGAAACACCCGCCGCTTTGGCTACTTCTTTTATATTGATGGCAGCCTCACCCCTTTCCGCCGGTCCGGCATATAACCGGTTACATTCTCTCTTTTCGGCACTAATTATAGCATATCAGCCTATATTTTGCAAAGAAAATTGCACAAACCGTCAAAATCCATGTAATCGGTTTCGCGGATTCGGCACTTTTCACAAGGAAATCCAGTTATTTTTGTCACCAAATCGTGCAAAAGGGGGTGGACAAAGGCCGTTAGGGCGTGCTATGATGAACATGTCAGATGAAACCGGTTACATAGAGGGCCGGCTTCTGAACAACTTTGAGGAGGTTTTTCACAATGTCTGAAAACACCAAGGCTGCAAAAGCAGTCGAAAAAGTCGATGCTGACTATTCCCTGGAAGCAGTACCCGAGTCGGCACGCAAAGGCTTCTGGAACATGTTCTTCGTAATGGTAGGCTTTACCTTCTTCAGCGCCAGCATGAGCGTCGGTGCCAAGCTCGGTAACGGCCTCGATCTCTCCGGCTTCATTTGGGCTTGCATCATCGGTGGCGTCATTCTCTCCGCTTACTGCGGCGTTCTGGCGTTCATCGGCGCTTCCACCGGCATGACCATGGACCTGCTGTGCCGTCGTGCTTTCGGTACCAAGGGCTCCTACCTGTCCTCCTTCCTGCTGGGCTTCACCCAGATCGGTTGGTTCGGCGTAGGCGTTGCCATGTTCTCCATTCCCGCTGCCGAGCTGCTCGGTGTCAATGAGTGGGTTCTCACCATCATCGCCGGTCTGCTTATGACCGCTACCGCGGCTACCGGCATGAAGGGTCTGGAGATCGTTGCTTATATCTCCGTTCCGCTCATCGTTATCCTCGGTGTTTATTCCATGATCACCGCAGGCGTAGAGGGCGGCGGCCTTTCTGCCATCTTCGGCCTGTCTTCCGGTAAGATCTCCCTGTTCACCGGTGTCGGCTATGTTATCGGCTCCTTCATCTCCGGCGGTACCGCCACCCCCAACTTCATTCGCTTTGCCAAGAACCGTAAGGTTGCTGTCTGGACCACCGTTATCGCCTTCTTCCTGGGCAACACCCTGATGTTCTGCTTCGGCGCCATCGGCGGTGCTTTCACCGGCAAAGAGGATATCTTCTATGTAATGATCGCACAGGGTCTGGCAATCCCCGCCCTCATCGTTCTGGGCGCCAACATCTGGACCACCAACAATAACGCTCTGTACACCGGCGGTCTGGGCCTTGCCAACATCACCGGTAAGCCCATGAAGCACCTCACCTGGGTTGCCGGCATCATCGGCACCGCCCTGGCTATCTGGCTGTACTACAACTTCGTCGGCTGGCTGAACATTCTGAACTGCGCTCTGCCTCCCATCGGCATGATCGTGATCCTCGACTACTTCAAGAACCGCAGTAAGTATGAGGGCAAGCACACTGAGGCTGTTGTCAACTGGTTCAATGTGCTCGGCATCATCGCCGCTGCCGCTGTTGCAAACTTCCTGCACTGGGGTATCGCAGCCGTTAATGCGATGGTCGTATCCGCCATCTTCTTCTTCATTGGCGAGCTGACCGGCACCAACAAGTAAGCTCCGTCTGAAAATGCAATATTATCTCTCAAGGAGGAGTAAACCCCATGCTGTTTAAGAATCTCTACATCGAAAACGCTACCGAGGCCATGGATATCCGTGTGACCGACGGTAAGTTCGAAAAGATCGCCGCCAGTCTCGAAGCCCTCCCCGGCGAAGAAGTTATTGATTGCGGTGGCAAGCTGGCCCTGCCCCCCGTCATCGAGTCCCATGTCCACCTGGATACCTGCCTCACCGCCGGCCGTCCCCGCTGGAACATGAGCGGCACTCTGTTTGAAGGCATCCAGTGCTGGGAAGAGTATAAGCCCTTCCTCACCAAGCAGGAAGTCAAGGATCGCGTCAATAAGGCCATCCGTATGCAGGCCTCCAATGGTATCCAGCATGTTCGTACCCATGTTGATATCAACGATCCCAAGCTGACCGCTATGGAAGCGCTGCTGGAACTGCGCGACGAAGTCAAGGATTTCATGGATATCCAGATCGTCGCTTTCCCCCAGTATGGTATCCTCAGCTATCCCAAGGGTAAAGAGCTGCTGGAAGACGCCTTGAAGATGGGCGCCGACGCTGCCGGTGCTATCCCTCACTTCGAGTTCACCCGTGAGTACTCTGTTGAGTCCCTCAACATTTGCTTCGATCTGGCTCAGAAGTACAATAAGCTCATCGATGTTCACTGCGATGAGATCGACGATGAGGCTTCCCGTGGTCTGGAGACTGTTGCCACCCGTGCCTACGAGACCGGAATGCGCGATATGGTCACCGCTTCCCACACCACTGCCATGCACAGCTACAATAACGCTTATGTTATTCGTCTGATGCGCATCCTGAAGATGAGCGGCATGAACTTTGTTGCCAATCCCTGCGTGAATGTTCACCTGGGCGGCCGTGCCGATACTTATCCCAAGCGCCGCAGCATGACCCGCGTCAAAGAGCTGACCGCTGAGGGCATCAATGTATCCTTCGGTTACGATGATATCTTTGATCCGTGGAACCCCCTGGGCAACGGAAATATGCGTGACCCCGTCTTCATGGGTCTGTATGCCGGCCATATGCTGGGCTACGATGAGATCTGCAACTCCTACAAGTTCGTTACCACCAATGCGGCCCGTACCCTGCATCTGGGCGATGCCTACGGCATCAAGGAAGGCAACGCTGCCAACTTTGTCGTATTCGATGCGAAAAACTGGTATGATGCCCTCAACTACGATGTATCCGTGCTGTATTCTTACCGCAATGGTAAGCTGGTCGCGGAAACCAAGCCCAAGGAGACCACCGTACATTATTGATCCCGATTAATGTCCTATACTCTTTCATATTTGTCTCTCTTGTGAGGAGGAGCGCCTGCCACTCGGCGGGCGCTTCTCTTTTCTCAGGTTGCTAAATCCCGCCCCATCTGTTATAATCACTGCATAGGCATTTAGACGGCCCTAAAAAATGGGCCCTGGCTGCGTTGCGTCCTCGCCATACAACAGCCCGTCTTGCGCCGGGCATGAGTATGCCATCGGCCGCGCCTTGCCATCTTCCCATTTTTTAGCCGCCCAGTGGCTTGGCCCACTCGCATAATAAAGAGAGCAGCAGCGCCGCTCGGCGGCGCGGTAGGGGAACATCATGGTCAAAATGAAAAAACATATCCTGTATATCGCACTGGGCCTCCTGGCCTTGATTGCCATCATCACCACAGTGCTGGCCATCGGCGGCGTAGTTACCCTGCCTGTTATTGGCCAGCCCGCCATCGAACAGCCTGCCGTATCGGATTCCCAGCCCCACGGCCCCACCGCTGCGGAGGTGGAAGCCCTGATAGACGCCCTGCCGCAGCCGGTCACCAACGCCGATTCGATCAAGGTTTTGATCGCCCGCTTGGCCTATCGGGAGCTTTCCAACAGTCAGCAGGCCCAGGTCCACAATCTTTCCCTATTGGAGGCCGCGGAGCAGATCCTGGCTGAGTTGGGCCGGAAAAGCAGCGAAAGCGGCTTGACGGTCATTGGGGTGGATAGCCGCGTCACCTTCACCGGCGGCGCAGTCTATGCCTCCTCCCGCAGCACCGAACCCGCCCGCCAGTTTGAGGGCACCAGCACCTGCCGGGTCACCTTTTATGCGGAGGGCGCTGCCCACCCCTTCCACCTGGTTTCAGAGGACGGCTCCGGTATCTACGGCTGGGTGGATGAGAACGCAGTCCATTTAGGTTAAATTTTATTAAAAACGACCCCTGCGGCGGCCAACGCCCAGGGGCCTTTTCATGTCCATACTTCCCGTGCAAAGGGTAACGAACCGGCAGCGCGTCAACCTCATAGCCTTCCCTGTGTAAGGGGAGCTGGCAGCCGTAAGGCTGACTGAGGGGTTGCCGCCCAAAACTATGGTGGTAGTTTTATCTCGCCTAAAGGCGTCGCGGTGCCTTTTGCAAAGGCATAAACTGTACGCCTCCCCGGCGAGGGGTTACTTTTCTATGAAGAAAAGTAACCAAAAGTCACTCGGGGAGAATCCCGAGACCCCCGACGCGCCGGTACGCCCCGACCGGAAGGTCTACGACCTCCCGGATCTGGGGCTAGACGACGCTTATAAGGTGTTTATTTTAATTCGGTTTCTGCTGCATCCAAATCAAATGCGCCGCAGGCACCTTGAGAGCGTATCTGCGGCACCGTACGGACGATGTTTACATCGTTCGTATCCAGCCGCAGCTTAAGCGTTAGGGGGTCTTGGGGCACAGCCCCGAGCGTGTTTTGGTATGGGGTCCCCGGCGGGACGCAAGGCCCGCTGGGGAAAGGAGGAGCGGCGGAGCGTTGGAGGGTTGCCTATCCCATAGTGATAGCGACCCGACATGGAGCAAAGCCTCGCGACGATGCATCACGAGTAAAAGGAACGCCCCGGCGGCGAGCCGTACAGGCTGTCGCCTTCCGGTGACTCCGCGACGCCGAAGGCGCTCACAAACTACCCCCAAATAAACTTATATTCCCAGTAATTATCGTCCTAATAAATCCATATCTTATGCGAATCCAACCCAATATTTCCCCATAATGTAAACTTTCCATTAAAAAAAGTGAAATATTAACCTTTGGACTGCAAAAAAGAGTCGATTTTGCCGTATTAGTGAAAGGCCTTTTACGCACCCAATAAAATACGGCCGGCCCCCCGGTGAAACGCGGGGAACCAGCCGCAGCCGGATCCGTCAGAAAATGCGGACCCGGTACGCACCTTGAAAATTGAATATTCGCTCCCTTAGCCCAGCAGCGCCGCCAGCTCCTCCCGGATGCCGGCTTCACTCTGCTGCATCGCCGTCAGCGTCTTTTGGATCAGGGTATCCAGCTCCCAGCCCAGCAGCTCAGCCCCGTCCTTGATGACCTCCCGGCTGCACCCCGCTGCGAACTTCTTGTCCTTGAATTTCTTCTTGACGCTGGAAAGCTCCATGTCCGTGGTGCTTTTACTCGGGCGCATCAGCGCGGCCGCGCCAATAAGACCCGTCAGCTCATCACAGGCGAAAAGCACCTTTTCCATCTCCTTTTCGGGGGCCACATCGGTGCATATTTTGTGGCCGTGGCTGCATATGGCATGGATCATCTCCTCACCCACCCCGGCCGGACGCAGCAGCTCCGGGGCTTTTACACAGTGCTGTTCGGGCCATTTCTCAAAGTCGATATCGTGCAGCAGGCCGCACATGGCCCAAAAATCGGCTTCCTCGCCGTAGCCCAGGTCGTTGGCAAACCAGCGCATTACCGCCTCCACAGTCAGTGCGTGCTGGATGTGAAAGGGCTCCTGATTGTACTGCCGCAGCAGGGCCAGGGCCGCTTCGCGGGAGATCATTTTCTCCATTTTTCATCGTCCTTTCGGTAGGGGATCACGGCAGCCTTCCGGCCGCTTTGCCACAGTGTAGCACAAAAGCGTTTTCCCCGCAAGTCCCGCTTTCGCCGGATGGGAGCCCGCGCAGATTTAGCGGGCATTTCTGCCGTCCAAAGCGCCGCCGGGCTTTACGGCGGGCCCCGCTGAACGATGGGAAAGAGACCGCTGCGGGGGCAGGGATATAGGCGTTGCCGGCGTAGGAAAGAACGGGATGAGGGGTTCACGGCGGCCGATAATTTGCGCGGCGGAATGGCGCGTTGAGCTTTTGGATGCCGCAAAGTGAGGATGCCTTCGTCAAATACTTGACAATCTCCCTCGATGGGTGTAGTATCGGTGAGTATTGCGAGGAAAAACGAGGGAAAAGAGGAACATTGTCCCATGAGATCACGATACGAAACAGCCCGGCGCATCCTTGTCTTTTGGACGCTTTTTATCGGCATCGGCGCCGTGGGCGGCGCTGCCATGATACTCTTGGACCCCTCCGGAAAAACCATGGGGATGGA
>VOFK01003848.1_pt1 | contig 11958 bp, 12 predicted proteins | sample 5384121 | NCBI WGS metagenome assembly VOFK01 (sample SAMN12384730, study PRJNA508395) | human gut metagenome | isolation source: healthy gut J | host: Homo sapiens | reverse complement strand
GTGGCCAATCTCTTCGGCGTGCCGCTGGGGAACGCTGGTCAGCCACCTGTTGTCGTGGCGGGCACTGTTCTGCATCGCCGGCGTCTGGGGGTGCGGTGACGGCTTTTTTCCTTTGGCGCTGGGTACCGTGGATGGAGCCTGTGGCCGACAGCCGCGGATTGAAGGGGCAGTTCGCCTTCCTGCGGAATCGGGCGCCGTGGCTCATCATCCTGGCGACGATGTTCGGTAACGGCGGTATCTTCTGCATGTACAGTTACGTCAGCCCGCTGATGATCCGTGTCGCGGGATTCTCGCCGGAAGCGATGACGTTGGTCATCCTGCTCGCGGGGCTGGGCATGTTCGTGGGCAATCTCGTCAGCGGCGGATTGTCGGATCGCTATACGCCCGAACGGGTGGCGCGTTTCGCTCAGGGAATCGCCGTCGTGGCGTTGGCGCTTATCCTCTTCCTCGCGGCGAACCGCTGGGCGGCGCTGACGTTGACGGTCGTTTGTACGACGATGCTTTTCGCTGTCTCGTCACCGCAACAGGTGTTGATCTTGGAAAATGCACCCGGCGGTCAGATGTTGGGAGCGGCGTTGATTCAGGTGGCGTTCAACCTGGGAAATGCCTTGGGCGCGTACTGCGGCGGTTTGCCGATCGAATACGGTCTGGGCTACGAATATTCGGCGTTGCCCGGCGTCGGATTCGCGCTGTTGGGATTCGTGATGCTGACGCTGTTCGTCCGGAGGTACGGTCGGCGACGGCCACAAACGGCATAGGAAAGAGCGGGATCGAAAATCCCGCTCTTTTTGTAACTTTTCCGTTATTTTTGTATCTAACGGATGAATTGCGATCCGAAGAATGGAGACCCCGACCGATATGGAGATTGTGCGGCGTGTGCAGGCCGGCGACGCAGAGGCGTTCGGCGAGCTGGTGAACCGTTATTCGGGGAGGATCTACGCCTTGGCGCTGGCCATGGTGCGCGATGCGCAGCGGGCCGAAGATGTCACGCAGGAGGCTTTTATCCGCGCGTATGAGCATCTCGACGGATTTCGGGGTGCGAGCGCTTTCGGCACGTGGCTCTATCGCATCGCCTACAACCGCGCCGCAGGCGAATGCCGCCGCAAGACTTGCGGCCGTATCGATGCCGAATCCTGTGCGGTGGCCGAGGAATCGTCCGCCGGACGGTTCGACGAGGAGACGGTCGTGCGGATGCGCCGTGCGTTGGAACGGCTTCGTCCCGACGAGCGGGTGTTGGTGACGCTCTTTTTACGAAGAGGAGCGGTCGTTGGCCGAGATCGCGCAAATCATGAATCTGACGCTGTCCAACGTGAAGGTGCGGTTGCACCGGCTGCGCGGGCGGCTGAGACACTATATGGAGGAGTGAGATATGGAGAAGAAGCGAATCAGCGACGAGCGGCTGGCGGAACTGATCCGCGCCGCCGCTCTCCGGCGGGAGGTTCCCGTCGGACTGGAAACGCGCGTTATGGCGCAGGTCATCCTGCGGGACCGGCGGCGGCGTGAACGCCGGGCGATCGCGGCAATGGCTTGCTACTGCGCGGTTGCCGTCGCGGCGGTGATGGCCGTGGCGTTCGTCTGCCTGCGGTCGGTCGATTCGCCGGAGGGGGCGTTGCAGGTCTTGGCGATTCTGGCGGGAGCCGTTGCGGCGATGGTGGTCGCCTGCGGCGACCGGGCGACGGAAATTCTGCACAGGCTGTAACCTTTTGCGATTGAAGCTGTCTAATAGATGAAATTTGTTATTAACCTATAAAACAATAATGTTATGAGTGTCGGATATCAAATAAAAGAAGTCCTCGAACAGATTATGTGGATGGGCGTTGCTTTCGGGATCGTCGGTTATTTTATCTACCGCGAATGGGGGCGTCGGCGCGAGAGCATGACGATGTTGGAACGTATGACGCCCGAGCAGTTGGCCGACATCCGGCGCGTGGATGCCGAGATCGAGATCGAACGTCGGAGACGCAGCGCCGGCAACCTCTGGTTCCTGCGGGTCGGCATGGCGATTCTCGGAATCGGTGTGGGATTGCTGATCGGATTGGAGTGTTTCGATAGTGAAATTTATAATCTCAAAGGTTTCGGCATCTCTCCGGTTTCCGTCTTCAAAATCATTTCGGTGACCGTTCTTGGAATGGGACTGTTTATCTTCTTCGAATTTCTGATCGAGCTCAGGCTCCGGCGTTCGGTAGAGCGTCGCTGCTCGGGCGAACGGAAATAAATAGAATCCTCATTTTTAGTGGAACGGGGTTGCATCCGAGAAGATGCAACCCCGTTTTCCATGTCGAGAACCGACCGTCGGAGGTCAGTAGACCTCGACCTTGGCGGCTGCGGCTTTGGTTTTGTCGCGCAGTGCGTCGAGGTCGGCGTCGAGCGCGTCGTAGCGGACGACGACGCCCATGCGGCGGTTGAGCTTGGTCGAGGGCTTGCCGAAAATGCGCAGGTCGGTGTTCTCCTCGCGGCAGACCTCCTCTTCGCCCCGGTAACGAGGCTGTTCCCTGCTTGCGATCGGCGAGAGGATGACGGCGCTGGCGCCGGTGTGTTCGAGCGTGATGCGCGGGATCGGCAGGCCGAGCACGGCGCGGCAGTGCAGTTCGAATTCGTTGAGATTCTGCGTACCGGCAAGCGTCACCATACCCGTGTCGTGCGGACGCGGCGACAGCTCCGAGAAGTAGACGCCCTTGTCGTGGCTGAGGAAGAACTCCACGCCCCACAGTCCCGCGCCGGTCAATGCCTGCGTGACTTTGGCGGCCATCGCCTGCGCTTCGGCCAGATGCTCGGGCGAGATGGGGGCGGGCTGGAAGCTCTCGCGGTAGTCGCCGCCCTTCTGGACATGGCCGATCGGCGGGCAGAAGAGCGTGGGGCCGTTCTGCTGCGTGACGGTGAGCAGCGTGATCTCGCTGTCGAAGGGGATGAACTCCTCGATGATGAGTTCGCGGATGTCGCCGCGGCTGCCGCTGCACCCGTATTCCCAGGCGTGTTCCAGTTCGTCGGGGGTGCGCACCAGCGACTGCCCTTTGCCCGAGGAGGACATCAGCGGCTTGACGACGCACGGGAAACCGATCCGTTCGGCGGCGGCTTTCAGTTCGTCGAACGACTTGGCGTAGAAGTACTTCGCGGTTTTCAGCCCCAACTCTTCGGCGGCCAGGTCGCGGATCGACTTGCGGTTCATCGTGAAGTTGACTGCACGCGCGCTCGGCACGACCTGGATACCCCGCTTTTCGCAGGCGTAGAGCCGTTCGGTACGGATCGCCTCGATTTCGGGAACGATGATGTCTGGATCATGCTTTGCCACGACGGCTTCCAGTCGGTCGCCGTCGAGCATGTCGAAGACCTCGCAGGCGTCGGCCACCTGCATGGCCGGTGCGCCTGCATACGAGTCGCAGGCCACCACGTATTGTCCCAGCCGCTTGGCGGCGATCACGAACTCCTTGCCCAGTTCTCCGGAGCCCAGTAAGAGAATCTTTTTGGTCATTTCAATCTATGTAAGTTTAAGCGATGTACTGTTTCTCGCGGTTCCATGTCGAGGCGCTGAATCCGATCGACAGGACGCAGGCGCCGATCAGGGCGATGAAGCCGCCGTCCCAGCCGAAATGCTGGAAGATGTAGCCCATGCCGATGTTGGCCAGGAACGCCGAACCGATCAGGTAGCCGAACAGACCGGTGAAACCGGCGGCGGTGCCGGCGGCCTTCTTCGGCACCAGGTCGAGGGCCGAGACGCCGATGAGCATGACGGGGCCGTAGATCAGGAAGCCGATCGTCCCCATGGCGACGTTGGTCACCAGTTCGGAGCGGCTCTGCCAGTAGATGTAGACGGCCACCATGACCAGCGCCATGTAGATGATCGTGGCCGGGGCGCGGCGTCCCTTGAAGACCTTGTCCGAGAGCCAGCCGCAGAGGATCGTGCCGAAGATGCCGGCGATCTCGAAGATGAAGTACGACCAGCTGCTGCCGTCGAGCGCCATGCCCTTGCCCCCGTCGGCGACGGAGGTCGTCAGATAGGAAGGCGCCCAGTCGAGCACGCCGTAGCGGACGAAGTAGATGAAGGCGTTGGCGAAGGCGATGAGCCACAATAGTTTGTTATTCAATACATTTTCGAATAGAATCTGCCGCACGGTCATCTCCTTCTCGTTCGAGGCGGAGTATTGCTTGGTTTCGTGTTTCCAAATCTCGATGGGCGGGAGGCCGCACGATTGCGGCGTATCGCGCACCATGAGATAGGCGATTACGGCGATCGCCAGCGCGACGAGTGCCGGAACATAGAAAGCGCCGCCCAGCGGGTCTCCGAAAAGCGTGTACCCCAGCGTAATACCGAATGCGGCGAGCGGAGCCATCGCCGCTCCGCCGATGTTGTGCGCCACGTTCCACACCGACATCTTCACGCCGCGTTCCTTGGTGCAGAACCAGTGCGTCATGACACGCCCGCAGGGGGGCCAGCCCATGCCCTGCATCCAGCCGTTGACGAACAGCAGGCAGAACATCGCCATGATGGCGACGGGAATCGAGATCGACCCCCACGGCAGCACGCCCATGAAGATCATGATGAGCGCCGAGGCGATCAATCCCAGCGGGATGAAGACGCGGGCGTTGCTGCGGTCGGAGACCGTGCCCATGACGAATTTGCTGATACCGTAAGCGATCGACACGGCCGAGAGCGCCCAGCCCAGGTCGGCCTTGTCGTAGCCCATGGATTCGAGCGCCGGCATGGCGATCGAGAAGTTCTTGCGTACGAGGTAGTAGCCGGCATAGCCGATGAAGATACCCCAGAATACCTGACGGCGCAGGCGGGAGTACTCTTTGTCGACCTTTTCGGCGGGCAGTTCGGGTTTGTGTGCTGCCGGTTGTAGAAATTTCCACATAATGACGTAGTATTTAGGTTTGTTTTCAACGGACATTTTCTCGCCCCGGCATAACCCGAACGAGTTCGGTGCTGCACTCGGCTTAACGAAAACGCGCTTCGTTTGGCGGCGGTTGTGCGATACGAAACACAAAGATACGAATAAGTGAGGGTAATGTCAAATTTATTTGAACATTGCCGAGCAGGAGTATCTAAGACGGAGTCAAAGATAGGGAAAGTCGAGTGCAGAAGCAACCTTTTTGATTATGCCGGGACGAAGGGAAGCATTTCTTGCGAAAAATCTCCTCGCGGCGGCGGTTTTCGGTTGAATTTCTTTCGTCCATTTCTCGCCTCGGCATAGTCCGAACTTCGTTCGGCTCTGCACTCGGCTTAACGAAATGGTTCGCGGAGGCGTGATTCGCCGGTTCCGCTCCGGTCGCGGCATGGGCTTTGCGGCGTTTGCGACGGGCGAAACGACTGTGAAATAAGTTTGTTAGTTCGGGAAAAAGTCCTACCTTTGTGATCCGTAGGCGGAGCGTTCCGAGGCGCGCTTTGAAAAAGCGCGTGAAAGAAGTATGACGCCGTCCGCTTCCGGAGCGGCAGGGATGCCGTACTCCGGCGAATGTATTTAAGTTAAGTTGCAAACGACAGCGAAACCGATTCATATTCATGTTTTTCTCTTTGGTTAAAAGGCTGCATCTGGACGGCAGTTATATCCGGTCGTGGTTGATTTTGGCCATTGATCTCGCGGTATCCGCCACGGCGACGTTGGTCGCTTTTCTGGGTATCGATTATTTCGTCAGGAATTCCGGCTTTTCCCTGCTTCATTATCTGTTTTTGCTGGTGTCGGCGTTCTTTTGCAGCGCCGTCGCATTCTATATTTTCCGTACCTACCGTACCGTCATCCGCCATTCGTCGCTGCGCGAAGTATGGAAGCTCGGGGCCGCTACCCTGCTCAAAGAGCTGCTGATGCTCCTCATACTATGGTTCTGGCCCGACGGGATGACCTTCAAGGCGATCGGCCTCTGCGTGGTGCTGGATCTGTTCGTGACGGTTTGTATGCTCATTACGGTGCGCGTGCTGATGATTCTGCTTTACGATGCGATCATCCTCTCGCACATCCGGCGGACGAACCGTATCCGCACGCTGGTATACGGTGTAGAGTCGAAGGAGGTGGCGCTCGTCATGCGGTTGCAGAACTCGCCGCATTACGACATGTGCGGATTCATCACCTACGGCCGCCGGCTCAAATATTACGAGATCGCCGAACGGCCGGTTTATTATTTCGAGACGGAGGAGAATATCGAATACGTGCTCGACAAGTTCGGAATCGAAGCCATTCTTTTCGGCAACTACGCCAATGCGAAGGCCGAGTCAGACCGCCTGATCAAATATTGCGTGACGCACGGCGTCAAGGTGTTGATCGTCCCGCCGATCGACGAGATCGTCGACGGGAAACTGGCGCATCAGGGCGGTATCCGCGACATCAAGATCGAAGACCTGCTGGGACGCGAGGAGATAAAGATTTCGCTGGGCGAGATTATGGACAATTTCCGCGACAAAACCGTGCTGGTGACGGGTGCTGCCGGTTCGATCGGATCGGAGCTGTGCCGCCAATTGGCGACGTTCGGCATCCGGCAGCTGATCCTGTTCGACAACGCCGAGACGCCGATGCACGAGATACGCCTCGAAATGGAGGATCGTTTTCCCGATCTGAAATTCGTCCCCGTGATCGGCGACGTGCGGATTCCGAAACGGCTGGATTTCGTCTTCCGTACCTATCGGCCCCAGGTGGTATTCCATGCCGCGGCCTACAAGCACGTGCCGCTCATGGAGGAGAATCCCTGCGAAGCGGTGCTGGTCAACGTCGTCGGATCGCGCAACGTGGCGGACCGTTGCATTCGCTACGGCGTGGAGAAGATGGTAATGATTTCGACGGACAAGGCCGTGAATCCGACCAACGTCATGGGCTGTACCAAACGGTTGGCCGAAATCTATGTACAGAGTCTCGGACAGGCGATCGTAAGCGGGCGGATCGAAGGGCGCACGCAGTTCATCACCACCCGCTTCGGCAACGTGCTGGGGTCGAACGGGTCGGTCATCCCGCGTTTCCGCGAGCAGATCGAACACGGCGGCCCCGTGACGGTGACGCATCCCGAGATCCGGCGTTACTTCATGACGATTCCCGAGGCGTGCCGGCTGGTGATGGAGGCCGCGACGATCGGCCGCGGCAATACGATCTTCGTCTTCGATATGGGCGAGTGCGTCAAGATCGCCGAACTGGCCCGGCGGATGATTGCACTGGCGGGTTTCCGGGTCGATCAGGACATCCGGATCGTCTACACGGGACTGCGTCCGGGCGAGAAACTCTACGAAGAGGTGCTGAGCAATACGGAAAATACCCTGCCGACCGCACACGAGAAGATCCGCATCGCCAAGGTGCGCGAATACGATTACGAGGAGGCGTGCCGCGACGTCGAGGAGCTGGAACGGCTGGCGCGCGAGTTCGATATTCCGAACGTCGTGCGGCTGATGAAACGCATCGTTCCGGGTATCATTCGCAGAACTCCCGCTTCGAGGTATACGACCGGGAACTGGAAGAGGAGAGAACAGCTTGACAGAGACGTAAAAAACCCATACCTGAATGAAAAGGAATCGTATTGGCGGGAGGATCGGGCACCCGATTGTATCCCATTACCAAAGGAGTCAGCAAACAACTGCTGCCGATCTACGACAAACCGATGGTCTTCTACCCTATTTCGGTGCTGATGCTGGCCGGAATCAGGGATATTCTGGTGATCTCCACCCCGCAGGATCTGCCGGGATTCCGGCGGTTGCTGGGCGACGGTTCGGACTACGGCATCCGTTTGGAATATGCCGAACAACCCTCGCCCGACGGGCTGGCGCAGGCGTTCCTGATCGGTGAACGATTCATCGGCGACGATACGGCCTGTCTGGTGCTGGGAGACAATATCTTCTACGGCGCGGGCTTCTCCGAAATGCTCCGCGAGGCTGTCCGCACCGCCGAAGGGGGGAAGGCTACGGTGTTCGGATATTGGGTGAAAGACCCCGAGCGTTACGGCGTGGCCGAATTCGACAGGGAGGGCAATTGCCTGTCGATCGAGGAGAAGCCCAAGGAGCCGAAATCGAACTATGCTGTCGTGGGGCTCTATTTCTATCCGAACAAGGTGGTCGACGTCGCCAAGCGGATCAAGCCGTCGGCGCGCGGTGAGTTGGAAATCACTACCGTTAACCAGGAGTTCCTGCAAGCCGGCGAGTTGAAAGTGCAGACGCTTTCGCAGGGCTTCGCATGGCTCGATACGGGGACGCACGACTCGCTGGCCGAGGCGTCGATCTTCGTGGAGGTCATCGAGAAGCGGCAGGGGTTGAAGATCGCCTGCCTGGAAGATATCGCCTTCCGCCAGGGGTGGATCACGGCCGAAAAAAGATGCGCGAGCTGGCGCAGCCCATGGCGAAAAACCCCCTACGGGCAGTATCTTCTGAAACAGCTGGAACAGATAGACCGTTGAACCGGATGCGGCCCTTGCGGCCGTATCGTCAGTTTAGATAGAACGTGAAAGTCATTCAAACAGAGATCGAAGGAGAGTGGTGATTATCGAGCCGGACGTATTCGGCGATAGCGATCGGGGTTACTTTTTCGAAAGTTACAATCAGGTGCGCTTCGACGACGCCGTGCGTCCCGTGCGTTTCGTACAGGACAACGAATCGAAATCGAAATTCGGCGTGTTGCGGGGGCTGCACTTCCAGTGCGGCCGCGCCGCTCAGTCGAAACTGGTGCGCGTGGTGAAGGGAAAGGTGCTGGACGTGGCGGTCGACATCCGCCGCGGCTCGCCCACCTTCGGCCGTCATGTCGCCGTGGAGCTGACGGCAGAGAACAAACGTCAGTTCTTCGTTCCGCGCGGGTTCGCGCACGGCTTTTCGGTGCTGAGCGACGAGGCTGTATTCCAATACAAGTGCGACAACCTCTATGCCCCCGAAAGCGAGGGGGCGATCGCCTGGAACGACCCCGCGATCGGGATCGACTGGCGGCTGCGCCCCGAGGAGGTGATCCTCTCGCCGAAGGACAGCCGTCATCCGACGCTGGCCGAGTGCAAGGAGTTGTTCGATTATAATACGGACTATTATGCGTAGGATTCTCGTAACGGGTGCCAACGGACAGTTGGGGAGCGCCATGCGGCTGTTGGGAGCGATGTCGCGGAACGAATATCGTTTTACGGATGTGGCGGAGCTGGATATTACCGACGAGGAAGCCGTCCGGCGGGCGGTGTGCGACGGGCGGATCGACGTGATCGTCAACTGCGCGGCCTACACGAACGTCGACCGGGCCGAGGAGGACGAGGCGGCAGCCGATCGGATCAACCGGCTGGCGGTGGGTAATCTGGCACGTGCGGCTGCGGCTGCGGACGCCACGCTGATCCACGTTTCGACCGACTACGTCTTTTTGGGCGACGCCAACCGGCCCTACGACGAGACGTGCGAAACGCACCCGCTCGGCGTTTACGGCCGGACGAAGCTGGCGGGTGAAGCGGAGGTCGAACAAAGCGGATGCAAATCGCTTATTATCAGAACAGCATGGCTTTATTCGGAGTTCGGACACAACTTTCTCAAAACGATGCTGCGCCTTACGGCCGAACGCGACCGTCTGACGGTGGTGTTCGATCAGGCGGGGGACGCCGACCTATGCCGGCGATCTGGCGCGGACGATCTTCGACATCGTCGAGAGCGGGGCCTATGCCGGCCGCGAAGGTATCTACCACTTTTCGAACGAGGGGTCTGCTCGTGGTACGACTTCGCCCACGCCATTGCCGCCGAGGCAGGCCACACGCAATGCACGATCGAACCCTGCCACTCGTCGGAATATCCGTCGAAAGTCGAGCGCCCGGCCTATTCGGTGCTTGACAAGAGCAAGATCAAGGCGACGTTCGGGGTGAGGATACCCCATTGGACGGAGTCGCTCAAAGTATGTATGAAAAAACCTTAAAAACTTATAGATCATGAAAGTAGTTATGATGAGCCTGCTGATGCTGTTGCTGGCAGGCGGCAATGCCGAAGCCAAGAAGTACAAACCTGCGCCCCGCACGGCCAAGAACATCGTGATCGCGCACACCGCGGATACTGGAATACGCCGGGGGCGTTCGAAAACTCGATCAAGGCGATCGACAACGCCATGAATTTCGGTATCTACGGCAGCGAGTTCGACATCAACTTTACGGCCGACGATTCGATCGTGGTGGTACACGGTTCGAAGCATCCCGTGGTGAAGGATCTCGTCATCCAGGAATCGACCTTCGACAAGGTGCGCAATACGCTGCTGGGCAACGGCGAGAAGGTGCCGACGCTGCGCGAATATCTGCTTGCCGGAAAGAGCGATCCGTCGACGCAGCTGATTTTGGAGATCAAGAAACATCCCACGCCCGAACGCGAAAACGAGATCGTGGCCAAGACGATGGCAATGGTCGAGGAGCTGGGGCTGGAAAAACGCGTGGAGTACATCTCGTTCAGCTGGAACATCTGCGAGCAGATCCGCAAGGCCGACCGCAAGGCCGTAGTCTACTACCTCAACGGAGAAAAGTCGCCCGCCGAGTTGAAGAAGGCCGGCATGAACGGATTGGATTACAGCCTGAAAGTCATCAAAAAGCACCCCGAATGGGTGAAGCAGGCGCACGACCTCGGGTTGAAGGTCAACGTCTGGACCGTCAACAAGGAGGAGGATATGCAGGCGATGCTCGACCTGGGCGTGGATTTCATTACGACGAACAATCCCGTCGAGCTGAAAGCGCTGATCGGCAAGTAAACGGAGTGCTATTTCGCCCGGAGAGATTTCCCGCGATGGGGAATCTCTTCGGGCGGACTCGTACAAAACAGGATTTTTATGTCACGGAACATTTTTGATAACGGGCGGCGCCGGTTTTATCGGGAGCCATGTCGTGCGGCTTTTCGTCACCAAATACCCCGACTACCGCATCGTCAATCTCGACAAGTTGACTTATGCGGGGAATCTGGCCAACCTGAAAGACATCGAGCAGGCCGAGAACTACCGTTTCGAGCGGTGCGACATCTGCGATTACGAGCAGGTGCTCGCCATTTTCCGCAAGTACCGGATCGACGGCGTGATCCATCTGGCCGCCGAGTCGCACGTCGACCGTTCGATCAAGGATCCCTTTACCTTCGCGCGCACCAACGTCATGGGTACGCTCTCGCTGTTGCAGGCGGCCCGGGTCTGCTGGGACGGCGATTGGGCGGGGAAACTCTTCTACCATATCTCGACCGACGAGGTTTACGGCGCATTGCAGTTCGACGGCACGCTCTTTACGGAGACGACCAAATACGATCCGCATTCGCCCTACTGGCATCGAAAGCTTCGTCCGACCATTTCGTGCGGGCGTTCCCACGATACTACGGAATGCCGACGCTGGTGACGAACTGTTCCAACAACTACGGGCCCTACCAGTTCCCCGAAAAACTGATTCCGCTGTTCATCAACAATATCCGCCACGGAAAGCCGCTGCCCGCTACGGCAGGTGAAAAAACGTCCGCGACTGGCTTTTACGCGGTCGACTTACCGAAGCCATCGATACGGATTTTCCGCATCGCGGAAAGGTCGGCGACACTTCATAATCATCGGAGGGTTCAACGAGCGGGCGCAACATCGACCTGATCCACGTGGTGATCCGCACGGTCGACCGGCTGCTGGGGCGTTCGGAAGGTGCGTCGGAGCATTTGATTACCCATGCGATCGACCGCGCGTGGGACACGACTATGCTATGCGATCGACTCGCGCAAGTTGAAGGAGGAATTGGGCTGGGAACCCTCGCCGCAATTGAGGAGGGAATCGAGAAGACGGTACGCTGGTATCTCGACAACCAGAGTTGATGGACAAATATCACCTCCGGCGAGTAATGAAAATACTATGAGGGAGATGTACCGCAAACTGTTGACGCCGGATTTCGGTGAGGTTGCGGCCGGAACGCCGTATCGGGAGGCTGCCGGTAAATCGTCGGCAGCCCCCTGACCCGCTGTATGGGAGACTGCGATTTTTCGTTTGAAGCAGCCTTTCGTTCTGGGCCGTATTGAGCAATACGTAACTGAACGAAGCACAAATTGAG
>VOFK01000622.1_pt1 | contig 11959 bp, 12 predicted proteins | sample 5384121 | NCBI WGS metagenome assembly VOFK01 (sample SAMN12384730, study PRJNA508395) | human gut metagenome | isolation source: healthy gut J | host: Homo sapiens | reverse complement strand
GGGTTACAGAAATCATCGGCGAAAATCTTGATGTTCAACTGACGCAGGAAGAGGCTGTCGACCGCCTCGGCGGCATCGGGGGTATAGACCACCCGCAGATTGCGGACGGTCATGTGCGGTCGCTTGGGTTTCGGGCTGCGGATCTCGTAGAGATCGAGCACCAGCCGCCGCATCGAGGTGTCGGCCTTCATCTCGCGGCGGTACTCCGCCGCACGGCGGCGTGTCAGATAGGTCGGCGACACATTGACTCGACGGTCGTCGGCCCGCTCGAACCAGACGCTGGCACGCAGCTGCGTATTCTCGTCGAGCGAATCGATCAGATAGTCGAACGCGATCGTATAGTCGCCCGGACGGATGCTGTCGAAGACGAAACGGAGCCGCGCCGTGTCGCGCAGCCGCGTGACGCGGACGAGCGAGTCGGCGTAGAGCGTGCGGCGGAACGTGCGGCGCGCGACGTTGTCGATCGTATCCAGAATCGACACCTCGCGGTCGAGATGCTCCGCCTCGGTTTCGAGCAGTTTGATCGCCTGCTCGACCACATCGCTCAGGCGGGCGCTCTTGCGCTTGGAGAAGTTGCCGATCGTATACTGCACGTCGGCCGTCGTATAGCCGTACTTGGCGAAGATCGGCTCGTAGAGATTCAGCGAATCGGGCCGCATCCCCCGATGCTGCATGTAGGCATTCGAGAGGAATGCGTCGTGAAAGATGAGCGCGAGCTGCTCGTCGGGGATGATCTTGTATCCCGAACAGGCCAGCAGCAGGCCCGATACCAATATATATATAAATCGTTTCATATCCCGTTCGTTTTCAACAGTCGTTTCCCCGCTTCGGCACGGCCGAAACAGGAACTTGTCATTGCACCGTGCGGCCGGCGGCCATATCGTCCGCACGAACCGCGCGCCGTACCGTCACGGCCGTCATCGCCCCCACCACGACCGCGAAAGCCGCCACGACGGCCGCCACGTCGCCCCCGCGCAGCAGGACGGGGTAGCTCTTGACCAGAAAGCTGTCGGCCGGAATTTCGATCACGCCGAAATAGTACTGCACGAGGCACAGCCCCACGCCCAGCACGACGCCCGCTCCGGCGCCCAGCACGCCGATCAGCCCCCCTTCGAAGAAGAAGATGCGGCGGACGAACCGCGTATCGGCCCCCATGGCACCCAGTGCGACGAACTCCGGCCGCTTGTCCAGCACGAGCATCACCACCGTCCCCACGATCGAGAACGAGGCGATGACGAGCACCAGCAGCGAAATGAGGAAGATGCCCCACTTCTCGTACTGCATGATCGTGTAGAACGAAGCGTTCAGCTCGTCGCGCGTGCGCACCTCGAACGCCCCGCCCGCCGCCTCCGCCACGCGCCGCTTCACCTCCGCCGGACGTGCGCCGCGGGCCACGCGGACCACGGCCGCCGACGCCCGATCGGGATAGGAGAAGAGCTCCTGCGCCAGCCTGAGCGACGTGAAGAGGTAGCGGCCGTCGGTCTGGGCGTCGGCCGCGAAGACCCCCGCCACCTCCGCCTGCCGGCGCGTGTAGCCCTCGACGGGCAGCAGCGACGAGAATCCGGTGCGGCGCAGGGCGTAGAGCACGCCGTCGGACTCGCCCAGCGAGCGCAGTCCGAGTTCGTAGGCCACGCCGCGGCCGACGACGAGCCGGTCGAGATCGCCCAGCCGGACGGCGTAGTCGCCCGCCGTAATGCACTCGGCCACGGGAACCACCCGATCGTAACCGTCGGCGACGCCCCGCACCGTCACCATCGCCTGACGGCCGCGGTACTCCATGAGCGCGCTCTGTTCGAGCGCCAGCGACACCGCCTCCACGCCGGGAAGCCGCCGCAGCGCGGCCGTATCGAGCGATTCGATCCCGAACGTCTGTCCCTCGCGGGGCGTGAGCGTCAGATCGGCGTCGAAATGCGAATTCATCGACCGCACCAGTTGCTCGAAGCCGTTGAAAACCGACAGCAGGACGATCATCGCCGCCACCGGAACGGCCACGGACACGACGCTCACGCCGGCGATCAGATTGATCACCGAGTGGGACTTCTTCGAAAAGAAGTAACGTCGTGCGAACCAGCCGGCGAGCATCCCGTAGCCGCGTTACTTCTCCTCGCGGAGCAGCTGGTCGATATTGTCGATATACTCCAACGAGTCGTCCAGAAAGAACTGAATCTCGGGGACGGTCTTCAACTGGTTGTGGACGCGCTGTCCCAGACTGCGGCGCAGCAGCCAGTTCTGCTTGTCGAGTACGGCCATCACCGCCGTGCTGCGGTCGAAGGGGAAGACGCTGACGTAGATCTTCGCATAACCGAAATCGGGCGAGACGCGCACGGCCGTGACCGTGACCATCGCCCCTTGCAGAAACGAAGCGGCCTCCTTCGAGAAGATGTCGGCCATGTCGCGCTGTATCTGTCGGGCAATCTTCTGTTGCCGCATCGATAGGTTCTCTGTCATAAGTATCTATTTCTGTGGTTTTTCTCCGAAATCGAATCCCGCCTTCATCTTCTCCCGTTTCTGCCGCTTCACGGTCCACGACTTGAATTCGGGGGCGAAGCGGTAGGCCACGCCGATACGCACCATCAGGTTGTCCATCGGCGAACGCTGGGGCGTATACCAGAAGGGGTTCTCGGCGCCGTCGACCGCATTGTCGTAATATTTGTTGCGATTGCGCAGGATGTCGGAATAGCCGAAATAGTAGCGTGCGCCGGCGCTCACCTCGAAGCGCCCGATCAACACCGCGAGCCCCGCTCCGCCCGCCAGGCCGTACCCCCAGCGGTTGTCGCGTGCGGTCTTGAATTCGTACTTGCCGCGCCACGGTTCGACGCCGTTCTCGCGGGCGACGTCGTTGACGTAACTCGAATCGAAATTATAGGAGAAGGTCAGCGCCGCTTCCAGATAGACGCGCAGGTGACGCCGCGCCAGATAGAAGTGGGGCTGCCACACGAGCGGCACCACGAACGAGTTGAGCTTGCGCGTATAGTAGACGTAATCGGCTTCGTTCTCGGTGGTCGAGGCGAAGGGCGCATAGGCGAACCCTCGCTGCAAGAATTCCAGATCGACACCGACGCACCCCACGAAGCGCGTGGCCGAATAATAGCGCCACGAGAAACCGCCGGAGAAGCGTCCGCCGACGGATTTCGTCTCCTGCGCAGGGTAGAAGCGGGCCGTACCCGTCCCGAAACCGCCGAGACGCCGACCGTGTGCTGCGCACGGGCCGCGGAGGCCGCGAGCAACACGGACGCACAAAGAGTTATGAACTTCATCGTTTTCATCGTACACATTTAGAACGAGTTGCCGAATCCACCCAACGCACCGCCCATGCCGCCGGATCCGCCCATGCTGCCCAGACCGCCCATCGCGCCGCCGAAGCCCATGCCCGACGAAGACTGCCCCTGCTGGTCGTCCTTGCGGTTCTTGCGGTTCTGCTGCTGCTCGTCGAGGTATTTCGACAGCCGCTGCATCTCCTGCTGTTCGAGCTGTTCGATCAGCGACTTTCCATCGTAATGGGGGCGAACAGTTCGTTCATGTCGATATCGAGTTCGACCTCCCAGTTCTCCCTTCGTGGCGAAGGTCGACTCGCCGTCGGCGTTGACATCATCTCGGCCCGCTCGGGCTGCCGCCGTTCGACCAGGTTGCCCGAATCCCAACGCCCGTTGCCGTTGAGATCCTCGATGACGCGCAGCCGGATTTCGCCCGCCGGTACATAGTCGAACCGCAGGTCGCCCGTCGTGACGTCGCGCCGCTCCTGCAACAGGCCGTTCGACCCGTTGAGCAGCTGCACGACATACTTCGCATCGGGAGCCTTGCCCTCGACGTGCAGCCGGATCGTGGCGAATTTCTCGGGGTCGGCCACCGTATAGGTACCGCGCAGCGAATCGTTCTGTTCGTTGGCGATATTCTCGAAAGCACCCGGCGGCACGAGCAGCTCGTACTTGCCGCCCAACTGCCAGTCGGATTTCAGCCGCCAGACACGCATGTTGGCCGTATCGCGTTCGAACCGCACCTCGGCAGGACGCGGTTCGGCTGCTGCTCGGTGGTATAGGTGAGCTGCACGGCCGCGGAATCGAGTTTGCGCAGCGGATAGTCGAACTCCAATTTGAGGTTGTCGAGCGGATTCACGTCGCCCGTGGTCGAGAGGTTGACCTTGAAGGGGTTTGGGCTTTTCCGGCTCCTCCCACTCCTCGCCGGCCGCTTCGGCGCGTTTGCGCTCGCGTTCGAGCTTTTCGCGCTCCTTCTCCTCCGACTTGCTCTCGATATACCGCCATGCGAGGTTTCAGCGGTTTCGGTCACCTCCTGCAACCTGTTGACCGTATCGTGTTTGAAATAGGTGATCTCGCCCTTGATCGTATCGGGAAGCGAGGCCGAGGGCACGTCGAACCACAGGGCCACCGTATCGCGCCCACGGTCTGGGGATCCCAGATGACCCGCTCGGCGGGGATGCTGTCGAACCGCAGGCCGGTGACTTCGGGATGCGCGGCGCCGAAATAGAGCATGGCCTTGTGCCGTGCGGGACGTTCCGACTGCTGGAGCGTCTGCCGTTTGAAGGCCACGTCGGTGAACATCCGCATGAAGACCTGCGGATCGGCCGTGACGTAATGGCGCAGCGAGTCGTACCAGACCGAAAAGTCGGGCATCAGCGCGGGGTTGATCAGACTGTCCAGAAAACCCACCTTGTCGATCGACGGTTCGTACATCTGGTTGTCGTTGGTATCCTGGAAGGCGTAGACGCGGTAGGGAACCGGTTTGAGGTTCTGCGCCAGGAAAATGCCGTTGGTCTCGGCGCGGGCGATGACCTGCGGCTTGTAGTTGAACAGCGTCGAATCGTACTCTTTGGGTTCGGGAACCGAGTCGGCGATGTAAAAGTAGATGAAGCTCTTGCTTACGCTGTCGGCCTTGTAAGCGTCGACCGTATAGCCCGACAGCACCATCGAATCGATCTCGGGTCCGGTCGAAAAGACGTAACGCATCGAGTAGAGGGGGTTGCCCTCGTTGTTGTCGCAGATCGCGCTGCCGAAATTGAGCGCATAGGTGGTATTCTCCCTCAGCGTATCGCGCAACTGAACGGAGATTCCCCGCCCGCGCAGGGTGATGGTGGGTTTCTTCTTCATCTGCGGCGAGGTGAAGAACTCCTTCTGCTGATCCTTGATCTGGACGAACTCGTCGAACTCGATATAGATCTTGCGATCCTTGAAATTGGTCGTGAAGTTGTCGGGCGTCATCAGCGTGATGACGGGGGGCAGCGTATCCTTCGGGCCGCCCGTGGGCGTCATGATCGTGGCGCAGCGCCACAGAAACGCCGTACAGAAGAAGACTGCGAGCGCCGCGCGCCCCAGCAGCGGGACGAAGCCCCGTCGTTTGTCCTTATCGCTTGTTCTCATCGCCGTATATTCCGATTGTCGACGCCCCGACCCCTGCGAACCGGACGAATCGCCGCCCGTTTCACCGCCAGTCTCGCCACCAGTCTCGCCGCCGGTCTCGCCGCCGGGATTGTCGGGCTCCTCGACATAGAAGTCGTTGAACATCCGCCACGTGCCGTCGACATATTTTTTCATCTGTTTCCACGGGCGGAAGATGACCGACGTGAAGAGCTGCGGCAGATTCTCGCCCAAATCCTGCTGCCGATAACCGTAGAGCCGGTTCTCGGTATCGACCGCCACGACCACGACGGGCGTACTGCCCACCCGCATCAGCAGCAGATCCATGTCGACCGAGTCGACGCGGTAGGCCGTACCTTGCACGGGCGAAACGCCCGCCTCGTCGGTTCCCTTGCGCGTAAGGACGCCGTTCAACGCATCCTCGTAGGGAGGCGACCGTCCACGTCACGGTGTCGGCCTCGAAGGCATAGGCGACCACCCCCCCTGCGCCGGTTTCAGCTCGGCGGCCGACTCCGTCTGCACCCAACTTTTTTGAGGATCACGTCGGTATCGTAACCCACGCTCTTGAAACAACCGCCCAGCAGCAGCGCGGCGGCGGCATATAGTATCGTCCGTTTCATTTCGTCTTTCGTAACAGGTTATCGCGCAGTTCGCCCATCGTAAGCCCCAGCACGGGATGAGGCCGCTGGCGCAGTACTTCGCACAGCGGCGTGAGGACGAACTCGCGCTCGGCGATGCCCGGATGCGGGATCGTCAGCTCGGGCGTGGAGATCACCTCGTCGTCGTAGAGCAGGATGTCGATATCGATCGGCCGCGAGACGTAACGCTGCCCCGTAGCGGCCCGTTCGACCGCCTCGGCGGCACGGTTGCGCCCCAGCTCCCGCTCGATGCGGTGCACCTCGGCGAGCACCTCGTGCGGCGCGAGATCGGTGTCGGCCACCAACACCTGATTGACGAACGGCTGTTCGGCCTCGAAGCCCCACGGGGCGCTCCCGTAGCAGTGCGAACAGCGCAGCACGGCTCCGATGCGGGCGTTGACCAACCGCTGCGCCGTGCGCAGACGCTCCTTCACGTCGCCGACGTTGCCTCCCGTCAAAAGTACCACACGTGCCATAATCTCCTCCCTATTTTCGTCGAATCTGTTTGCTGACGCTCAGCGCGAAGTGCGTAAAGACGATCGTCGGATTGCCGTTCTGCGTGATCTGACGCATCGCCCGTTCGATCTCGTCGAGCAGGAACTCCACGTTCTCGTTGCCGATAAAGGGGGCGAACTTCCCGCAAAAATCGGCTTCGGCGCCCCACAGGTAGCTGATGTCGGCCAATCCGGCGTGGAGCATGTAGCTCTCGCGCAGCAGACGCGCCGCGTGGCGCAGGAACGCCCGCTGCTGTTCGCGCGAGAGATGCGCCACCTCCTCGGCCCACGACACCAGTTCGAGGTGTTTGTCGTTGTAGCTCAGCCGCATGAGCGAGCAGAACAGTCCGAAGCAGTCGCGCGTCAGTTCGTCGTCCTCGCCCGCCAGCAGCCGTTGCAACGTCAGATAATCGCCTCCGGCCAGCCGCGCGAGGTTGTGCAGCCGCGCCGGATCGCTCTGGCCGTGCCGCGCCGCCACCGCCTCCAACACCTCGGTCGAAATGCGCGGAACGGCCACCTCCTGCGTGCGCGACAGGATCGTCTGCAACAGCCGGTCGGGAGCCTCGCTCACCAGCAGGAAAACGGTCTTCTCCCACGGCTCCTCCAAAATTTTGAGGATCTTGTTGGCAGCCTCCTCGTTCATCGTCTCCGGCAGCCAGACGAGCATCACCTTGTACTCCGCCTCGAAACTCTTGAACGAAAGCTTGCGGATGATCTCGTCGGCCTCGCGGGCCGAAATCGCGCCGCGCAGCGTCTTGCCCAGGTCGAGCGCGTCGTACCACTCCTGCGGCGAGAAATAGCCGTTCGAGCGGGCGAATACCGTGCGGAACAGCGGCAGGAAGGCATCCGACGTAATCACTTCGCCCGACTTCTTGCCCTGCTTGTTGACCGGAAAGACCAGATGCAGGTCGGGATGCGCGAGGGCTGCGATCTGCCGGCAGTCGGGACAGACGCCGCACGAATCGCCGTCGGCGCGGTGCCGGCAATTGAGGTACTGGGCGTAAGCCACCGCCAGCGGCAGCGTGCCCGCACCCGCCGCCCCCGTAAAGAGCTGCGCATGGCTCACGCGCCCCGCCGCGACGCTCGCAACCAGTCGCCGTTTGAGCTCCTCCTGACCGATAATATCCCGAAACTGCATCTTGCGTCAACGTTTTTTATTCCGCTTCACCGCCCGCACCGTCTGCACGACGGCGATCGCGACCAGCCCCATGACCGAGGCGGCCAACACGCCGTTGCGCACGACGCCCGGCTCGCTGTAAAGCGCCCGGACGCCCACGATGAAAATAGCGAAACTCAGCGACAGAATCAACAACTTATTCTTGGTTTCCATCTTTTTCTCAATTCATCGTTTCACGACCGATCGCAACAGCCGCCCTACGTCGATATGCTCGCGCACGGCGAACAGGCCGAACAGACCGAACAACACGCCGTTCACCGCATATTCCGCGCCGCGCACGGGGAGCCAGCGCGCGAAAAACCGCACTGGCGAAGAAAACGCCCAGCCCCAGCGCGACATACTCGCCGATACGGCGCAGGTCGTAGGGCGTGGGGTAATAGCGCCGGTTGAGCCAGTAGCTCACCCCGACCATCGCCGCTTCGCTCGCGAGCCGCGCCCACGCCGCGCCCACGTAACCCAGCGCCGGAACGAGCGCCACGTTCATCACGACAGTGAAGAACAACCCCGTGAAGGTGACCCACACGGCCAGCTGCGTCCGCTCCTCGCGCTTGTACCAGAACGAGAGGTTCAGCCACACGCCGCTCAGGACATTGGCCCCCAGCACCACCGGCAGGATGAAGATCCCCTCGCGGAAATCGGCCCCCACGATCAGGGAGAAGAGATCCTGAAGAGGGCGATGCCCAGAAAGATGAACATCGAGGCCATCACGTAGTATTTCATCGTCGCGGCGTTCATCGCCACGAAGTCGCTCTTGCGGTAGTCGGCCAGAAAAAAGGGTTCGGCCGCCAGGCGGTACATCTGCGTGAAGAGCATCATCACCACCGCGATCTTGGTAATGGCGCCGTAAACCCCCAACTGCGCCATCGCCCCCGCAGGGACGAGGTATTTGATCATCTGCCGGTCGATGAACTCGTTGGCCGTACCGGCTACGCCGCTGACGAGCAGCGGCAGCGAATAGACCAGCACCGCGGCCAGCAACCGGCGGTCGATGCGCGGCACCGTGCAGTCGGTCGTCAGCAGGATGACATTGAACGTCACCGCGCTGGCGATGAGGTTGGCCACGAAAACCCACCCGACGCCGAAGGGCGTACCGTAGAGTCCGGCCAGTGCGAACCCGATGGCCAGCGCGACGTTGACCACCACGCCGAGCGCCTTGATCCCCACGAAAGTCATCGCCCTGCCCTGTTCGCGCAAACGCGAGAAGGGCAGGCACGCCGCCACGTCGAACCAGACGACGGCGGCCACGAGCAGCACGTACCCGGATGCGCCACGTAGGCTTCGCCCATCCACTCCGCCACGCGCTCGCGGCCGAAGGCCGTCAGCAGGAAAAAGAGCGAGGCCGCGAGCAGCGTCACGCCCCCACGCGGTGGCGAACAGGCGCCGTTTGCCCGCCCGCGCCTGTGCGGCGATCTCGCCCTCCGTGCCGCCCGCAGCCGCGGCTGCGGCGTCGGCCTTGGCCGCAAAGCGGAAATAAGCCGATTCGAGCCCCATGGTGAGCACCACCAGCGCGAACGGAATCAACGCATAGACGTCGGTAACGATGCCGTAAGCCTCCGGCTCGAACACCCGCGTGAAGACGGGCGTGAGCAGGTAGCTCAGAAAACGCACCGCAATGGTGCTGATACCGTAAACGGCGGTCTGTTTGGCCAGCTTTTCAAGCATCTCTTCTCAATCGCTCCCGCGCACAAGGCGTTTTATCCTGCAAAGATACGAATAAGCGAGAGCAATGTCAAATTTATTTGAACATTGCCGAGCGGGAGTATCTTCGGCGTCAGCCAAAGATACGAAAAGTCGAGCGCAGAAGCAAGCGCCAGCTTGATTATGCCGAGACGAAGTATCTACGACAAAGTCAAAGATACGATTAAGCCGAGCGCAATGCAAATTTATTTGCTTTTTGCCGAGGCGAAGTACCCACCAGGCGTCAGCCAAAGGTACGAACCAGCTGCGGCATCTCCTGCTGCGCGTTTCCAAAAAGAACGTAACGAAGGGTTTTTTATGGTGCGAAGTTGACCGTATTGGTTTTTTTCGTATATTTGCATCAATTGGAAAATAATGAACTTAAATGCCGAAGTTGTATGACAACAAGGTAGACGTAGCGAAAAAACCCGGCTGGCTGAAAATTCGCCTCCACCGCACGACGCAATTCGCCGAGGTGGACCGGATCGTTCGGAGAACATGCCCTGCACACGATTTGCAGCAGCGGGATGTGCCCCAACAAAAAGCCGAATGCTGGAGTCGCCGGACAGCTACCTTCATGATTCTGGGCGATGTCTGCACACGGAGCTGCCGTTTCTGCGCCACGCGCACGGGACGTCCGCTTCCGCCCGACGATGCAGAGCCCGGGCAACTGGCCCGCAGCGTGAAGCTGATGGGTCTTCGGCACGTTGTCGTAACATCCGTTACACGTGATGATCTGCCCGACGGAGGCGCCCGCCACTGGGCTGCCGCCGTCGAAGCCATCCGTCGAGAGAATCACGACGCAACGATCGAGCTCCTTATTCCAGATTTCGACGCCCGCCCCGAGCTGTTGGACACGGTGGCGGCGGCGAAGCCCGATATTATCGGGCACAACATCGAAACCGTCGAGCGACTCACCCCGCAGGTGCGTTCGCGCGCCCGTTACGCGACCTCGCTCCGCACGCTGGAGCTGCTCGCACAACGCGGCGCCGCGACCAAAAGCGGCCTGATGCTCGGCCTCGGCGAAAGCGATGACGAGGTGTTGCAAACGCTGCACGACCTGCGCCGGGCAGGAGTGCGGATCGTCACCCTCGGCCAGTATCTTCGACCTACATTGGAGCACTATCCCGTTGCGGAATACATCACTCCTGAGAAATTCGAAGCGTACCGGCAGCAGGCGCTCGCCATGGGATTCGATTACTGCGCGAGCGCACCGATGGTGCGTTCGTCGTATCGGGCCCAGGAAGCGCTCGCAGCAATTAAAAATGAGAAATCAGAGACGAGGCATTAGCCGCCGCCCGAATTCCCGAACGGGGAGGAGGTTCCGGTCCGTTTCTGATTCGCCGTTTTTAATTTTTAACTTGACTCGTATGTTGACTGTTCGGACGATCGACCTGGGGCGTATGCCCTACCGCGACTGCTGGGAGTACCAGCAGCGGCTGTTCGACGTCCTCACGGCGCGCAGGGGCGATGCCTCGTCCGAGGCGGGCTGGCTCCTGACGGTCGAACATCCGCCGGTCTACACGCTCGGCAAGAGCGGCAAGGCGCAGAACCTGCTCGTGGGAGAGGAGTTCCTGCGGGCCAAAGGAGCCGAGTACTACCACATCGACCGCGGGGGCGACATCACCTTCCACGGCCCCGGACAGGCGGTCTGCTACCCGATTCTCGACCTCGCCAGACTGGGAATCGGCCTGAGGGAGTACATCTTCCGGCTGGAAGAGAGCGTCATCGAGGTCGTGGGCCGCTACGGCATCCGGGGCGCCCGCATCGCAGGCGCTTCGGGCGTCTGGATCGTCGAAGAGGGCGCCGCGCCGCGCAAGATCTGCGCAATAGGCGTCCGCGCATCGCGTTTTGTTACCATGCACGGCTTCGCCCTCAACGTCTCGACCGACTTGGAGTGGTTCGGCCTGATCAATCCCTGCGGATTCGTCGACAGGGGCGTGACCTCGATCGAACGCGAGACGGGGCGCACGGTGCCGATGGACGAAGTGAAGAAATCGATTGTAACCGTTTTAAGCGAGAAATTAGATGTTAAAATATATAATAAGTAAACAGTATGCCTATAGAAAAAAGATGGGTTGTCAAACCGCAAGGCGACCCCGCGACCGTGGAGGCGCTCGCCTCTGCGCTGCGGATTCCGCCCGTGTTGGCTAACCTGCTCGTACAAAGAGGCATAGACACCAAAGAGAAGGCACATTCGTTTTTCAATCCGCAGCTCTCGGACCTCCACGACCCCTTCCTGATGAAGGACATGGACCGCGCCGTGGAGCGTGTCGAGGCAGCCGTCCGCAACCAGGAGAAGATCATGGTCTACGGCGACTACGACGTGGACGGAACGACGGCCGTGGCGCTGGTCTACAAGAATTCCTGCGGCATCGGCCACCGCAACCTGCTCTTTTACATACCGGACCGCTACACCGAAGGGTACGGTATCTCCGTCAAGGGAATCGATTACGCCGCCCGCAAGGGTGACGCTCATCATCGCCCTCGACTGCGGCATCAAAGCCACGGAGAAGGTAGCCTATGCGAAGACTCAGGGCGTGGATTTCATCATCTGCGACCATCACCTCCCCGCCGAGGAGATTCCCCGTGCGGTAGCCGTTC
>VOFK01004382.1_pt1 | contig 11972 bp, 15 predicted proteins | sample 5384121 | NCBI WGS metagenome assembly VOFK01 (sample SAMN12384730, study PRJNA508395) | human gut metagenome | isolation source: healthy gut J | host: Homo sapiens | reverse complement strand
GGCCGCCGAAGTGTAGAACGTGGTCATGATCACCGTCATGAGGTTCAGCAGGAAGCTGAAGAATCCGGACACCGTGCTGATGGCGGTGCCCGCGAAATCCGTGACCCACGAGGTCTGGATGTTCTTCAGAATCTCACCGCCGAGACTGTTGATCTCAGGAAGCTTGAAATCCGTGTATTGCGCCACGAAAATCGCAGATCTGCTGGTAGAGGGCCGGCAGACCGTTGCACAAAGCGATGACCTGCTGCACGAACAGATTGCCGAACAGACCGAACATCACGCAAAGCAGGACACCCAACATCAGCAACGCGAAAATCGAAGCGAACGAACGCTTCCAGCCATGCTTGACCAGCGGAATCACCACCGGCTCCACGGCGAGCGCCAGGAACAGCGAGATGACGACGTCGATGATGAGGTATTCGATTTTGCCCCAACTGCGCCAGCAGAAGGAGAGCAGCACGATGGCGATGGCGATGTACAGCAGCGCGCGACCCAGCCATTCCGGAGGTCTGCGTGGATCGCCTTTCGCAGGGAACAGCGTGCCGAGATCCCAACGCATTTCGTCGGTATTGCCGCACTGTCCGGACGTTCCCGTCCTCTTGTCCGTATCCATATGCTGTTCGCGTTCGCTCATGGCTCCTTATTGTAGACAGACACCGTGTACGGGCTGGAACCTATTCTTGAAACCATGCTGAACGTTTCAATTGTCATCCCCGCCTGGAATGAACAGGAGCGTATCAACGATTGCCTGCTCAACGCCACCCGGCAGACCGTGATGCCTCATGAGGTGATTGTAGTCGATAACCGTTCCACTGATTCGACCGTTGCCGTGGTGGAGCAGTTCATGAAGGACCATCCGGAAAGCGCCGGTGAAGCTGCTGCATCAGGATGATGAGCAGGGTCTGATTCCAACGCGTGATTATGGTTTGAATCATGCCACCGGCGATATTCTTGGCCGTTTCGATGCCGACTGCATGATCCGCCCGGACTGGGTGGAGGTGGTGTCCGGCATTTTCACCGAGGATCCGGATGCGATGGGCGCCACCGGTCCGGTGATGTATTACGATTTGCCGAGCCGTCATTTCGGGCTTCGCGGGGACAATTCCACCCGCAAACGTATTTATAGGGCCGATGATGGGCAACCTCTGCTGTTCGGTTCCAACATGGCCCTGCGCGCCACCGCCTGGCGCGAAATCGCCGACGAGGTCTGCCAAGACAAGGCGGATGTGATGCATGAGGACATCGACATCTCGCTGCATCTGTTGGGCAAGGATCTCAAGACCGTGTATTGTCCGCGGATGATCGCGGGCATCAGCGCACGTCGTATGGACACGTCTCCGGCATCGTTCTCAACTATATGCGCCGTTTCAAGAACACGTTCAACGCGCATCCGCAGCATTACCGCAAGCACAAGCCGGAAATCCTCATCACCGCGTTATATCCTGTGATGCATCTGCTGTATCCGGTGTGGCAGAAGGTGTTGAACACCGCTGATATCAATCCGGCCGAGGCCGCGTGGATCAACGAGCAGATGGAATTGGCCGAACAGGAAGGCCACGAGCTGTATGACGACACTCCCACTGATGAGGAGTGGAGCGAGAAGCACGAGGAATAGCGATTAGGTATAGCGATTATTCGCGGCGTATTTTCCGCGGATAGCGAACGGACGGCACCGACCATGCGATCGATGCCGTCCGTTTTGTTTTTACGATTGCGGTTTTGCGATTGCGCCTACCGCAGTCGGACCTACATCAGGCTCTTGTAGATGGCGAGGATGTCTTCCTGGGTGGCCTGGCGCGGGTTGCCCGGCGTGCACACGTCGTGGAAGGCGTCATGGGCCAGCGGCTCCAGGTCGGCTTCGGTGGCGCCAACTTCGGAGATCTTGGTCGGGTTCTTCAGATCCACGGTGAGCTTGTGCACCGCCTGGACGGCCTCTTCACGCACGGTTTCGATGTCGCCGGTGTAGGCGTCGGCGATACCGAAGGCGTCGGCGATGTCACGGTACTTCTCGCCGGTGTAGTCCTTGTTGTATTCCATGACCGGGGCCAGCAGGATGCCGTTGGCCACACCGTGCGCCACGCCGAGGCGGCCGCCCAGCGGGTGGGCCATGCCGTGCACCAGACCGAGGCCGACGTTGGAGTAGGCCATGCCGGTGATGTAGGACGCGTAGGCATCTGCTCGCCGGCCGGAATATCGCCGTCGGCGGACTTGGCGAGGTTCTTGGCAATCATGCGGATGGTCTGCATGGACAGGCAGTCGGACAGGCTCCACGCGCCCGGTGTGATATAGCCTTCGATGGCGTGGGTCAGGGCGTCGAGTCCGGTGGCCACCTTGAGGCCGCGCGGCATGGAGTCGGTCAGGTCCGGATCCACGAAGGCGACGATTGGGATGTCGTGCGGGTCGACGGCCACGAACTTGCGCTTGTTGGCCGTGTCGGTGATCACATAGTTGATGGTCGTTTCGGATGCGGTGCCAGCGGTGGTCGGCACACCGAAAAATCGGCACGGACGGGTTCTTGGTGTCGGCCACGCCTTCAAGGGACAGCACGTCGGCGAATTCCGGATTGGCAGTCACGATGCCGATGCCCTTGCAGGTATCCTGCGGGGAACCACCGCCCAGGCCGATCAGGAAGTCGGCTCCGGAGGCTGCGAACTTGGCGACGCCATCCTGGATGCACTCGACCGGCGGATTTCGGCTGACGTTGTCGAACACCTCATACGGCATGCCCGCCTCGTCAAGAACGTCGGTGACCTTCTTGGTGACGGTGCCGGTCTCCAGCAGCACCGGATCGGTGACGATGAACGCCTTGGTGAAGCCATGGGACCTGGCGACGCCCGGAATCTCCTTGATGGCTCCGCGGCCGAAATACGCGGTCTGGTTGAAAATCATGCGATAGACCATAGTGCTCTCCTTTAAGCGACTGTGTGTTCAAGCGAAGACCACGGCATCCATTGCCGCGGCCAACGTTTTCATCATAAGCCCTTTTCCATGCGAGGAAGCACCCACGACACACAATTTTTTCGTCAATATCCCACAACACCGGCAAAACCGGACAGCATACCGTCCGATGCCCGAAATCCTATTCTTCGGACGACGTGTCTTCTTTGGCGAACACCCACATGACCTCGTCCACGGAATGGGTGTCGGGGAAAATCGTAATCAGGAACCGTTCGCCGTCGTTTCTGACGTAGGCGTACCGTATAGCGCCTTCCCTGCATATCCGGTCGCGGACGTAATCGTGGTCGAACAGCATGCGGAAGCCGTCCCGGTAGGCCGGCGCCACCAATTTGTCGCAATAGTCGAGCAGCATCTCGTGGAAGGAACCGCCATGTTTGTCAAGCATTTTTTGCACATAGCCGGGAACCACGACCGGCCGTTGCGTATCGGCACGCAGATTGACCACATAAGCGATCGAATACCGTGTATTCAAATGCTGCAGCAACGATTCCATGTCTTTGTTGCGTACCAGGATGTCCTCAAAAAGCTGCTTGTTCAACGTGCGCAACTGTACCTTTTGTCGCTGCCGCTGGCGTAGTAGCGCTTCTTGTCCCCTTGCGCATCTCGTTTTCCGCCTGGTTGACCAGATCCGGAATATCCTCGCCGTCATCGGATTCGGCCATGCCCACGGACAGCTCGCAACCGTGATCAAAGCAGCTCCTGACGCATATATCCCATCTGTCGGGCGCTCTGCGCCATCGAATGAGGCGAAGCTGATGATCACGAACTCGTCGCCGCCGATGCGGTAGATATTATCGTCGCCGAAATAGGCGCGCGCCGCGTCCGCAAGCTCGCACAGCACCACGTCGCCTCTGGCATGACCCAAATGATTATTGATCTCATGCAGGCCAATCAGATCTATGTACATCACCGTCAACGGCTTGTCATGGGTGGCTTGGATGAATTCCACATCATCGTCGAAAGCGTTGCGGTTGAGCAGCCCGTCAATGAATCCCGTCGGTACTCCTCGCCGTTCAACCGGACAAAGGACTCTATCGGCAGGTTCCGGCCAACCATCACCACGGCCCATGGATCGCTTTCGGAGCATTCACGTGAGGGAATCACCGCGAAGGAGATTATGCCGGTTCTGGCCAGCACCTCACTGCGGTACACTCCGAACGCGGATTTCTGCGAGAACAGCAGCGAACGGAGCGAAGCCAGATCCATATCAGCACGGAACCTGTCGGCATCGTCCGGATGCACCACGCGTTCGGCGATCAGCGTCTGCACGTAGGTTTCGAAATCATCGGTTTCCGGCGTCGGCAGTATGCCATCGCGTTTGACCGCGCGGTACTCACCCGTCTTCACATTCAGTCGGGAGAGTTCCGCCACGCCATTGGCCAGAATCTCGAAGGTGCTGGCGGCGAGCGCGGGACGTCTCAAGCATGGTACGGCCGTTGACGGGCACATAGCTGCCATGCATGAAATCGTTTGACATATCCCAGAAATGCCGGTCGTCGGGACGTTCGGCCAACAGCTTCTCCATCCGTCCCACCGGAAGCGGTTCGTGGAAGTAATACCCTTGGATGTACCGGCATCCCACGGACAGCAGCTGGTCGACCTGCTGTTTGGTCTGTGCGCCTTCGGCGATGACCAGCAGTCGCAGCTTTCTGGCCATGTTGACCACCGATTCGACGATTTTCAGCCCTTTGCTGGCATTGTCCTCATCGAGGTCGATGAATTTCATGTCAAGTTTGATCACATCGACGTTGATGTCCTTGAGCATGTTCAGCGACGAATACGCCGATCCGAAATCATCCATCAGCACCGCGATGTTGTCCGCATGCAGCTTGCGGATGGTGCTTTCCACTTTGGACAGGTTCCTGGCCACGGCGCTTTCGGTGATTTCCGCTTGGAGCAGCCGAGCGTCGACATCGTATTCGTTCAGCAGTCCGGTGAGCGTGTCCGCCACATCCATCTGGTCGATGTCCACCATGGAGACGTTCACGGAAATCGGCACCAGATTGCGGCCCTCACGTTCCCCAACGTGCCAGCATCCGGACCACGGAACGCCATACGAACACGTCCAGTCGGGAGATTTGTCCGGCCTGTTCCAGCATGGGAACGAACCTGCCCGGAGATACCACACCATATTTGGGGTGGTTTCCAACGCACCAGCCTCGGCACCGACGATGGCACCCGTAGCCGCATTGCATTTGGGCTGCAGGTAGAAGCAGAACTCGTTGTTGTCGAACGCACGGTCGATCTCGTCGAACGTCAGCTCCGGCACAAGCTCGTCGGTGGACGGCGTCCTGCCCATTTCCGGTGTGTCAGCCAAACAGATTCCTTCCTGTCACCACGTCCTATCCGTGCTATTCACCGTTGTACTGTATCAGGGTGACGTCCTCAACACCCTCGATGGCACGAATCCGCTCGGCGAACGTCATGTCCTTGTCGTCGCAGAACACTTCCACGGCCATCCCCACATGGTCGCCACGCATGGTTTTGGATTTGACGAAGAACTTCGTGCGGCCGAACGCGCGCGTGATGTCGTCCCCGACCGCGTCGGAAGCGTAATGGATCACCGCGATGTACACGCGGCCCTTGTCCTGATGCGAATAGAACAGGGCGAGCATGCCGATCATCACCGCGCCGGCGACCACCACCAGCAGATACATGCCCGCGCCGGCCGCGATGCCGGACGTGATGGCCCAGAACAGGTACAGCAGGTCCATCGGATCCTTCACGGCGGTACGGTAACGCACGATGGACAACGCGCCCACCATGCCAAGCGAGATCACGATGTTCGTGCTGATGGCCAATGTGACCATGCAGGTGAGCACGCACATGCCCACCAGCGTCACCGCGAAGCTGCGCGAATACACGACGCCCGTGTAGAACCGCCGGTATACGCAGTAGATGACGATGCCCACCAGCAGCGCCACCAGCAGGGCCAGCGCCATTTTGGGCACGTTGTATTGGCTGAAGGAGTTCAGCACCGATTTCTTGATCATGTCGTTTACGCTCATGGTTTCGCTTTCTCTTTTTGCGATTGTTCGGTTATTACGTTTTCTACGATTGCCGATGTTTTCGGCTGCGCGTTTTCGTCCGTCTGTTTTCGGTCTTCCGCGATACGTCCGACCGGTGCGCTCAAGTCACACGCTCGGCACGTTCCAGCCTTCCTGCCAGTAGTCGAAACCCCGCAGATACGAGGCTTTGTCGTCATAGCACAGCACGTATTTCGAGGCGGCCGTTATCTCCTGCGCCTTGCCTGGCAGAATGTCACGCACGATCTGCGGCAGGAATTCGGTGAATTTGACCTCCATCACCAGCTTGCCCGGCTCAAGCACGGGCAGGGTGGGCAGGGTGCGGTCGAAGATGTCGAATCCGTCGACCGCGGCGCGCACGTCCATGTCGAACGTGACGCGCACCGTGCCGGCGTCGAGGATCCATGGCTCGCGTTCGTAGTCGACGATCACCCGAGGCCGCAGCACATTGCTCACGTATTCCACGTAGAATTCCCGGCACAGCTGATGCTCGCGCTGTGTTCCATGAATCCGACGTCGCCGGCCAGTATCCGGTCGAACTGCTCGTGCGTGAGCGGCGCGTCCTCCTTGTAGATCCAACTGTCGCTTTTGCGCTTGCGTTCCAGCTTGATCACCCGGTCGCTGTAGTCGTAGATGCGGATGCGGTATTTTTTACGTGTCAGCACGCCGTCCACTTTTTCTTGGTAGGCGGTGTTCCAGTAATCGTCGAAATACAGGCTGCGGATTGTATAGCTGCCGTCACGGGCATGGCTGTCATGGTCGAGCAATGGTGCCATGCGCACGTTCAGGTCGGCCTTCTGACCGTACGAAATCAGATATTTGAGCTCGTGACGGTAACGTTCCTCGCAGCGGCGTGGCGGCATGGCAAGCTCCTCGCCGATACGCCGCCCGACGCGCCGCCCGATTCGCCGCAGCAGCGACGTCGAGGTCTCATCACTGCCCATTGTCGTCCTCCACGACCTGGCCGGACTTGATGTAGAAGCATTTCGTGCCGTACGTCTTGCCATGTTCCGTGATGTAATAGTCGAAGGCGTCCTGCATCTTGCCGGAGGTGTTGCGCGCACGCACCCGAACGAAATACTGTCCATCGGACGGCAGGTCCATCACGATTTGGGGCAATGCCAGATTGGTCTTGCTAAAGACGACGTCCTTGCATAGATAGTCCTTGGCCACGGTGATGTCGTAGCTCAGATCCTCGCCTCGGAAGTCGAACGAGGTGTCCCAGTTGATTTTGAGCTTGCCATTGTCGGCTTGCGGCGTGCCGATGAAGAACGGCATGGGCTTGTCGTAGCTTTCCCGGTAGGTTTTGTAGTTCTGCTCGATCTCATCGTGCAGTTGCCCGGCCACCACGTCATACTGCGCGCGGGTCAACGGCTCGTATGTGGAATCCGGCGTTTTCCACAGGTACTGGTTGGTGATGGATTCGTAGTGGCTCACCATGCCGTTGATTCGATTGGCGTTCATGTAGTTGTATTCCCGTTTCACCGCCGTGTCGAGTTCGTCGCGGAACGACTTGGTTTGCAGGCAGCGGCGGAACAGCACGTTGCCCCAATAGTTGCTGACTCCCTGCTCCCAGCTGGAACCGGTGGAGATATTGCGGATCTGGTTCTCCTTGCGCATGAGCATGCCGTCATTGTCCCAGTCCAGCACATAGAAGGTGTCGGAATTCGTAGGGCTGTACAGGTACATGTTGCGGCTCTGCGTGTCGGTGTTGCCGGTCAGCAGCTGGAACGCCATCCAGTATGCGAGATTTTCCGTATCGAAATATTTGCCGAGGATGCTGCTCATCGGCACCGAATAATCGTTGAGCTGGTTGAGCATGGCGATGAGTTTGGTATGGTCGCTGTTGCCTTTGACCTCCAGCTTCTCCTCGAATTTCGACAGATTGTATTTGGGATCGTCGGCGAGTCTGATCACGTCCGCGTCGCGTTGGAATTCGAAGTAGTTGACCTTTGTACAGCTGGCCGTTCTTGTCGAGGCCGTGCGCTTTGGAGCGCGCTTTTTGTTGAGCTGCTCCACCTGCGTGTACAGGCCATAGTCGTCGAAGGAGTTGGAACCGGAGGTTTCGTCCTTGACGTACAGGTGCACGAATTGCGTGCGCAGTCCCATCATCTGGTCGATGCCGCGGATCAGGTCGTATGCCATCTTGTTGCGGAATCGCAGCCCTTCGCCCATATGCTTGTTCAATGCGATGGTGCGCTGCCCGCGCCATTTGCCTTTGCCGCTTTTCAGCTCGATTTTGTAGTTCTTCTGCTTATTGAGACTGGACGACTGGCCGCGCACCTGCACGGTGGCGTTCGGCGCTTTTTCACCGTAGCCGAGTTCGCCGGATACAGGCCCCTGTTCGTCGCCGACCTGCAGCAGACCGTTGACTTGGTACCGGTTGGTGCGCATGGCCGCGTAATCATCCACGGAATACTGGTTGATTTCGCTCAACTGTGGTCGGTGCCTTCCGACTTGTTGCCGCGCGAGACCGTCAGATACATGGTTTCCACACCGCTGTCGTCATACACCTTTGTACAGCGAGTCGTTGTCACGCAGATGCGCGCCGTCAAGCCCCTGCGTGGCGCTTTTCTTGACTTTCTCATGCTTTCCTTGCGATTGCGCCGCCGATTTGTCTGCCGTGGAACCACTGTCCGCAGCGTTTCCGCAGGCGACGCAGGAGAACGTCGTCACGACCGTGGCGATGATCGCCACGCATTTGAATATGGCATTGCGGCCGCACGGCCGATTACCCATCGTCATTCGTCCGTTCCTTTCCATGCTTTCCACGCTTTCCCTCATGATTCCTTCCGTCCGAAAGTTCCATGCAGCCGTTCGCCGAATTCGTCCAACGCTTCGCCCAGTTTCGTAAACCATCCGCGCTTTTCGGTCGCCACAATCGGCTGCGCGCCGAGCACACGATACGGCAGATTGTCGGTGAACACCGCCAATCGCACGACCGCGGCCAGCAGGAACGCCGACGCGCCCAGCAGGAAGCCGAATCCCATCAGCGTGACCGGAACGAACTGCGAAATGACAGTCAAGACCGTGGCCGACCCGGCGAATATCGCGGCGCAGCACACCGCGCCGAAGTAATCAGTGAAATACAGCAGAATCATCAGCACGGTGTTGCCGACCGCGTACAGGGCGTATCCGACGCACAGCACACGGAAATAACCATGCATGCCATCGTTGAAACCGAGCGGCAGCACGCCCAACACCATCTTTTCCAACGAGATGACCGCCGCGGTGACGAACAGCTGCTTCAACGCGGTGTAGTACAGCTCACGGTTGAGCACGGCGAGCATCTCGCGTTCGGCCACCACGATGTCCTTCACGGTGCCGCCGTCGTTGAGCAGCGCGTAGTAGGCACGGTATTTCGGATAGAAATTGACTTCCACCGACACCACGAAATTCACGGTGGTGATCAGAATCGTCAGGAACGCCAGTAACGCGGGCACATCATCATAGTAGGGGGCACCGTAGAACAGTCCCTTCACATGCACGCCAAGCGGACCACACCAGGTGATCACCAAGTGGGAGAACAAGCCGAGGGTGGTCAGCAGTCCCGTCAGGGCGAGCGGCAGGAACCGGTCCAGCCATGCGAGGAACGTCCACGGGCTTTCCGAGCTTTGCGGGAAATACCGGTGCAGCAGCACCACGTCCCAGACCATCATCACGCCGTAGCCGAACGCCACTGCGGCCAGCAGGTTTTCCACCTGCGGCAGGCCCAGCGCCATCATCGCGCATGCGGACAGGAACGCCACGACCACCGCCGCGACGAACGACCACATGATGCCTTGGTAATCCTTAATGGCCGTCAGATAGCTCATCGCATTCCAATTGACGATCATTTCCAGGAACAGCCATAGGCAGAGTAACCCCTGCATGAGGGTCGCGCCGGAAAACAGCAGGAACACCGCGTACAGCACCGCACCCACCGCCAGCATGAGGGTCGTGGATCCCCAAAACGATGGAAGAATGGTCTCCTCATGATGTTCGAACAGCATGTCCGCAAGGAAACGCGTCACCGGCATGGACAGGAAGCTGGTCAACACCAATGAGGCGAGCAGCGTGTACGTGATCATGCAGACCAGCAGATTCTGGTCCGCGCGGGGCACGTGCCACCAACCGCTGACCGCCAGCACGCCGAACTGCAGCAGGATGCCCAGCAGCATCGGTCCGGTGCAGATCACACCGGCAGCATAACCGTAGGCGCGCACCATGGCGACCAGGCCCTTGCGGTGGAACAGTTTCTTGAGTTCGAATCCGATTCCCGCCATATCAGTGCTCCAACCCGTAATGGTCGGCGGTATCGAGATACAGCGCACGGTATTCGTCAAGCATGCGCTCATGCCGATAGTAGGTTTTCACGCGTTCGCGTCCCACTTGCCCATGGCTTCGCGCAGCTTGCGGCTCGCGCACATACGTTCCATGGCGCGGGCAAGGCCCTCGCGGTACATCGGAGGCACGTAGAAGCCGGCCACGCCGAGGTCGTCGCCTTCCTCGCCTTCCAGCAGTTCACGGCAGCAGCCCACGTCGGTGGTCACGCAAGGGCGGGCCGCCGCGAACGATTCCAACACCGACAGAGGCTGGCCTTCGGAGATGCTGGTCAGCACCGTGAAATCCAGTTTGCGCATGTATTCGACCACATTCACGCGTCCGGTGAATTCAAAGGTTCTTCACTTCAAGCTGTTTCACCAGCTCATAGCATTCGTCGGCATAGTCCTGGTCGTCCACACCACCGAGGATGTGCAGCCTGACATTGTCCACGCGGTTCGACAGTTCGCTGAACGCGTGGATGAGGGTTTTCACGTCCTTGATGGGAGCCAGACGTACCACGGCGCCGATATCCACCACCGTCCCTCAGGCTTGAGTGGAATGTCGCAGAACCGTTCGTATTGGATGCCGTTGGGAATGACCAGGCATTTGCTTGCCGGAGCGCCCATGTCGATCTGGGTCTGGCGAGCGCGGCCGAACAGGCTGGTCACACGCCATGCCCTACGGTAGATCTCCTGTGACAGCATGGCGAAGAAACGGATCCACCGTTGCCGAAACGCTGGCGCAACCCATTCGGCGGAAAGAATCTCCTCCTCGCGTTCGCGCGTGTAGATGCCATGTTCGGTTAGTAATACGGGTGCGTGGTTGATACTGCCGCCCAAGCATGCCAGCAGGCCGCCGTAACCGGTGGAGATGGCATGGTAGATCTGCGCTTTCGGCACTTCTCCCGTCATCAGGTACAGCACCGGCAGCAGCATGGATCGCACGGTGTGGAACGCATCCGCGTAGGCGACGTACGGGTATTCCTCCATGCAGATCTTCGTAAACAGGTCGATGAATTCGTTGCTTTGCAGGAACGACAGCGGATGCACGCCTTTGTTGTGGAACAGGTTGAACAGTACGTCCCAGTCGGGATCGCTCCAGATTCACCAGCTCACGCAGTGCCTTGACTTCCTCGTCGGTGAAGATCACTTTCGCATGTTCACCGCTCAGACGCAACGCGTCGTCGAGGAACACCTCATGCACTTCCACCACGTTGGATGGAAGGTCGTACACGAATTTGCCACGGTCCTTGGCTTTCGCGCCGATCACCCACAGCACGAACTCGTGTTCCTTCATGGCGGTGATGTAGCTGTGCATCCATGTGGACACGCCTCCCATGCACGTACGGGTAGCAACCTTCCAATACCAGGCAGATTCTCATGCCGCGCCTCCAGCCTTGCGTTCGACGTGCACTGTGGAGTCCGTGGCCTTGATGAGGTACAGATTCCCCGTCATTCGGATCATGCTTCCGCCTTGATTCTGCCGGGCGTGCCATGGTTCGCGCGGAGCAACAGCCAAGCCTGGTCCTTGAAATTGCCCAAGTCGAATTCCCACTCATTGGCGGATTCCCTCATCTTGACAGTCAGTCCAGAAAAGCGTTGCACCGCGGACGCGCATTCCGTGCCTGTCTGCATGCGGATGGACGGTGCGGACGCTTCAAGCCAGTCGAGATAGTTCTCAAGG
>VOFK01003471.1_pt1 | contig 11986 bp, 10 predicted proteins | sample 5384121 | NCBI WGS metagenome assembly VOFK01 (sample SAMN12384730, study PRJNA508395) | human gut metagenome | isolation source: healthy gut J | host: Homo sapiens | reverse complement strand
GCAGACGTTGCTCGGAATCTTCACGGAGCTGACCGAAGACCCGAAAGTCATCTGCGTCGAACGGCTCTCGATCCGCCCCGCACCTGCGCCTTCACCAATCACGGAGAGATCTCGCAGAGTGCCACGGCCGAAGCGGTCGTCTGGTTCTGACCGCCCGCCCTGTCCGGCTCCTCCGCCGGAAACCCGTCCGGCGACCCGTCCGGAACGATGCGAAACCGCCTGCCGCAGCCCGCCGCGCGGACAATCCCTGCCGGAACAGGCGTATGCACCTGTCCGAACCGCAATCAACGCAAATTCGTAAATCATCCATCGATCATGAGTTTTTACAAGATTCCCCAGAACTATGCACCGGGGTTCGTACCGCAACGCTACACCTTCATCAACGACGCGGCCGCCGCGACGCTGACCGCCCGTCTGACCGACACGCGCACCGCAGAGAGCGTCGCCGAACTGGTGCTGCGCGACCTCTGGATGCCGGAGATCGACGTATCGGCCTTCCTGCGGCGCATGGCCGCCGCCCTCCCGTTCGAGACGGGAGCGACCGGCCTCTACGCACCGACGACACGCACGATGACGCTCTCCCTCGCCATCGGCAGCGACAAGGCGCCCGACCGCATCTTCCTCCCCGCGACGCGGGAAACCCGCTCCGGCGAACCGCTCACTTCGCTGCCGGAGGTACGGCTCATCGGCGCCGAAGAGACGGACGAGGTATCGGTACACTGCCGCACGCAATGCTCGGCCCTCCTCACGGCGACCTGCAACGGCATCCCGACGCAGCGCACGTACGGCGTCGCGGCCGAGGGCGTCGCCCTCTTCCGGCTCGCAGCGGCGGAGTTCCCCGACGCGGAGGCGTTCGACCTGCACCTGACGGCCGACGGCGTAGAGTCGCATTTCCGCTACGAGGTGGCCGAAACGCCCGCAGGGAGCCGGCGGCTGGCGTGGCTCAACGAGGCGGGCGGCATCGACCGCTATACCTTTCCGCTGACCGAAGAGCGGCGTTACGAGATCGAAAGGCGCCGCCTGCTGCTCGAAGAGAGCGGATACACCCAGACGGAGGCCGTCGGCGAGGAGCGGCTGCGGATCGGATCGGCCTACGAGCCCGCCGCCGTACTGGATGCGCTGGCCCGGCTGGCCGCTGCGCCGGCGGTGTGGGCGGTCACCGAGGCGGGGTGGACGGAGGTCGACGTGGTGAGCGATTCGCTTCGCATCGAACGGCCCGGCACGCTGCAACGGCTGTCGCTGGAAATTCGCCCCCGGCAGAGAGGAGGGCGGCTATGATCCGGCTGCGAATCGATTCCGTCGTCTGCGACCTGGCGGCGGAACAACCACTGACGCTGGCATGGAGCGGCCGGACGCTGACCGATCCCGAAGCGGGGCGCAGCGGAGAGGCGCTGACCTTCGAACTCCTCCCGACGGCCGCTGCCGAGGCGTTGTTCGGCGCGGAATGCCACCTCTACGGCGCCGGCCGGTTCAACGCCGCGCTGCACCGAGGCGAGCTGCTGGCCGGCGGCACGCCGCTCGTAAGCGGCAGCGTACGGCTGGTGGAGACGCGCTGGCACGGCACGGAGCACCGCTACCGCGTGGAGCTGCGGGGCGGGGCGCACGCATGGGCCGAGCAGGCGGCGAAGGGGTGGTTCAGGGAGTTGGAGGTAGCCTACGAAGGACGGCTGCTGCCGACCGAGATCGCCGCGGGGTGGAGCGACGACTCGCCCGTAAAATTCCTGCCGGTATACCGCGACCGCTACGAAATCGAGAACGGCGACGCGGGGCTCCGACCGCCCGAGCGGCTGCTCTCGACCGACGACTACCACCCCTTCCTGTCGATCCGCGCATTGGTGCAGGCACTCTTCGCCAAAGCGGGGTACACCGTCGAAAGCGCCTTCATGGAGAGCCCGTGGTTCCGCTCGCTCTACATGAGCGGCGCCTACGCCTCGCACGACACCCGCGTCCGGCAGCAGAAGATGGGCTTTCTGGCACGGCGCAAGGCCGACCGCACGACGACGGCCAATGCGCTGGGACGGGTGGAGGCCAACCCCTTCGTGACGCACAACACCGTGGGCAACCTCGTCGACGCCTTCTCGCCGCAGGAGGTCGACGAGACGGGGGCCACGCTCACCGACGCATACAGCGCCGGAGGCTGCCTGCGCATCGAGGAGGGCGAACTCTGCTTCCGGCCGCTGACGGAGGTGAGCGTGGGGTTCGAATACGAACTCCGCTACACGACCGACTACCGCATCCGTTCGCGGACGCGCCTGACGGGCTTCGACTCGGTGTGGCTGGGCGAAGACGCGGACGTGCGGTTCGAGCTGGCGAACCGCTTCGAAGACCGGCGGGAGGCGCTGCGCCCCTCCTTCCAGTACCGGATCGTCGTCTTCGACCACACGGAGGGCAACCGATGGACGCTGCGCTGCACGACGGACGGCGCGGAGACGACGCTGACGGACTTCACGACCCGTTCGACGCTCTTCACCACGCCGCAAGGGACGACGCTCGTCAACGCACGTCTCTACCGCAATGTCTCCGGCGTCTACGTCCCCTACACGGAGGACTGGGCGCTCTACGACGGGTATATCGGCGAAACGGGCCGGACCGAGGTGCAGATCACCGTGCGCACCTCGCCCGAAAGCGTGACGCCTACCGCGCCGAAATACTTCCGGCAGATCAGTTTCTACGGCGCCGAAGAGGGGATGAACTTCACGATCAGCCGCCGGTGCCGGCTGCGCCCCTGCTTCTCGTCGGCACCCGGATACGGCGCGGCGCTCGCCTTCGACGACGTGGCGCGGCACGAGATCCGGCAGGCGGAACTGCTGCGGGCGCTGGCGCATCTCTTCGACCTGCGGTTCCACACCGACGAACAGCTCAAACGGGTCTACATCGAGCCGGCGTGCGAATTCTACGACGCGACGACCGTCTGGGAGTGGAGCGGCCGCATCCTGGGCGACACGCCGATCGCCGGCGCCGACCGTGCGCTCGACGTCCACGACCGGCGGACGTGGGGGTACCGCGACGCGGACGGCGCCGTGGCACGGTTCGACGCCGCCAACGACACGCGCTTCGGACGTTGGAGCCACGCCACGGCCTCCAAAGCGGCCAAGCAGGGCGAGGAGGTGTCGCTCAACGAACTGTTCGCCCCGACGCTCTGCGAAGCGGGCAGATACGCGAACGCACCGTCGGCGCTGATCCTCTGCGTAGGCGACCGCGACGACACGACAACCGACGACGCGACCGCCGTCACGCCGCGCATCGTGCGCTGGATGGGGCTGCACGGCCTGCCCGCAGGCGAACGGTGGGGCTACCCGCTCGGCGATGAACGCTATCCGCTGGCGGCCTTCCACTTCACGGGCGACGCCGAGACGGAGGGGTTCACCCTCTGTTTCGAGGACCGCGATGCGCAGGAGGGGCTCCACCGCTTCTACGACGCACGCATCGCGGCCGAAGAGGACCGTCAGCAGGTGACGCTCCGGCTGCGGATCGCCCCCGACGAGTACGCGGCGCTCTTCCGGTTCACAGGCGAAGCGCATCCCACGATCCGCTCCCGCTTCCGGTTCCGGTTCGCAGGCGGAAATTCGCTCTTCACGCTGCGCGCCGTCGAGGCCTACGATCCGCGCGAAGGCGTGGCGCACTGTACGTTCGACCGACTCTGCGACGACTGACCATGCGGCACGAAGAACGACTTCTGGAAGAACTGCGCCGCGAACTGCGCGGACTGAGTACGACGCAGGCGCTCGCCTACCTGCTGCGCGAGGGGCTGCTCGACCTGCGGCGCGCGGAGGAGGCAGCCATCCGCCGCGACGTGGCCCGGCGGACGGCGCGCGGCGAAAGAAATGTTATGCGATGGGCGAAACGGCCTACGACTACTGCTGCTCCTACGAGAAGGTGCGGGGCATCATCTACCGAAACAAAGAAAACCAGTAACCATGAAATCCGACATTCAAATCAGAAATTCGGCCGACGTCTGCTACATCGATATCGAGGGGACGATCGGCGTACCCGAACAGTGGCAGTTCGCATCGCCCGACGACCGCGTGGCCACCTACGAAAAGTTCCGCGACGCGGTGGCGCGCATCGCAGCGCTCGACGCCCCGCAGGTGGTGGTCAACATCCGCTCGACGGGCGGCGACGTGAACGACGCGCTGCTGATCTACGACGCGCTGGCGGCGCTCGACGCCGAAGTGACCACCCGCTGCTACGGCTACGTAGCCTCGGCCGCGACGCTCATCGCACAGGCCGCATCGGAAGGACGGCGCGAAATCTCGGCAGGGGCGCTCTACCTGGTGCACGCGGCGGCCTGCGCCGCAGAGGGCAACGCCGCAGAGCTGGAAGCCCGCGCCGAACTGCTCCGCAAGACCGACGAACGGCTGGCCGCCCTCTACGCCCGACGGTCGGGACGCCCGCAGGAAGAGTTTGCGCAAAGGATGGCCGAGAACAACGGCAACGGCCGCTGGCTCTCGCCCGAAGAGACCGTCGCGGCGGGGCTGGCCGACCGGATCGTCGAGGGAGGCGAAACGGCCGAAGGCGAACGGTCGGCCGTGCGGAACCTCGCGAGCGGCTGGAACCGGCTGTTGGCGGCGCTCGGTCTGCACGGCGCGGCGGCTCCCGCCGGCGCGGCGCGGGAGGAAGACCGCCGCAACATCCTCCACCTCGACGACGCGGATCCGGCCGCCGGCCGTTCGGCGATCGAAGCCGCCGAAGGGCAGCGGCGCCACCGTGCGACGCAGGTGCTTGCGGCCGAAGACCCGTCGGTCGGCGAAATCCGCCGCTCGGCCAACGAAGCGGCCTATGCCGCCGACGCGCGGCAGTTCAAGACGGGGATATAACGGAGGTCGTTTCCCGAAGAATCGGCGGGAAGATCTTCCTCCAAATTCTTGCAGTGCTTTTGGATCAAGCCAGAAGCACAAGAAAAAAGGAATGAAATCGATTCTTACTTTTACTTTGGGAAAGTTCCGATCCTTCGATTCGGCGTTTCCTGCGAGGAGCAGATTTACCACCTTTTGTCACCAAAAGGTGGCGCCAAAAGTGTCCGCAGAGCGAAAAACTCGGGGACCTGCGCCTGAAACGCTACGCGGACAAGCTCGCGCCCGCGTTTTCGACGGTGCATCCGCCGCCCGTTCTTCTTCCCGCTTTTTCGCAATGCGGAGCTGTTGTGCGCTTCGCGCAACGATGATTATTTGCTGGTGCCTATTCTTAGCAGTCCTTTGGCCTGCCCGAATGCACTGCTTCCGCTATTTTCGCAGTGCGATCCCGCAGACCAGAGGCTTGCTAAAATACAATTAAAAGATTCGCTCTTCGGCCGTAGCCGAAGAGCGGCAACCCACAGCTACCCCACAATCGATCCACATCCCGAAATCCTCTCCGGCTTCCTTCGCAGGAGGACGGAACGGATTTTCAATTCTTAATTTTTCACTCTTAATTCCTTAAATCCTATGTCTTTCATTGAAAACGCGAAGACCTACACGGGCCGCGATCTCGAAACCATCTTCTTCCGCCCGATGCTCAGCGGCCAGTCGGCCCTCGACCTGGGCGTGCGCATCCTCTACAACATGCCCGCACCGACGACCGTGCAGTTGTGGGAACGATCGGGCGACATCCTCCAACAGTACACCGCCGCAGGCTGGACGGGCGGCGATCCCGCCCGAAAACTCCAAAAGACGATCGACATGTCGAAGGTCAAGGCCGAACTGGGCTATTCGGCCGCCGACTACTTCTCGATGATCTACGAACTGATTACCAACCGCGCCGATGTCAACATGGACGACCTGACGGGTACGGAGCTCGAACAGGCCGAAACCGAGCTCTTCAAACGCGCCATCGCCGAAAGCCTCCGCGTGACGATGTGGATCGGCGACAAGGAGGCGGGCGCGGGCACGGAGTACGCCACGTTCAACGGATTCATCAAACGCATCTACGAACTGCTCGTCGAGAACAAGATCACGGCAGCGAAGACCTACGCCGCGGCCGACCTCGAAGAGGCCGCAGCGGCCGTCGATATCTTCGACGCCGCATGGACCGAAGCCGCCGAAGAGCTGACCGACCTGAAACCCGACGGACAGCTGGTCTACTTCGTCACCTCGGATCTCTACCACCTCTACGAGAAGTATCTCGACTCGTTCGCCAACACCGAGGCGGCCTACATCGGCCGGACCGAAGGCCGGCCGGTACTCACCTACCACGGCATTCCGGTCGTCGACCTCCACCTGTCGTCCTACCTGCGCGATACGACCTACGCCCAGTCGTTCTGCCTGCTGACCGACCGGCGCAATCTCGTGCTGGCGGTCAACACCTCCGACTTCCCCGGCAACGAAATCCGCATGTGGTACAACCCCGACCTGATGGAGAACCGACAGCGCGCCGTCTTCATGGCCGGCTGCGAAGTGCTCGACGAGAAACTCGTGTCGTTCGCCTACAAGGAGTAATCCGGCCGGGCCGGCGCGACCCGGACCGGGCGTTCCGGCCCGCCTTTTTCCACCGACTTATGGACAACGCACAGAATTCATCGACACTGCCGCGCAAACCCGTGGGCGGCATCCGCCGCGTGCGTCTGGCATCGGCGCGCGCATTCTCGCCGCAAAGCCGTTTCGCGGAATACGAGCTCATCGACGACCGCTCGGCCTACGTCGAGACGCTGACGGCCGACGAAGGGCTGCTGCGCGTCCGCCACACGCTGACGCTCGTCTTCGACAAACACCAGGCCGACGCATGGTTCGACCGGCGGTGGCTGGAACGCTGCGCGACCGACGGAGTCGTCGCCGCGATCGAAACGGCCGCAGGCGAACGGCTGCGAATCGGCCGCTCCGACCGTTTCGGATGCGAGCAGGCGTTGCGGCTCGAACGTTTCACCTTCGCGTCGGGCGCTGCGCCCGGCGACCGCCCGACGGCGACGCTCGTACTTGCGAGCGAGGACACCGACCGGGCACAAACAGATACCGACGATTATGAAGAAGATTAAACCGAAAACGGCGCTGGCCGTCGGCAACCGCACCGACCCTTATCTCACCCTCGGCGCAGGCACCGTCCAGAGCGACCGTTTCTGGCGCTGGGGCGACGACAACCTCTTTCCCGCGGCGCTGGCGCTCATGTCGCGCCGGTCGACCACCCACCGGCGCATCATCAACGACAAGGCCGACTACATATCGGGCAAGGGCGTGGTCTGCGACACGGCCTCGCCGCTGCTGGCGCGGTTCGTCGAGGCGGTAAACGGCGACGGCGAATCGCTGCGCCAGCTGCTGAACAAGCTGGCCTACGACAAATCGCTCTTCGGCAACGCCTTTCTGGAAGTCGTGACCGACGCCCGGCGTTCGTTCCTCTCGCTCTACCATCAGGACGCCTCGCGCTGCCGGCTGGCCAAGGATTCGGCCCACGTGCTGCTGCACCACGACTGGGCGGCCTTCCGCGCCGAAGAGGCCCGCACGCTGCCGCTCTACCCCTCGTTCGAGAAACAGGCCGACGGGACGCTGCGCGCCGCGGTCCACTACAAGGACTACGAACCGATGTTCACCCACTACGGCGTACCGCCCTACATCGCCGGCTTCGGGGTCTCGGCCATCGCCTACAAGACCGACCGCTGGAACATTTCGCGGCTCGACAACTCGTTCCAGCTCTCGGGCGTGATGATGCTCGACAGCACGGTCGACAGCGAAGCCGAAGCGGAACGGGTCGTGCGGACGGCCGAGGAGCGTTTCGCCGGCAACCCCGGACAGGTGATGTTCGTACTCAAAGAGGGCAGCGAGAACGACCATTCGCGCTTCATCCCGATCGCTTCGCAGAACGACGGCGACTGGAAGGCGCTGCACGATCAGGCCGTGTCGGACATCGTAGTGGCGCATTCGTGGTTCCGCTCGCTCAGCGGACTGGACTACGCCTCGGGGTTCAGCGCGGAGCGCATCCTCCACGAATACGAGGTGGCGCTCAACACCGTCATCCTCGGCGAACAGGCCGAGCTGCTCGAACCCATCCGCGCGCTGCTGCGCCGGACGCTCGGCGTCGACGCCGCATCGCTGCAAATCGTCAACCGCCCGCCCACACGCTCCAAACCGCTCTACATGAAGGTCTGGGAGGCCCGCAAGGCCGACGGACTGGACTACGACCCCGACGACGAGAGACAGCAGCGCTATCTCTCGGAGATCACCCGCTACAACCTTACGCACATCGACTGACCATGCAGACACTCATCACCCCGACCGTCGTCGTCGCGCGGGCCTTCGCCGACGGCGAGTACATCGCACCCGAAACCGTCTCCGAAGCGGCGATCGTCGCCGCGCAGGAGACCTACCTGCGCCCCGTGACGGGCGACGCGCTCTTCGAACGGCTGCTCGCCGGCGACCATGCCGACTTCGCCGACGAATACCTCGCCGCGCCGCTGGCGCTCTACGTGCGCTATCTCATCGCACCGCAGCTCGACCTGCGGCACGGACAGGGCGGCACCGTGCAGCCCCGATCCGACGGCTTCGCGGCGGCCTCCGACGCAACGCTGCGCCGCAGCCGCCGCGCCCTGCTCAAAACCGCCCGCCGGCTGCTGCGGCGCGCCTCCGACTACCTCGAATCCCACGCCGCGCAGTTCCCGCTCTACGACCCGCAGGCCAACGTCCTCAACCGCTGTTCGATCGATGGAAAACTTGTACAGACCCGTTAGCGGCGCAGCGGCCGCACTGGCCGGCTGGTTCGCCCCCATCGTGCCGCTGGTAGCGTGCGTTTTCGGCTTCATCGCCGTCGATTTCCTGACGGGCGTGGCGGCCAGCCGCGCCGTCGCACGGCGCCGAAGGCCGTCCGTGGTGGTTCAGCGCCGAGGCGTGGCGCACGGTGCAGAAACTCGCGCTCGTCGCCACGGGCATCGTCATGGCGTGGGCCGTCGACCGCCACGTGCTCGACTTCATGGATCTGCACGCGGCGCGGCTCTTCACGGGCTTCGCCTGCGGCGTGGAGTTCTGGTCGTTCCTCGAAAACGCTGCCCAGCTCTCGGACGCACCGCTGTTCCGCTGGCTGAAACGCTACGTGCGGCGGCGTATGCGAAAGGAGGCGGGCGATGTCTGAGCTGCCGCGCGGCCTGCGCAACCGCAACCCGGGCAACATCCGCCGCTCGGCCGTGCGCTACAAGGGCGAGACGGAGAGCGACGACGCGGCTTTCAAGGCATTCGCCTCGACGGCGTGGGGTTACCGCGCGATGTTCGTCCTGCTGCACACCTACCGCGTCCGCCACCGCATCGCCACCCTGCGCGGAATGATCGCCCGCTGGGCCCCGCCCTCGGAGAACGACACGGGCACCTATCTGCGCACCGTCGTCCGGCGAAGCGGCGTCGACCCCGACGCCGAAATCGACACCCGCGACGGCCCGACCATGACGCGCATCGCGGCGGCGATAGCGCGCGTGGAGAACGGCGTGGAGCCCGACGAGGCGGAGATCGCCGAAGGATGGCGGCTTTTCAGCGCGGATTTCTGACTTTTCATGCTATATTTGCGGTATGGGAGACACGCCGCTGCATCCGCCGCACAGCCAAAGCCGTCCGCTCCGGAAGGCCGCGGGGCCGTACCCGATGGCGTGGGTACTGCTCTTCACGGCGGCGGGAGTGGCCGTCGCCCGCTACGCGACCCTGCCGGCCGGTTTTCTGGCCGCAGCCTTCGCCGCAGCGACACTCATGGCCTTCATAACGTATCGACGGCGCATCGGCAACGGCTACATCGCCATCGCCCTGCTGCTGCTCGGCATGGCGCTGCCCGCGCTGCGACCCCAACCGGCCTACGGCCCCGCCGGCACGAACCGCCTCCACGAAGCGGCGTCGGAACGCATCCGACGGCTCCATCTCCCGCCCGACGCGGAGGCCGTCGCGCTGGCGATGGCCGCAGGCGACCAGACGGAGCTGACACCCGAGCGGCGTGCGCCCTACGCCCGCACGGGAACGGCACACGTGCTGGCCGTATCGGGGCTTCACGTGGGGATGGTTTTCCTCTACGTCAATCTGCTGCTGGGAGCCCTCGCGCTGCTGCCTGACCGAGCCATCTCCTGCGCACGGCGGCCATCGCATAAATGGCTTCGGCGAAGGCTGCGGCGAAAGAAGCAAATTCGCGTAGCGACGGCCGCTCCCTGCCGTGAAGAGCATGCCGCCATCGGGTACGGCCGCGGCCCTTCCGGAGCCGGGGCAGCTTTTGGCTGTGCGGCGGATGGCGGCGTCGTCTCCCTGCTGCCAATATGAAAGTCAAAAATCGCTGAAAGAGCGCCATCCTTCGGCGTCTCACACTTACTCGTCGGGCTCCACGCCGTTCTCCCTTTATCGCCGCGCGTTACGTCATGGTCGGAGCGTCGCGGGTGTCGATTTCGACGTCGGGGTCGACACCCGCTTCGCCGAACGCGGTGCGAATGAATGCCAATAACGCCGAAAGCGAGCAACTTTGAGCGATCATTCCACTTTGAAACATTGGCGGATGCGGAGGACTTGGCTATCGCGCGGCAACCGCCGCTCGGCAATGCCGCCAGCTTTGCATCGTCACCCACTGCTTGCAGCCCGGCCGGCGGGAAGTTGATTGCAGGCGCAGCGCTGCCCGCCTCGCTTTCACGCCGCCGCGCACGCTTCGGCAGGCTGGCGGTGCGTCAGACACGGCGGCAGGCGCCGCAGCTGTGGCACCGTCGAAATCGGCTTGCGGCATCGACGACTTGCACGCCCGCTGTTTAAATGCCCGCTGGCGACGAGCGCAATTTCTGCGCGCACTGCGTGCGGCTGACCACCGTCAAAATCGGCGACACGCCCAGCGGCACGATGAATTTCCATCGACCAGCGACAACCTACGGAAATAACAGAAGCAGCACTACCGGCGCGTTTGCGGCGGCTTTGCGGCAGCCATCCGTGCTGCGGAACGTCGGCCGATCTTTTACGCCAGCATAACGGCTCGTCGGCTTGTCGGCATGTCACCGGCGCAGCACCAGCATTCAGCGCGTCGCCTGCGGCGACCGTGCCAGCGAAACACGCGACTGACCGGCGACTGAAAGTCTGGGCGAAATCGGCCAGACTCGTAGCAAGCTGGGCGACAATGAGCGGCGATTGCTTGTTGGCTGATGCGGCGTCGGCACCAGCGTCCGGCGGCGGCCTGTTCAAAGACGCGTGTTCCTGTTAAGGAGGGCCGCTCGAGCTGAGCGAGCAGGCTTCCCACGAATGCACTGCGGCTTTTTAACCTTCCAGCGGCGATACAGTGTCGGGGCGAAACGCTCGCTTTCGTCCGCACGACTTCGGCACCCGACATAACTTCGGCTCGAGGCTGGAACAGGTTGTCGAGCCAGTTTGGGCGCTGGTCAGGCGGGCTGTATCGATTTCGTAGTCTATGAATACCGCGACTATATTGCAGCGACAGCCGCAGCACCGTCGTCACGGCCGTTGCCGAAGCATTTGAAAGCCAGGCACCAGCGTTCGGCAGCTGGCGGCCAGGCTTCCTCGCCGGCGCCCGGCTTTTGTGCGGGCCACTTACCGGTGAATCGCTTCAAGCTGTCGCTCTGAACCAGATGAGGTCATGCGGGCAGCGCTGTCTTTCTTCATCGTGCGTGCCGGTCGGTGTCTCGCTCACAGTACGGCGTCGCCGGCGCAGCTGATTCGAGCTGGCTTTGCTGCTCGCGTCAGGTCGGGCGGCGACCGTCGCGACTCAGGTCGATCGCGCATTCCAGCACCGCCCGATCCTGCGGCCACGGTGTTTGTCAGGCGGCGCGTCAGCGATGACGAACACAGCCCAAAACCGTCAGCATCGCTGGGCAGCGATGTCCACAAACGGCTGCGCATGGCGAATACCACTGCAGTTGCGCATGTCGACGAGGCCATTGCGTCTCCACAAGTCGACGCCCGATCGCGCCGCTGGCAGCAGCTCGCAATCATTCACGGGTCGAAGTACGGACCGTCGAAGTGTTGACCGGCAGATTGCCATTCTCGGCTGGGCATGGGCGGGTGAAGTCGGCAGTAGGCGGCTAATCGAGCCACTTCGTAAGAAATCGACTGTCAGAGTCGGCTATCTGGCA
>VOFK01004386.1_pt1 | contig 11987 bp, 21 predicted proteins | sample 5384121 | NCBI WGS metagenome assembly VOFK01 (sample SAMN12384730, study PRJNA508395) | human gut metagenome | isolation source: healthy gut J | host: Homo sapiens | reverse complement strand
CGATGCGTCCGGGATCGCCGGTGCCCCCCCAAAATATGCATGCACCACACCGGCTTGCAGCACGCAGCCGTCGTCGCAAGTTTCGGCAATCGCAAAGTCATCTCAGCATTCTCCCCATTGAGTTCGCGTTCATTTCACCAAATAACCGACGGGCGGCTTGGGAATGCGGCGAATCGCCGCCCGTCGGCATCGACTACCGGTTGTCGGGAAGCTCCCGATAATCGAAATAGTCGAATTCGGCTTTCGCGTCATAGCCAGACAGATCAACACAGGCGAGACCCACGCGCGCCGGTGAAGAAGCCGCCATAGCGCTGGTTCACATAGTCATCGGACAGAATCTTCGCATCGAGCTTCACCGGAATCTCGGTGAAGCGCTCACCGTCGAAGGAATATTCGTAGAATAGTATTCCGTGCGGACCTGGTGCGCAGCCATACCGCTTCGGCGTCTTCGGGCACCACGATGGCGTCATCCTTTGAGGAACGACGTGTATTGGTTGAAATCGTTCTGAGCCACTTCGATGACCCTTGCATGTCGTTTCTCATCCCAAGTGACGAACGCCCATGACCAGCACAGGTCATCGTAATAGTTGGTCAGGCCTGCCATCTGCATGTAGTTCTTCGGATCGAAACGCACCTTGGTCTCAGCGTCGAAATCGAAAGCCTGCCAGCGACGAGCCACAAGGGACAGGTCAAACAGGTTGCACAGCGAGCCCCTGACCACGCAATGCCAGTTTGCCACCGCCCACCGTGCCCATAGCGTCGGTGAACGGGACGCGCAGGGTGTTCCAATTCGATCCGAGTTCGTCGGATTCGAACTCGTCGCGCTCGTCGCGCGTCGCTGGGGCAACGGTCTCGATGGCATCTTTCGGAGCATCAACGTAACGCTGTCCGCCGTGACCTCCAACCACGCGCGGCCAACCGTCCTCATCCCATTCGACTTTCTGGATGGAGGTCTCGCGTCCGAGTGTGCACCATCCGCGGGTGCCATGGGCCGGTTCGGTATCATGACGCCACGGACGACCGCATAGGGGAGGCGTAACCACTCGCCGGACGGGGTGTCCACCAACGCTCCATGGCCCTGCTTCTGCAAATAGGTGTCAGGAGTGTCGAAGTTACCGATGAACGGGCCATTCGGCATAACTTCGAAGGAGCATTCGTCAAGGGTACGGGAACGCGCCACAGATTCCTGATGCTCATACACCGTGCCGCCTTCTGCGGCAAACAGGTAGTACCAACCATCCTTCTTGTATAGGTGGGGACCTTCGGTGATCTTCACCGAGGTGCCATCCCAGATGGTGCGGGCCGTTTCTGGCTTGAGCTTCATGGTGTCGACGTCGAATTCCGTCAATGTGATACCGTCGAACTGGTGGTGGTATTCACGGAAATCCCATGTCTGCTGCACCAAGTATTTGCGGCCGTCGTCGTCATGGAACAGGCTGGCGTCAAAACCGACCCCGTTGATGCGAACCGGCTCGCTCCATGGCCCGTGGATGTCCTCGGCGGTGACCAAATAATTAGTGCAATCCTTGAATGCACCATTGACCACCTTGACATCAGTGTAGATCAGCCAGAACCTGCCATCCGCATAGCTTAGGTCAGGAGCCCAGATGCCTCCCGAAGAGGGGTTTCCTCTCATATCAAGCTGGCTGGACCGGCTCAACGGGCTTGGAAGAATGTTCCAATGCACCAGGTCCTTGGACTCATGCAGGCGAACGCCTGGGAACCATTCGAAAGTGGAATTGGCAATGTAATAAAGTGTCACCGACGCGAATCATTGAAGGATCGGCATGAAAACCGGTGAGCACCGGGTTGGAAATCTTCATAATGTACCTCTTGCATAAGAGATGAAGCCCGAAGACGGAAAGGAACATCTTTCCGGGCGTGGGTTGTCACATTCCGTCAGCCCTTGACCGCACCTGTCAGACCGCCGACGATCTTCTTCTGGAAGATGGTGAAACAGATCAGGGCCGGAATCATAGCCAGAGAGGTGAAGGCCAACACCTGTGCGGTGTCAACGGAGTGTTCAGAGCTGAACATCTGTACGCCAAGTGGCAATGTGTACTTGTTGGCATCACTGAGCACGAACAGCGGCAGCATGTAGGCATTCCAGCTTCCCACGAAGGTAAGGATTCCAGTGGTGGCCACGCCAGGCATGGACAGCGGAATGACCATGCGCCAGAAGAAGCCAAGGCAGGGAGCATCCATCGAGAAGACAGGCCTCCTCAAGCTCATTAGGAATCGACTGTAGGAACGGCACCAAGATGATGATGGTCTGAGGAAGTCCGAAGGCAATTTGTGGAAGGATCAGACCCCACAGGGAGTTGGCCAGACCCAGATTGCGAATCAGCAGATACAAAGGTGTAATGCCAACGGTCATCGGGAACATGAGACCAGCAGAGAACAACGCGTACATAAGCGGCGCATAGCGGAATTTGTATCGGGCGATGACAAAGCTCACCATGATGCTAAGCACCACGACGCCTACCATGGTGGCGATACCCACGATGGTAGAATTCTTCAGTTCCGTCCAGAAAATATCACTTTCGACGACCGTCTTGTAGTTGTCGGGGACCCATGGGTTCGGCATCCCGGACGGATGGTTGGTGATCTGCGAATTGGTACGGAAACCGCCGAAGATAATGTACAGCACCGGAGTGATACAGATGGCCACAAGCACCAGGGAGAAGAAGTAGACGATTGGGTTGCCCCATGGCGTCTTGGATGACTTACGGTAACCATTCTTCTTGCTGTACTCGCTTTTGTTGGAATGTCCTGCGATTGTTGCGGCAGTCATCACTTCACCTCACTTGCCAGGGCAGCAACCTCACGATGCTGCGCTTCCTTTGCGCGCTTCCTGGCACGCTTGGCTTCTTTCTGTTCAGTAACAGCACCGTCCAAGTCACGGTTCAGCACGAACTTCTGATAGACGAGTGCGATGATCAAAGAGATCACGAAGATGATCAGAGCAACGGCGGAACCATAGCCATAGTTGCCGGCTCCACGACCTTCACGCACCATGTCAGGTGGCCATGGTGGACACACCAGCGGTGGTCGACACATACTTGCCCCACACGATATAGACCAGATCGAAAAGCTGCAGAGAGCCAATCATGGAAAGGAACACCCAGATCCGCAACGTCGGAGCAAGCAACGGCAACGTGATGCTTTTTCTGCATCTGCCAGAAACTCGCCCCATCCACCTTGGCTGCTTCATACAGTTCCTCGGGAATGGATTGCATGCCGGCGAGCATCAGAATTACGGCGAAACCGACGTATTTCCAGCTGATCAGCAACAGCAGCGTCCAAATAGCGATTTTCGGGTCGGCCAGCCAATCGGGACCATTGATGCCGAAGTTGGCCAGAATCTCATTGATGGCGCCCCTTCTTCTGTAGCAACAGGCTCCATCCTGTGCCGACGATGACCTCGGAAACGACATACGGCACGAAGATGAGGGGTGCGGATGAGACCACGCCCCTTGAACTTCTGGTTCAGCAGCAATGCGAACAGGATGGCGAGCGGAGCCTGGATGACCAACGAGCCGATCACGACCTCGAAGGTATGCAGAATTGCCGCCTGGAACGCGGGATCCTTAAGCGCTGTGATGTAGTTCTGGAGACCAACGAATTTACCTGTCTTGGAGGGAAGTCCGTAGCCCTTCCACTGATAGAAGCCGTAATAAGCACCCAAGACGATAGGCAGAATCACAAAGCAGACGAACAGAAGAATCGCAGGTGCGGACAGTACGAAAATCTCAACATTACGACGCATTTTGCCATCGGACGGTTTCTTGACCGCTTAGCGCGCAGCGTCACCGCGTCTTTGCTTGTACTACTTGACATGGTTTTCTCCACTACCAGATACGTTTCTCGAATAGGAAGGAGGGCAGATGAAAATCTGTCTATCCACCCTCCTTTGGCCTTCAACCAGCCATGTTCACTGTCAGCCCTTGGCCGCTGCGTCCTTCATCGCCTTGACGATGTCAGCCGAAGTCCCCTGTCCGGAAAGCAGATTCACCACTCCGGAATTAAGAGCGTTGCCAATATTTCCGCCGAGAGCGGTATCCATCCACAGCTGCATGCCATCGGACTTTTCATAGCTTCGATGATGGCTTTAAGATTTTCATCGGTAACCGCATCGTAAGCTTCGTCGGAAGCCGGAATGGTGCTGAACGCAGTGGCGTATTTCTCCTGATTTGATTTCTCAGCCATGAAATTGACGAAATCAACAGCAGCGTCCGGAGCCTCGGGATTGACAGCGAAACCGGTCACAGCGCCCATCAGCACCTTCCTCGCCTTTTCCTCCGTCCACGGTCGGGAAGGCGAAGAAGCCAAGGTCAGCCATTGGCTTCTTGTCCGGAGTCAGGTCCTTGAGAACTCCAGGCTCCCATGTGCCCATGAGCTCCATCGCAGCCTTATGATTGGCCAGCAGACCTGCGGACGAGCTGGCGCCCTGCTGGGCCGTCGTGGTGAGGAATCCTTCGTTAAAAAGCATTCGCATCCAACAAATCCTTCAGATCATCTCCGGCCTTGGTCCAGCAGGAGTCGGAGAAGTCCTTGTCATTGACGCCCTTGGCGTAGGCCTTCGGAGAGCATTCGCGCATGGACAACCAGTAGTACCAGTGACCGACCGGCCAAGCATCCTTGCCGCCGAGTGCGATCGGATCGATGCCAGCGCTGCGAAGCTTCTGCACATCGGTCTTCAGCTCGCTGAAGGTGGTCGGCGCGGCATCGATGCCAGCCTGCTTGAACAGATCCTTGGAATACCAGATGCCACCAGGCTGCACAGTGACTGGAACACCATAGACCTTGCCGTCATAGGACATGGACTCCAGCGCAGAAGACATCTGCTTCTTGACGGTGTCACTGATCTTATCAGTGAGGTCCATGGTCTGTCCGGCGTCAATCATGTCCTTGGTCTTGGCTCCACCAAGGGTCATGTACACATCCGCCGGAGGCGGGATCCTGCATAGCGGTGGTCAGCTTCTTGCCTTCGAAATCCTCGTTTTGGATGGCCTGAATCTGAACCTTGACACCAGTCTTCTTCTCGAACGCTTTGGCCATATCCTCCCAATACTGCTTGCCGTCACCAGCTGTTGCGTTATGCCAGAACGTAATGGTCTTATCGTCTTTGGCACCAGTGCTGGAGCCGCAGGCACCCATGCCCAACATGGTCGCCACCGCAAGAGTGGCAGCTGCAATGGTTTTGAACTTCATTGTCTTCTCCTTATTGACCAAATCATCATCGACAAAATGATGGCAACGACAGGAATTTCTCTCGAATGGGTCGAATCGGGAAGCATGACCGCAACGAATGCTGCTGCAGCTCCCCTGGCAGACAGAGAATCAGCCTTCGATTCCCTTCGAAAATTTCCATTTCGTTTTCGTTGTACCTATAGACTACCGAAACAAATCACACAAAAGTCAAGTTTTTTGTAAAATCAGAAAACTAATTATTTTTTTCGTTGATTTTACAACGTTTTTTTAAGCGCATTGCCAACATATCGAAAGTTTCGAAAAACGTAAACCGAAACTTTCGTTCGCATTTTCGGATATGATGAAAATGAAGAAGGAGTGACTCATGCGCAATACGGCAAAAAAAAAGCTACGGTACGACTCTCTGACATAGCTAAAGAGACCGGTTATTCCCTTTCCACCGTATCCAAGGCGCTCAACGGCAGAGCCGACGTTTCCGAAGAGACGCGGCAAACCATCAACGCGGTGTTGAAACGGTATGGGTATTCCCGTAAAGCGACAAGCACGAAAAGCCAACGAATTATCGAAATCGTGTTCCAAAGATTTCGATAATGTTTGGGCCCCCTTGAAGTACTCCGTGGCGCCATTCGCGAAGCCAAGTTGCATGATTTGAACGTCATCACCACCGAAAGCGGCAATCGCCAGCACCCGGACTCATCCTGGATTGACAACATGCTGCGTCGGCAGACAGATGGCGCCATTCTTGTCTTCTCCCAGTCTGACACGTATCGAACGGAACAAGCTGCATTCCAGAGGTATTCCCTTCGTCTTGTTCGATCCATTCGGTAATCCAGATCCAGACACGCTGTCGGTGCAAGCGGACAACTGGACCGGAAGCGTAATCGCCACCAGGCATCTGCTCGCACTCGGACATACCCGCATAGGCATCATCACCGGACCGGAGGAAATGATGTGTTCCAAAGCACGTCTGGACGGATATACATCAGCGCTTGAACATGGAATCGAAACCGATCCCGAACTTATCACCGAAGGCGATTTCACCACTTCCGGCGGTTACGCACAGTCCACCTCCCTGTTGAAACGACCAAATCGTCCGACCGCAATCTTCGCCGGCAGCGATCTGCAGGCCATGGGCGTCTACGAGGCGGCAAGGCAATTGGGGTTACGTATTCCGGAGGATCTATCCGTGGTCGGATTCGACGATGTGCAGACTGCCGCATTCCTTGGCCCGGCGCTGACCACCGTACGGCAGCCGCTCCAAGACATGGCAGCAAGGGCCGCCGTACGCATGCTGATCGAGGCGCTGTCCACCGACGACGTGATCCAACCGCACATCATCATGCCGACATCGCTAGTGGTACGCAACAGCACACAGCAACTCGAGGGTTAATCAGCGGGGCAAACCTCACAGGCACAACCGTAAGGAGAATACAGCACTCCTAGCCTTTCGACCCGTTTTCAACTCGTTCTAAGACGGCCCGTCGGAACACCAGCAGTGAACCATCCTGAAATTCCGTAGAAACTATGCCATGAAGCCGGCCATGCAACCGACGAACCCACCGGCCCATTCGGTGCTGAGGAAACGAGCATCGACACTCAGCAGGACCTGCCCCTGACGCACGAACGTCGCAGAATCAACCATACCATGCATGCCAGTCACGATGACCGACAAGCGGTTGTCGTCGAAAAGCACCGCCGGACGTGTGCCATCAGCCCGCAGGGCGGCAACGGAACCGGCTTGCGAATCATCTCCATTCACCGTCTCGTAGCGCAACATCCGTGCCATGCATCGAAAAACACCGCGTAATGCGTGGAATTCTGCCGGATCACTAAAGAACCGGACATGGGAATCGGCATGAGCGTCGGCAGTTTCGCTATTCTGCGGTAGCTGACATCACGCTCGTCGCGCACCACCACATCGTTCGTCGAGCCATCAGCCACATCCACCAGCGCAGGTTCCACGTCACCGGCGAGCGAGGATTTCATTCCCTAGCTCGATGGCGATGCCATCGTCTTCAGTAGTAACCGTGATCTCGTCGGCCAAGCGGCCAAGACCAGCGCAAGTCACTGGCCATCCGGGGTCACCCTCATGCGTATATGATGCACCGTTGCCGTCGAGCTTCCAATCGGCCGGGATTATGTTCCCAGGATACCGGAGCGACAAAGCTCTCCCTTCCCAAGTAGCTCAATAATTCGCCGTCATGCTTTCCCCGTGTCTCTCACGCCGAGACACACCAGCCACCATCCCAGTTCCGGATGAAGCAACAGGTCCGCATGTCCCACGCATTGCAGCGGTTCCGACAAACCCAGATGTCGGTGGGTGAGAATCGGATTCTTCTTATCCGCATGGAAGGCACGGATTGCGGTGCCAAGATAGCAGCGTTCCCCGTCACGAACCTGCGGAATGCACTCACCCAATTCGGATACTTCCCGTTCGTAAGCTTCGAACGCCCGAAGCAGTCCATGCGGCGCATAGATGCGCATGGCCATTTCGCTATGTTCGAAACTGGTGCCCCCCTCAGCGGTCATCAGATACACATAATCACCCACGCGATAGAGATGCGGCGCCTCAGCCCACACCGATTCCATACCGTATCCGCGCCATATTACCGTCTTGCCCGATCCCGCAGGAAGACCGTCATCGACAAAAGTCCAAGTCTCCGGATTAATGCGTTGGGTCCAGACCTCGGTCTGGCCTTCCCATTGCGGATTGACCGCAGGACGGGTCTGGGTCCAGTACACGTTGCCGTCCCCGTCCTCGAATATGTCTGGATCGATGCCTTCGGCGCCCTCGATCCAGAACGGCCCACGCCAAGGTCCGTCGATCGAGTCCGACTCAAGAACGAAGTTGCCTTCCGCCGCCTGGGCCGCATCCAATTCGGCCTGGGAGCATCCTTCCGCGATGGCTTTGCGTCCATTGATGCGAGCGATGGTGCAGGCAATCACGTATTTGCCACGAATCCTACGCAGCGTCGGCGCATAGACGCCACCCGAGTCATCCACGAAAGGAATGAGCAAACGTCTTGCCAACTCCTCATCTATGGCATCCGACACGTGTTTCCAGTGGGCCATATCTCTGGAAACGTAAATAGGCAAAGCCTGGAACCAGTTCGAAGGTGGAGGTCACAAGCACGATTTGCCGAAGATCATCATCCCAAATCCAACTCGGATCAGGATGCATTCCGTGAAGAATGGGATTGGCGATGGTAATCGTTGTGGTCATAAGTACGCCTCATTCGGGAACGTTTGGATACATCACATCATTGCGAATAATCGAAATTTTCGCTTGGTCTAGCAACGCAAACAAGCCGCTCACCGGCGATCTAGCCGGCAAACGACTTGCGTGCGAAGGAAATTTGAGGAAGGAGGAAGGAAAGAAAAGTGAGTGGTGTGCCGGAACACCGACGCTTCGGCACACCACATCCGGCTCTGTCACAGTCGAGCCCCACTGTTTGATCCAGCGATGAATCAGGAGTCCTAACGGAAACTCCTTACTGCGCCCATGCCTCGGTCCTGCAATTCCGGAACGCTACGCGCGCCCAGTCATTGCTCGCCCTCGACTACCGTCTCGGACTTCGCCCGAGGCTACCTAAAACCCTAGTGAGTTTTCGGCTCACGCCTCGGCCAGGGCGTCGATCATGTAGTTGTTGATCGTGGCCTTGACGGACTCGAGGTGATCGGACTTGGTGGCCTCGATGAGCTTGGACTGCGGGATATCCAGAGCGTACTCCTCGAGGGAGGCCAGGGAGGCGGTGCCGTTCTCGACGGTTTGCGCCGATGCCGGAGTCGTAGGAGCTGTAGCGCTCGGCCTGAAGATTCTCGATGACCTTGTCCTCGTGCATCTTGGCGGCGACCAGGAGGCCTGCAGCGAATGCATCCATACCTGCGATGTGGGAGCGGAACAGATCCTCGGCGGTGAAGGAGGTACGACGCGGCTTGGCGTCGAAGTTCAGACCACCGTGAGGGCCGATCTGGCCTTCGGCGAGGACTTCCCACATAACGGTGGAGGTCTCGTACAGGTCGGTCGGGAACTCATCCATATCCCAGCCGATGAGCTTGTCGCCCTGGTTGGCGTCCAGGGAGCCGAGCACGCCGGCCTCGCGGGCGGTGCGGATCTCGTGCTGGTAGGTGTGGCCGGCCAGGTTGGCGTGGTTGCCTTCCAGGTTCAGCTTGAAGACGTCCATCAGATCATAGGTGCGCAGGAAGTTGATGGCGGTGGCGGCATCGAAGTCGTACTGGAACATCGTCGGTTCCTTGGCCTTCGGCTCGATCAGGAACTGGGCGTCCAGGCCGATTTCCTTCGCGTAATCTGCGCACATGTGGAAGAACTTGGCCATGTGCTCCGGCTCGCGCTTCATCTCGGTGTTCCACAGGTTCTCGTAGCCTTCGCGGCCACCCCAGAACACGTAGTTCTCAGCGCCCAGGCGCTTGCCGATCTCCAAGCTCTTCTTGAGCTGGCCACCGGCGTAGGCGTAGATGTCGGCGAACGGGGAAGGTGGCGGCGCCGGAGACGAAGCGCGGGTTGGTGAACAGGGAGGAGGTGTTCCACAGCAGCTTGATGCCGGTGGACTTCATGTTCTCTTCGATCTTGTCGACGACCTTGTCCAGGTTCTTGTCGGTCTCGCGCAGGGGTGTCGCCTTCGGGGGCGATGTCACGATCATGGAAGCAGAAGTACTCGACGCCCAGCTTCTGGAAGAACTCGAAGGCGTAGTCGACCTTGGCCAGGGCCTCGTCCTCCGGATCGGAATACTTGCCGTACCACGGACGCGCTGGGCGGTGCCGGTGCCGAACGGATCAACCAGTTCCTGGTCGAAGGTGTGCCACCATGCGACGCCGAAACGCAGCCAGTCCTTCATCTTCTTGCCGGCAACGACCTTGTCGGCATCGTAGTAATGGAAAGCAAGACCCTCCTGCGGCCCCTTTTCGCGACCGACGTACGGAATCTTATCGATATCCCACAGACCCATGGAATGCTCCTTTGCTTGGTTTACTTACGTAAAGCTTTATTTCGCAGCGGGCTTTTCGCCCGTCTTGGTCTATAATAAATTGAATTACCTAAGTTTGTCAATTCGTTAAACTATACGGCGTTTCCATTGGAATCAAGCCATTTATCAATGCAGTGATACAGTGTGTTTGTTTGTTCGCATCGCGGCGCAACACCTGCGCGGCACACGGAAGCGCGGAATCGAAAGAAGGAACATATGAGCGAAAACGTCGACACCATCTGCGTGCAGGGAGGCTATCAGCCGGGCAATGGAGAATCCCGCACTCCCCCAATCATCCAGGCCACGACCTTCAAATACCAGTCGAGCGAACAGATGAGCCGACTGTTCGACCTGTCCGAATCCGGCTACTTCTACACCCGCCTGCAGAATCCGACCAACGACACCGTCGCCGCGAAGATCTGCGAGCTGGAAGGCGGCGCGGCCGCGATGCTCACCTCGTCCGGCCAGGCGGCGAACTTCTTCGCGCTGTTCAACATCTGCAACAACGGCGACCACATCGTCGCCTCCTCCGCCATCTACGGCGGCACGTTCAACCTCATCAACGTGACCATGCGCAAGATGGGCGTCGAATGCACCTTCGTCAGCCCGGACTGCACCGAAGAGGAACTTGAGGCCGCGTTCCAGCCGAACACCAAAGGCCGTGTTCGGCGAGTCCATCTCAATCCGGCGCTTATCGTGCTCGACTTCGAGAAGTTCGCGAACGCAGCGCATCGTCACGGCGTGCCACTGATCGTCGTCAACACCTTCCCGACGCCGATCAACTGCCCGTCCGTTCCAGTACGGCGTGGACATCGTCACGCACGCCACCACCAAGTACATGGACGGCCACGGATCCTGCGTGGGCGGCGCGATCGTCGATTCCGGCAATTTCGACTGGATGGCCCATGCGGAGAAATTCCCGGGCCTCACCACTCCGGACGACTCCTACCATGGCGTCACCTACGCGAAGGAATTCGGCAAGGCCGCATACATCACCAAGGCCACCGCGCAGCTCATGCGCGACTTCGGCTCCACTCCGGCGCCAATCAATTCGTGGATCATGGGCATGCATCTGGAATCCTCGGCGTGCGCATGGAGCGCCACTGCGCGAACGCACTGGCCGTGGCCAAGTGGCTCGACGCCGATCCGCGCGTCAGCTGGGTGAGCTTCCCGGGCCTCGAAACGGACAAGTACCATGCGCTGGCGGAGAAGTACATGCCGAACGGCACCTGCGGTGTGATCTCCTTCGGCGTGCCGGGCGGCCGCGAGAAGGTCTCCGCGTTCCTCGACCATCTGAAGATGGTGTCCATCGCCACGCATGTGGCCGATGCGCGCAGCTGCACGCTGTATCCGGCCGGCACCACGCATCGCCAGCTCACCGAGGAAAGCAGCGAGGAAGCCGGCGTCGGCATCGACCTGGTGCGCCTGAGCTGCGGCATCGAAAACACGGCCGACATCATCGCCGACCTCGACCAAGCCCTCGCCGCCGTGCAGTGAGCCGCAGAAATCCGCCATCTCGCTTATGGATGGCGGATTTCTTCACCGACCGATAACTCTCGCTTATAGATGGCAGTCTTCTTGAATCGCTAAGGCCCTAGGGGGTAATATTCATACCTCTTAAGGCGCTTTTTGTGGATTTCATCCGCCATCTATAAGCGAAATAGCATCATGCCGCAGCCCGATTCCGCCATTCATAAGCGAGATATGGGCTTGCCCAAGCCCTCAACCAGACGGTTGCCCTTCCTCCGACCATCGGCTATCTGAGCAATCGTCATTCGCCCACATAG
>VOFK01001985.1_pt1 | contig 11991 bp, 14 predicted proteins | sample 5384121 | NCBI WGS metagenome assembly VOFK01 (sample SAMN12384730, study PRJNA508395) | human gut metagenome | isolation source: healthy gut J | host: Homo sapiens | reverse complement strand
CTACCGCTCCGGAAGACAGCATCGCGTTTCGACCTCGGCCAAACGGCGCAGCAAGCGCGCGGCCCGCAACCGGGAGGCAAAACAAGAACGGACAGGAGGGGCAGAACGGACAGCCTTCCCGAAACAGGACAGGAGCGCCGCCAGGCTCAGCCGGGGCAGCAGCCCCAGCAGGAAGCGCCCCGAACGCCGCCGCCAGCGGCGCAGCGACCGTTCCCGCAACGGGAGAACCGTAACGGGGAAGGCCGCAGCAACGAACCGGAACAACGGGGGGGCCGCAACGGCGGGGACCGCCGCAACGGGAACCGCAATGAGGCAGCTCCCGCAACAATGGCAACGGCAACAACGGAGGCAACAACGGCGCAGAGGGCAATACAAACGGCGGGGAACGCCGCGAAGGTGGCAACAGGCGCAACAACCGCAACCGCCGCCGTCCGGGAGGCGAACGCCGCGAAGGGAGCAGCGACAACGGCAGCGGAAGCAACGGGGGTTCAAACGAATAGACGGTGATACGGGCACGTGACATAGCGGCACGTCGCGCAGCAGCCGGAACGCTTCGGCAGACGGCCGGCATTCCGGGTGCACTGCCACGCAGGCCGGCGAATGCAGCCCTGTACGACACAACCCGGCACAACGTGGTTCCATACGCCGAGGTCGGGCAGGGCAGCGTCCGGCACAGCCGCATACCGGGATCGGACGGGCAGCGCATTCCGGAAAGTCCGTCGGGCAGTACTCGCTTTCCACCGCGGCGGCTTTGCCGCAGGCTGCGTGTCACCCCCACGGAGCCGCGGTGACCGATGAATGCCTCGGGCTGGGACGCACCCGCCGCCATCGTCTTCACCAACACCGATACGACGACGACGCTGCGTGACATGGGATTTGTTCCTGCGCTACGACGACCGCATGGATGAAGACACGCTGACGGTACGCATAGCAGTCGTCACACCCGATTCGCTCCGGCACGAAGAGGCTTTCCGGCTCGCACTCCCGGCCGCGCACACTCCGGCCGCCCTGTCGCGCGAGGCCGACCTCCCCCTATCGCCGCCGCATCCGTTTCGCCCGCACGGGCGACTACTGCATAACCGTCACACCCGGCCGCCCGGTGAAGGGCATCGAGGCCGTCGGCATAAATATCGTAAAAAGCCAATAAGAGACAACAATGGGCAAGGACAAGCTCCGCAAGTTCCGCGAGAACCTGACTTTCGACTGTTTCATACAACCCGAATTCGACGAGGTATTCCGTTGCGACCACCCGCTCAAAGGGCATTGGCGCAGCGACTTTTTCCATAACGACAACCCGATCGTACTCGAATTGGGCTGCGGCAAGGGCGAATATACCGTAGCGCTGGCCGAGCGCAACCCGTCGCGCAATTTCATCGGCATCGACATCAAGGGTGCACGCATGTGGCGGGGCGCCAAAACCGCCACCGACCGCAAGATGCCCAACGTTCCTGCGCACGCGCATCGAGGTTTATCAACGGCCTGTTCGCCGAGGGCGAGGTCGACGAGATATGGATCACCTTCCCCCCGACCCGCAACTCAAAGAGCCGCCGGGCGAAGAAACGCCTCACCTCGCCGCTTTTCCTCGGATATTACGCCCACATACTGTCCCCGGGCGGATGGATCAACCTCAAGACCGATTCGAAACATCTTTTCGGCTATACGAACGAGGTGGTGCGCCGCTACGGCCTGCCGTGCGAAGTCTCGAACGCCGACATCTACGGCACGGGCTACGCCGACGAGGTGCTGTCGGTTAAGACCGCCTATGAAAAACGATTCCTCGAAATGGGGCTTCCGATCACCTACACCCGTTTTTCGCTCGCCGGGCGCCATAAATTCCCGTGGTTCGACTGGGAAGAGGACGAGAAGGCGGAGAAGGACAACGAAGAGGCACGGCTGGGTTAGCACGCCGAACAGAGGAAATGGTTGTAGCCGCATCGCCTGTAAGGAATAGATAAGGTTCGACACCTCACCCCATACCGGACTCTTTACGCACCCGCATTTTTTGCCGCATAGAGTCATTTGCCCGATCTACCCCATGCCCGGAGCTGGTTACGCACCCCGTAGTTTTGCCCGGGTAGAGCCATTTACCCGATCCCCGCATCCCCCCCTTCTGCGGGGATTTCCATATCGAGCGGTTACCGCAACCCGCCGCTCCTCTTCCCGGTAGCCTCCAGGCTTCCGAGTTCCCGCGACTCCCGATCACGCCCTCCCGCCATTCGGCAGGGCCCGCACCTGCGGATCCAGCAGCCCCATCCGCCATGCCGACATACGGTCACGGCCTGCTCCTCCGTCCTGCCTCCGGTGTCTATTTCGCCCTTACCTTCGCAGCCACCTCCCTGCGACGCCCCGGATCAGGCCTGCCCCATCCCTATCTCCGCCCCTTTCTCCGCCCGCCTCGGCTCTCCCGACGCCTCGTCCCGACCCCCAGTGCTGCATACTCCGCAATCAAATGCTTATCTTATAAACATAGGTACGATCCCCTCCCGCACCATTCTACTAATTTTTTAGAAGGAAAATTTGCATATCTAAAAATTTAGTAGTAAACTTGCAACAGGAACTAAAAAAGCGCTTTTTTGATATGGATAAGAAATTAACGGAACTCACACGCGGCGAAGAGGAGATCATGCAGATACTCTGGAGGCTGGGCGATGTGGTGGTCAACGAAATCATCGCCCAGACAAAGAACCCCGCCCGAAATACACCACGGTCGCAACCTTCCTCAAAATCCTCGAAAACAAAGGTTTCGTCAACCACGCCCGAGGGCAAAGCCACCGCTTCCGGCCGTAAGCCGCGAAGGTACGCACGCGGGGTCATGTCGTCGGTACTGTCGTCCTATTTCGACGGCTCGCTGGCACAGATGGTTTCGTTCTTCTCGCGCCATGAGGACATCTCGGTCACGGAGATGGAGGAGATTCTCAAATCATGCAGAACGCCCGCAAATAATCGCCCCCGCTCCGCCCCAAGCCCTTACGACCATGAAAACGCTGGCCATATATGCCCTCGAAGTCCTCGCATGCAGCGGCGTGCTGTTAGCGGCCTACACCATCCTGCTCGACCGCAGGGTGAAATTCCGTTGGTGCCGCCTGTACCTGCTTGCCTCGACGGCCGCAGCCGCACTGATCCCCCCCTGCTACGCATCCCCGTATGGCCGGGGCAGGTCATCGTGGCGACCCCGACCGTAACTGCGCCCGACCTCGCTGACTGGACGGCCGAAGTGCTGCCCGACGCCGAGGCGCACGCCATCACGCCCGGGCATCTGTGCCTGGGGGCTTTACCTGGCGGGCGCAGCCCTGATCCTCGGCATCATGTTGTGGCAGGTATTCCGTATCCGGCGCCTGCGGCGCGGCGCGGAGGTCACCCGCACGGGCAAATACAAGATCGTGCGCACGCGGCAGGAGATCGCTTCGTTCTCGTTTTTCCGCACAATCTACATATGGGCCGCAACACCCGCCGCGGAGATGGGGGGCGATCCTGGCCCCATGAATCGAGCCACATAGCCCACCGCCACTCCCTCGAGCGGATCGTCATGGAAACCATGAAAGCCGCCCTGTGGTGGAACCCTTTCGTATGGCTCGCCGCACGGCGGCTCACCGAAGCCGAGGAGTTCGAAGCCGACAGCGACGTACTCACGAGCGGCTACGACAGGGCCGAATACATGCAAACGATCTTCAAGCAGCTTTTCGGTTATAGTCGGAAATAGCCAACGGGCTGCGTAACTCACTTACTAAAAAACGCTTTAAAATGATGACTACGCAGACAAAAAGCAGGCACAGCCTGCTCCGGCTGGCAGGTACACTGCCAGCCCTGATCGGGCTCCCTGTGCGCATTCTCTTTCACTACGCGCGCCGCAGTGATCGTCGCCCCGGCAACCGGCACCGGTATCGAAACCGCTCCCGGGCAGGAAACACAGAATGCCGGAGATGAAAAAAAAAAAGACAAGACACGCAGCGTGTCGATAGAGGTTCGGAGCAAGACAAAGGAGAGTGCTCTCCGGGGCCATCGTACAGGTCATAGGCACGACGCAGGGCACCGTGACCGATACGGACGGGCATGCCGAGATCGCCGTCCCGGGCGGCAGCAAACTCATGATAAGCTATCCCGGCTACGAACCGGCGACGGTCGATACGAAGCGGCATAGCCAAAAGGAGGCCACCGTCGTCGTCTTGCAGCGAACTGAAAACAAGGCCGCAACAAGTTCGTCGGACGAAGGAGCGGCAACCACCGAAAAACAGGTCGCCGTAACGGTACTTAAGGACGGCGAACCCCTGCCCGGGCAGTGATAACTATAAAGGATACGCAAAAGGGCGTTGTCACCGATAAATCGGGACATGCGGAAATCTACGCTCCGCAGGGATCAATACTCACAGTCACCTACGTCGGTTGCAAACCCTACCTGCTGGAGGTCGGAGAGGCAGCCCGTCAGTTTGCCGGGATCCCGCTGGAATCGAAACCCCGGGACACCGGTGCTTTCGGCCGAGATCCGGCAAACCGCTCTGGGTGGTCGACGGGATCGAGGTGGCCCCCGATTTTCATAAACAAGCTCGATCCGAACCGCATCGAAAACATAACGGTACTCAAAGACCAATCCGCCGTAGCGACCTACGGGCAGGAAGCCCGCAACGGCGTGGTAATCATAACGACCAAAGGTGATACGGCCCTGCCCGCCAGACCGGAGAACGCCCGCCAGGAGCATGGAAAAGCCACAACACAGGCTGAGGCACACGACGAAGCGATCCGCGAAACCGGGGAAACGGAGGACGACCAGCCGTTCCTGATCGCCGAGACCATGCCCTTGTTCCCGATGCAAGAGGGCGGCAACCCGGGATACGGTGACCTCAACACTTTTCGCGCATGGGTGCAGAAAAACATAAAATACCCGCCGAGGCATTCAGGAACGGGGAACAGGGGCGTGTCGTACTGTCGTTCGTCGTCGAAAAGGACGGCTCGGTAAGCAATATCCAGATACTTCAGACGCCGGGCAAGGCATTCTCGGAAGAGACGCGGCGCGTCGTCGCAGCTTCGCCCAAATGGAAACCGGGCGAACAGCGCGGCGAAAAGGTGCGTGTGAGATATACGCTGCCCGTTGATTTCAGAATAACTGCTACGGCACAGGACACTAAGACCAGTGAAAACAAAGGTTCCGGGGAAGAGCCGTTCCTGGTGGTGGATACCCCGCCGCAATTCAACGGCGGCGACATCGGCGAGTTTCGCCGGTGGGTACAAATGAACGTGAAATACCCGGCGGAAGCCCCCGGCAAAAACATTTACGGGAAAGTCCTGGTCACGTTCGTCATCGAGAAGGACGGCTCGGTGGGCAATGCCGAAATATTCAAATCGCCCGATAAATCCCTTGCGGACGAGGTACTGCGCGTCATCGGCAAATCCCCGAAATGGACGCCCGGCAAACAGCGCGGAGAGGCCGTACGCGTAAAATTCGGCATGCCGGTAGACTTCGCTGTCCAGACATCCGAAGGCATCCTCCACGACAAGGACACCGCACAGCGGGAAGGGGACATGGAAGAGATTTTAGTAGTCGGCTATGGCACCCAAAAAAAGTAGGCTTTCCGAAGCATCGCACCAACCATAAGCAGCAAACGGCGTCCACCCCGAGTTCAGTGGACGCCGTTTGTATTTAATACGGGGCGGAACCGGAGCCGTTTGCCGCCGGGCGGCGCAGCAATTCTCCGAAACAGCATCACCCGTGCAGGCAGGGCGTAATTCCCGGCCCCCGTTCACCGGACAATGGCATGACCTTCCGGTGGGGCCGCACCGGACGCGCTGCACAAAAATGGCTACTCCTTCCCGAGGAGCGCCATGACCCGCCGGGCGAGTTGCGTGTTGTCCATTATTCCAGCAATATGCCCCCGCACCCGTACCATAAAGGTAAACGGGGACGTAGGTCGCCGTGTGGCTTTTGGATCCGAAAACTATATCGGATACCGCTCTCGGGCGGGTAAAATCACCGTCGCAGCTCGGGATGGCGAGCCCCCGGTTTCATGGTCGGCCGTCACTACGACCAGCGTCCCCGGCGCGCGGTCGGCAAAGTCCATCGCCGCAGCCACGGCACGCTCGAAATCGCGCATTTCGGCCAGTATCTTCTCCGCATCGTTACCGTGCGACGCCCCATCAATAAGTGACCCTTCGACCATCAGCACAAAACCGCGGCCGACCGAGTCGGCATTGTGGGAGAGTATTTCCAGTGCCTTCTGCGTGGCGCAGCGTAGGTAATCTTCGCGCCGGATCGTCTTCGGGATATTTTCATCGGTCACGGCACACAGCAACCGTCCCGCACGAACCGGCTCCGCCTCTTCGAGCGAACCGGCGACCGCATAAAGCCGCGGCGGCCGAACGCATCTCGATACGAACCGCCCTCGGAGGACTCCTTTTCGAGCCGCCTGCCAGCACCTATGAGCACGTCGATATTGCTCGCCAGCAGGTCGCGCGTAATGGCCTTTTCGTCGCCACGATCCGGGACATGCGCATAAAACGCCGCAGGGGTGGCATGCTGGAGATGGCATTTCACGGCAATCCCCGCAGGCATCCCTTCGGCCACCGCCCATTCGATGAGCGACTGCAGACGCCCGCCCCGGGGATCCAGCCCCAACGTACCGTTATTCGTCTTGCTCCCACATGCCAGCGCCGTCCCCGCAGCCGCGGAATCCGTCACCCGGTTGTTGGCCGAATAGGTCGAGATCAGGGCAATACCCTGTGCCCGGTCGAAAGCCGTCGGGGCATAGCCGCCTTCGACGGCGAGCATCGAAACATGCGCCAGGCCCATGCCGTCGCCGATCATATAAATCACATTGCGAACACTGTCGACGGGTTCCGCAGCCGCTGCGCGGCCTGCACCGAACAGGCACAACGCCAGAAACAAAAATGCTTTCTTCATATCCTTGTGCAAAGATAACAGGAATCTGCCAACTTTTTACTACATTTACACCACTTTAACCACCTTGCAACATGGATGTAAAGATCGCCCCCGACTGGAAAGAGCTGCTCTCTCCCGAATTCGAGAAACCTTATTTCGCCGCCCTTACGCAATTCGTACGGCAGGAATATGCCACGCACCGCATCTACCCGCGCGGCAGCAATATCTTCCGGGCCTTCGACAAATGCCCCTTCGACAAACTGAAGGTCGTCATCATCGGCCAGGATCCCTACCACGGCCCCGGACAAGCCAACGGGCTCTGCTTCTCGGTAGGCGACGGCGTGCCGTTCCCGCCCTCGCTGCAAAACATCTTCAAGGAGGTCTCCGACGACACCGGGACGCCCATCCCGCCGACGGGCAACCTCGACCGCTGGGCCGAACAGGGAGTGCTGCTTCCTGAACGCCGTGCTGACCGTCCGCGCCCACGAGGCAGCCTCGCACGCCGGGCATGGGTGGGAAACCTTCACCGACGCCGTGGTACGCGCCATCGCCCAGCGCAAGCAGGGTATCGTCTACATGCTCTGGGGCAGCTACGCACAGAAAAAAGGGGCCATCGCCGACCCGCAGCGCAACTGCATACTCAAGGCCGTGCATCCCTCGCCGCTGTCGGTCTACCGCGGGTTCTTCGGCTGCCGCCACTTCTCGCGCGCCAACGAATACCTCCTCAGCGTGGGGCAGGAACCCATCGTGTGGTAAATCCGGGATAGCCCCGCGCCCACAAACCGAAACGATGACTACAAAAGAGATACGCACCGATTCCCCTGCGGGCATGGCTGCTTGCGGCACGTCCCAAGACTCTGACGGGAGCCGCCGTCCCGGTGATGCTGGGCTGCGGCCTTGCGGCGGCGGACGGCGGGTTCGTCCTCTTGCCCGCGGTACTCTGCTTCGCATTCGCCTTGCTGATGCAGATCGACGCCAACCTGATAAACGACCTGTGGGATTACCTGAAAGGATCCGACGGGGAAGACCGCCTCGGGCCTGAACGCGCCTGCGCCCAGGGGTGGATCACCCCGAAGTCCATGCGGCTGGGCATCGCCGCAACCACACTCGCCGCCTGCGCCGCGGGCTGCGGGCTCATCGCCTACGGGGGCTGGTGGCTCATCGCCGTCGGCGCCGCCTGCGTCCTCTTCGCATTCCTCTACACGGCCGGGCCTTACCCGCTGGCCTACCACGGCTGGGGCGACATGCTCGTATTGCTTTTCTTCGGATTCGTCCCCGTCGGCTGCACGTACTACGTCCTCTGCGGCGGCTGGACATGGCAGGTGGCGGTCGTCGCGGCAGCCTGCGGCCTGGTGATCGACACACTGCTGATGGTCAACAACTACCGTGACCGCGAGCAGGATGCCCGCAACGGCAAACGGACGCTCGTCGTCCGCCTGGGCGAACCTGGGCAGGACAACGGCTCTACCTGCTGTCGGGATTCGCTGCCGCAGCGCTCTGCCTCGGGCTTTGGGGCGACGGGCGGACATGGGCGGCACTCCCTGCCGCTGCTCTACCTGCCGCCGCATGTCGCTGCATGGCGCCGCATGATACGGATCGGCCGCGGCCGTGAACTGAACGCCGTCCTGGGCGCCACGTCACGCAATATCCTGTTGTTCGGCCTGCTGCTCACGCTCGGATTGTTGCTGTAAAGGGAAGCGAAAGGCACAAAAAAAATCCCGGACTAACTGATTTAGTCCGGGATTTTACGATCACAATACCGTTTACCCGAGATAGGATTTCAGCAGTTTCGACCGCGACGAGTGGCGCAGGCGGCGGATCGCCTTCTCCTTGATCTGGCGCACGCGTTCGCGCGTCAGGTCGAATTTCTCGCCGATCTCCTCGAGGGTCATCTCCGACGTCCCGATACCGAAGAAATACTTGATGATGTCGCGTTCACGTTCCGTAAGGGTCTCGAGCGCACGGTCGACCTCGGTCGAAAGCGACTCGTTGATCAGCCCCCTGTCGGCATTGGGCGAATCGGGATTCACCAGCACGTCGAGCAGCGAGTTGTCCTCGCCGTCGGCGAACGGGGCATCGACCGAGACGTGGCGGCCGGCGACACGCAGCGTGTCGGTGACCTTCTCCTTCGGGAGTTCCAGTTCCGTGGCCAGCTCCTCGGGCGACGGCGTGCGCTCGTGCTCCTGCTCGAAGCGGGCGAATGCCTTGTTGATCTTGTTGAGCGACCCCACCTGGTTGAGCGGCAGGCGCACGATGCGCGACTGCTCGGCCAAAGCCTGAAGGATCGACTGGCGAATCCACCATACGGCATACGAGATGAACTTGAAGCCGCGGGTTTCGTCGAACTTCTCGGCAGCCTTGATAAGGCCCAGGTTACCTTCGTTGATCAGGTCGGGAAGGCTCAGTCCCTGGTTCTGGTATTGCTTGGCTACGGAGACCACGAAGCGCAGGTTGGCTTTTGGTGAGCTTCTCAAGCGCTTCCTGGTCTCCTTTCTTAATCCGTTGGGCGAGTTCCACCTCCTCTTCGACCGTGATAAGCTCCTCCTTGCCGATTTCCTGCAAGTACTTGTCCAGCGAAGCGCTTTCTCGCGGTTGGTGATGGACTTTGTAATCTTTAATTGACGCATGTTCTTATTTAACTTCCTAAAAAATTAGCTTCTCAAACAAAACCCGCCCGGGTCGTCCTGCTATTCCACAAGCACGTAGCTTGCAGAACGGCCGTTGGGATAAATGCCGTCGATCGAACGCACCTTGTCCGTCATGCGCTCCATGTCGCCGAGCGAGTAGACCGGACGGTCGTTGATGTGTGAGTAATTACAAATCCCTGCTTGACACGGGCGCGGGCCAGAATTCCGTCGGCCTTGATGCCGACCACCTGTACGCCGCCCTTGATGTCGAGCTCGCGGCACAGTTTGGCGCCCGCATCGGCGAACTTACCTCCGAGAACCTCGACCATATCGACGTCTTCTTTGGTAAATAATTCCGTTTTACCTGCTTTATTACGCAAAGTAACGTCAAATTGTTTCACCTTGCCGTCTCTTTTTACGGATAATTTAACCGTATCGTTGGGTCGGCGGCGACCGATCTGCTCGAGAGCGTCGCATTGTCGTTGATCTTCACGCCGTCGATGGCCACGATTATGTCACCCTTGCGGATACCGGCCTCCGAAGCCGAACCGCCTTCGACGACGCTGCTGACATGGCGCCGCCCAGTTCCTGATGCCGGTCTCCTCACCCATGTTGTCGATGAAGTCCTGGTCGACGATGCCATAGCGGATTCCCAGCAGCGCACGCTGCACGATGCCGTACTCCTTCAGGTCGACGACCACCTTGCGGACGATCGACTCGGGGATGGCGAACGAATAACCCACGTAGCTGCCCGTCTGCGACTTGATCAGCGTGTTGATACCCACCAGTTCGCCGTGCGTATTGACCAGCGCACCGCCCGAGATTACCCGGGTTTACCGCAGCATCGGTCTGGATGAACGACTCGATGCTGAAATCGTTGGGGATGGCGCCCAGGTGCCGCGCCTTGGCGCTCACGATGCCGGCCGTGATGGTCGACTGCAAGTCGAACGGCGAACCGATCGCCAGTACCCACTCGCCCAAGCGCAGTGCGTCCGACGAACCGAACGGCACGGTCGGCAGGTCTGAGGCCTCGATTTTCAGCAGCGCAAGGTCGGTCGCCGAATCCTTGCCGATGAGTTTGGCGTCGAACGAACGCCCGTCGTTGAGCTTCACCTTGAGTTTCGAAGCCCCGTCCACGACGTGGTTGTTCGTCACGATGTAGCCGTCCTCCGAAATAATCACGACCCGAACCGCCGGCACGCTGCTCGCGGAACTGCGGCCCTTCGTCATACCCCTGCGGGATTCCGAAGAACTCCAGAAACGGATCGTAGCCCCGGCGCTGGGGCATCTCGACCTGCTGGATGGCCTCGATGTTCACGACGGCCTTCACCGCATTCTCGGCGGCGTACGTCAGGTCGGGGTACTGCTCGGCCTGGTATGACGTAAACTGGGTTCCCAGCGCGGGCGTACGTTCCACCTCGCGCTCGATATATTGCACCGAACCCTCGCGGGGCGCGGCAACTTTCCAAGCCGTAAATCCGCCCGCTGCGGCCGACACGGCAACTACTCCTAAAATTAAAAATGCCTTTTTCATAATCACTAATTGGTTCAATAAATTAATCAGAGGCAACTTCCGCCATAGGCTATTAATTTTTTTATTTCGTAGAACAAACGAACTAAAACGTCCGGTTAGTATGCGGATATAGGCAAAAAAATCGGGACATCCGCGCCGAATGTCCCGATCTGCAACCGTCCCGAAGCGTTACAGCCCGAACTCTTTACGGATGCAATCCACCGCGTCGAGCTTCTCCCATCCGAAATACTCGATCTCGCGTTCCACTTCGCGGCCGTTCTCCCAGACCTTCTCGACCTGCTTATAAGGACGGTTGCCGAAATGCCCGTAGGAAGCCGTAGCCTCGAAGATCGGGTTCTTCAGCCCGAAGCGTTTCACGATCGCGGCGGGGCGCAGGTCGAAAAGCCTGCCAATGCGGCGGGCGATTTCGCCGTCGGTCATCCCCTCCAGCGCCGCGGGGCGGGGCGAACGGTAGGTGTCGACGTAGATCGACAGCGGCTGGGCGATGCCGATGGCGTAGGACAACTCGACGAGCACTTCGTCGGCGACGCCTGCCGCCACCAGGTTCTTGACGATATGGCGGGCAGCATAGCCGCCGAGCGGTCTACCTTCGACGAATCGCTTGCCCGAGAAAGCGCCGCCGCCGTGTGCGCCGCGGCCGCCGTAAGGTATCGACGATGATCTTGCGCCCCGTGAGGCCGGTATCGCCGTGGGGGCCGCCGATCACGAATTTGCCCGTGGGATTCACGTGCAGGATGTAATCGTCGCCGATCAGACCGGCCAGCAATTTGCGCCGCCGCTCCAGGCGCGCCTTGACGCGCGGGATGAGGATCGTGCGCACATCCTCGCGGATGCGCTCCTGCATCCGCTCTCGGCTTTTCTCCGTGAGGCCGTTGCCGGGCAGGATGAACTGTCGTGCTGCGTCGACACCACGATGGTGTACGCAGCGGTTTGTTAGCAATGCAACTGAACGAAGTACCGAT
>VOFK01003569.1_pt1 | contig 11995 bp, 14 predicted proteins | sample 5384121 | NCBI WGS metagenome assembly VOFK01 (sample SAMN12384730, study PRJNA508395) | human gut metagenome | isolation source: healthy gut J | host: Homo sapiens | reverse complement strand
TTACTTCGTTCCGGTTACGTATTGCTTAGTTCTTGGCAGCAAAAACCTGCGGTGTATACGTCAGTGTCAGCAGTTCAATTGAAGGAATGCCGTTGATGTGCGTAGTTGGAATCAGCGTAAGGCTGGTCAATCGGTGACCAATCAAAGCCATAACTTTAACACTCAGAGTTTCGACATCTGTAGCCAATTTCTTCAAATCAGCTTCAGAAATAAACTCACTTGCCAGACTCTCCTTCAGTTCTTTGATCTTAGTGTCAACAACCTCTAAAGATGCCAGTTTTTCCATTTCTTTTTCCAAAGCATCTTGTAATTTCTCTAAATCAGCTTCAGATACTCCACCTTCGCTTGAACCAGCCTTATCCAGAGCTTCCTGAGCTTTGGCTTTGGCTTCGTTTGCGGCAGTTTTGGCTTCATCTACGGCTGTCTGCAAAGTAGCAACTTTTGCATTTAGGTCATCAAGTGAAGCTTTTTTGTCCAGTTGTCCTTGCAAGTCCTTGATGTCGTCATCATAGTCCTTACAAGACGTGAACGTTCCTGCAGTGCCCACCATTAAGGCGCTGAACAGGATCACACTTAGAAACTTTTTGTTCATAATTGAAAACTTTAAATTTATAAATTTAAAAAAAATAAAAGTGAATAATCTCTCATTTTGAATCCCTTTCGCATACTTCTTTTGTTACTAAGTATTCCGTTACTTCGCAGGTAATGAAATCCTGTTAATTTCGTTAATAATCAGGGAATAAGGAGAAAATAGACCGGTTTTGTTTGGAATAGTAAAAAACAGTCCGTTGGGATATTGGAAAGATAATATATAGTCTTAATCTCCAACATCATAGAAAAGCTGCAATAGAAATTATGAAGTGAAAAAGTCTCTAATTTTCAATATAAGATTCTATCTCTCAGTTTATTGCTTACGTTGGGAAACTTTTTGTAAAGCCAATATCAATCCGCTCCTCAAAACTTTGTTTGAAGACTATAAAAAAGAAACAACAAGTTTGCTCTACTTCCTCAAAAGAAGTAATCTCTTTTATACTGGATATCCTTCGTTTTTTACAAAAGAAATTACCTTCTGATTGGCTTCGTCAATCTTTCTGTTGCTGAAAGGCTTCAGATAGGTTTCCGTCACCGTGATGGAGGAGTGCCCCATGGCTTCCGATATGATTCCGGGGTGTATCTCGCAATGGTAGGCCATTGTGGCCCAGGTGTGTCTGGCTGCATAACTACTGAGTGCCGACTGCATTCCTAGGCACTGCCTGAGCACTGCCAGACGTTGGTTGAATGCCCTGAGCGCCGCCTGGTATTCCCGGTATGCCGCTTCCGTGCCTTCCTCACTTTGTAATATGGGGAATAAATAAGGAGAGTCCTTGTCCTTGTTCGCTATCATTCTCACCATTTGCATAGCTTCCGGCGTCAATGACACGGTCAGTGCCCGTCCCGTCTTCCTGCGTCTATAAGACAAGGTGTTTCCTTGTAAATCCCTCTTATGCAAATAGGCCAGGTCCACAAAAGGAATCCCTCTTAGCATAAACATCAGTACAAAGAAAATTTTTGTTTTCTGTCGGGTGTTGGGAGATTGGCCGTCCTGCAGGCTCATCTCTGTCTCCCGTACCAAGCAGCCTATGTCGGAAGCTTCGAGCGCCTTTTTCCTATCTGTCCGTGTACCGGTATACACATGCTCAAACAGCCTGGGTACATATCGCACCATCTTTCTGTCCACCGCCCGGTTGTAAACCGAACGTATCGCTTTGATATAAGTGGACACCGTATTCCAACTACAATTCCTCTGTCTGAGGAAGTTTTCGAATCTCTTCAGTACGGTCGGGCTCAGCTTGCGCATGGGCATCGGTTGCCATTTGGTGAATACCGAGAATGCATTCACCGCTGACTGGTAGATGTGTGCCGTTCCCCACCTGCCGCCTTCCCGGAGTTCCCCGATGACTGAGGAGAACATCTCTTGTAAGGTAATTTCATTTCTGCTCATTTCCAAATTATTTATAAAAAGGTTTATCCTGCAATTATAAATAAATTGAGAGCAAGTGCAAAGGCATCATTCTGAAATCTGCGAAACGGGAATGATGCCGTATCCGACAGCTTATTTGTTGGCTAACGTCTGTTTAGTGGCTGATATACGTATCCTGGAAGAACCGCTTGTTATCATTCAGGCTGCAAGTGGCATCCACTCCGGCTTGTTGCAGGCGCTCGGCAATCTCATTCAGTTTCTTCCTCGAAACCCTTCCGATATAGAACAGACGGTAGCGGTAATCGTTGTCCAGCAATTCCATGACGTGCGTGAAATTCTGTTCGCGGGCAAAGTCGAAGTTTACTTTTCTTAGGTTCTGGTACGGATAGCGGATAGTCCTGCCTACGCTGTGTATGATGAGGCCGTTATTGTCCAACGTCAGGTAGCAGAAGCGGGTCATCAGCATGCTGATGAAAAAAAAAAAGACTTAATGCAAACGAAATGATAGCCGGGATGAAGCCCCTGCCACTGATGGAATAATATCCCAATATAAGGAATATCAGGAATAAGACAAAAAGAACCAGAACATATAGAGTGACGGACGCTGGTATGTTTCTGTGGGAACCTCTGCGACTGTCCGTTCCCTCGGTGCGTAGTTGTCGAAGGGGATTTCTTGGGAGACCAGGTAGCGGATGACCGAGGAAGGGTGACGGAAAGGAGGCAGATAGATTACTTTTTCTTTTCCTTCCTTTAGATGTAAAGTCAGTATGCCCGGACCATATTTGTCTTTCGCAGCCAAGTTGCTTTTGCGGGGAACCTGGTGGTAACGCTTCATGAAACTGAAACTCTTGATTTGGTGCAGTCCGATGTGCTGGCTTTGCAGCAGTTGTTCGGCTCTTTTTCTGTTCTTTACTGGTCACTTCCATAGTTCTTATTTTTTAAGTTCGGGATAACTGATGCGGGTATGGTATATAGTCTTCAGCTTCTCCTTGAATACGTTCTTCACGGTGGCAATATCCTTGAAGGTGATGGGGCATTCCTTGAAATAGCCTTCTGCCACTTGCGAATCGATAATCTTGTCTACCAGGTTGCTGATGCTCTCTTCCGTATATTCGGGCAGACTGCGTGAAGCGGCTTCCACCGAATCGGCCATCATCAGGATAGCCTGCTCTTTGGTGAACGGGTTGGGACCGGGGTAGGTGAATGCCTCCTCGTTAGGGTCTTCACCGGGGTGCTCGTTTTTCCAGGAGATATAGAAATACTTCGTTTTCCCACGGCCATGGTGAGTGGTGATGAAATCCTTGATTACTTTGGGGAGATTGTTCTTCTCGGCCAGCTTCAGCCCGTCCGTCACATGGCTGATGACGACTTGGGCACTTTGCTCATAGCCCAGATTCTTGTGCGGATTGACTCCACCCGACTGGTTCTCGGTGAAGAACACCGGATTCTCCATCTTGCCGATGTCATGATACAGCGCTCCGGTACGTACCAGCTGGCTTTTGGCTCCGATACGGTTGGCCGCTTCCGCCGCAAGGTTGGCAACCTGCATGGAATGCTGGAAGGTGCCGGGAACTGTCTCGGACATGCGGCGCAGCAGGCTGTTGTTGATGTTGGACAATTCGACCAGGGTGACATTGGAGGTAAAGCCAAACGTCTTTTCCACCAGGAAGAGCAGGGGATAGGTGAACAGCAGCAACACTCCGTTAATGACGAAATAAGTGTACATGCTTCCGTTGATTTTTGTCAAGTCGTTTTCTGTAATCAGCTCGAAAGCAAAGTAGACGGCAGCGTAGGTCAATATGACGAGGAAGGCTGTCCGGAACAGTTGCGACCGTTGTGAAAGTTCCCTCAGACTGAAGATGGCAACCAGTCCCGCCGAGAGTTGCAGAAGAATGAATTCATGCGGATAGCGCAGGCAGATGGAGCATATCAGTATGGTGGTGACTTGTGCGATGAAGGCCGTGCGTGAGTCGAGGAACACCCGGATGATGACCGGCAGCATGGCATACGGGATGATATAGACATTGAATATGTTGTTGGCAACCATGATGGCCGTCACCACGCAATAGAACATGATGAGGGCGAAGAGCAGGGAGAGGCTGCCCTGCGCTTGTAGTAATCTTTACGGAACAAGTCGAGGTAGAGCATGAAACACAGCATGAAGATACTGACAAACAATACCTGCCCCGCCAGCATCAACCGTTTTTGCCCGATGGACTCACTGCGTTTGATGGATTCTTTCCGTAGACTCTCAAGGATGTTGTATGTCTCCTGGCTGACAATCTCGCCGCGGTCGATGATTTTCTGTCCGCTCAGTACGATGCCGTTGGCCCATGAATAGTTGTCGAGCATCTCCTTCTTAGCGGTTTCGGTCCGCTGCTCGTCATAGGTCAGATTAGGGAACAGATATTCGTTCAGCGAGCATTGCCGTAGAATGTCCGGGCGGTAGTGGGCGGTATCGGCCGTGAGTATATAGTTATAGGCATCCTTCACCGAATATACCTTGTTGATGTCCTGCTGGTTGGCCAGTTTGTCGTTAATGACCATGATGGCGGTTGTGCTGTCCTTATGCAGTTGGTTCAGCTCTTCGGTAGAAACGATGCCGGCGCGATATACTTCAGAGAGTTTCCTTTCCAGAAAGCGGACGTAGTCGGTGGAGGGAAGCAGGCCGCGCAGGTGGGTCTGATAGTCTGCCTTCAACTTGGCGAGCACACTTTTCTCAATGCTTTTGTCCAGCTGGAAATACGGCTGGAAGGCGGCGAGGATACTGTCTTGCTCGCGTTTCACCACTTCATCGGCCTTATAGATGGGGAAGTCGAAGGTGGCCATGAGCTGTCCGTACTTCCAGGGCTTGTCAATGTCGAACTGGTAGTTGAATTTACCGTCACGTGGCAGAAAATAGACAATAATCCCCACAGTGCCGATGAATATCAGTGCTCTGTATATCAAATCTCTGAGCGAGAACTCTTTTTTTGTATTGAAATAACTCATATCGGCTGAAATTTTTGCGAAAAGTACAAAAAAAAACATTAGTGTGGAAAAAAAGGTTTAATTTTGCCGTCTAAAATATTCATAAGTAAGGTAGATTATGACAGAAAGAAAGGTCAGAGTCCGTTTTGCCCCGAGTCCTACGGGGGCGTTGCACATCGGCGGTGTGCGCACAGCTTTATACAATTATCTCTTTGCGCGTCAGCATGGAGGAGATTTGATTTTCCGTATTGAAGATACTGATTCCAACCGGTTTGTACCGGGTGCGGAAGAATATATATTGGAGTCTTTCAAATGGTTGGGCATCCCGTTTGACGAGGGCGTGAGTTTCGGTGGAGACCATGGCCCGTACCGTCAGTCGGAACGTCGGGAAATATACAAGAAGTATGTTCAGATTCTGCTGGAGGCCGGAAAAGCCTACATCGCTTTCGATACTCCTGAGGAGCTGGAAGCAAAGCGTGCGGAGATTGCGAATTTCCAGTATGATGCTTCTACCCGCATGCAGATGCGCAATTCACTGACCCTTCCTAAAGAAGAGGTAGACGCGCTGATTGCTGCCGGTAAGCAGTACGTGGTGCGTTTCAAGATAGAGCCGAACGAAGATGTGCATGTGAACGACCTGATTCGTGGGGAAGTAGTGATAAACTCTTCCATTCTTGATGACAAGGTTCTTTATAAATCGGCAGATGAACTTCCTACTTACCATCTGGCCAATATTGTGGACGACCATTTGATGGAAGTGTCCCATGTGATACGCGGTGAGGAATGGTTGCCTTCCGCGCCGTTGCATGTATTGCTCTACCGTGCCTTTGGGTGGGAGGATACCATGCCTGCCTTTGCGCATTTGCCCTTGTTGCTGAAGCCCGAGGGTAACGGCAAATTGAGTAAGCGTGACGGCGACCGTCTGGGCTTCCCGGTTTTCCCGTTGGAGTGGCATGACCCCAAGTCGGGAGATGTTTCTTCAGGCTACCGGGAATCTGGTTATCTGCCCGAAGCGGTCATTAATTTCCTGGCTCTGTTGGGCTGGAATCCGGGCAATGACCAGGAACTGATGTCTATGGATGAATTGGTGAAATTGTTTGATTTGAGCCATTGCAGCAAGTCGGGTGCCAAATTCGACTATAAGAAAGGTATCTGGTTCAACCATGAGTACATCATGATGAAACCGGATGCGGAGATAGCTTGTCTTTTCAGACCGGTGCTGGAGTCCAACGGCATAGACGCCTCCAACTATAGCGACGAGTTCCTTACGAAAGTGGTTTCACTGGTGAAGGGACGCGTCAACTTCGTAAAGGAACTGTGGGACCAGACCCGTTTTTTCTTCGTAGCCCCCACGGAATATGCGGCAAAGGATGTGAAGAAGCGTTGGTCGGAAGATACTCCCCGCATCATGACCGAATTGATGGATGTGTTGCGCGGCATCGGGGATTTCTCCTCCAAGCCTTCCGAAGATATTGTGATTGGTTGGATTACTGAGCGTGGCTATCACATGGGAAATGTGATGAATGCCTTCCGCTTGTCAGTGGTGGGCGAGTGTAAAGGCCCGCACATGTTCGACATTGCCGAGCTGATTGGCAAGGAAGAGACGTTGGCCCGTATACAGCGTGCTGTTGATGCTTTAAAGTGAATAAATCTTCTTCATCCTTAATCCATATAGTATGCTATATGACTTGGCAATAGCCATCTACGATATTCTGGTGCATCTGGCTGCTCCATTTAGCCGTAAGCCCCGAAAAATGATGAAGGGACACTGGGTGGTCTATGAACTTCTCCGGCAGCAGTTGGAGAAGGACGTGCGCTATATATGGTTCCATGCCGCTTCTTTGGGGGAGTTCGAGCAGGGACGGCCGTTGATTGAGAAAATTCGTGCCAAATATCCGGATTACGGTATTCTGCTGACTTTCTTCTCGCCGTCGGGCTATGAGGTCCGCAAGAATTATAGGGGGGCAGACGTTGTCTGTTACCTGCCTTTCGACAAGTCCCGCAATGTGAAGAAGTTCCTGGATATCGTGAATCCCTGCATGGCATTCTTCATCAAGTACGAGTTCTGGAAGAACTATCTGGACGAACTGCACAAGCGCCGTATTCCGGTGTACAGCATTTCTTCCATTTTCCGCCGCGGACAAATATTCTTTAAATGGTATGGCGGTACGTACCGAAACGTGCTGCGTAACTTTGACCATTTGTTTGTGCAGAATGAACGCTCCAAACGCTATCTGGCGAAGATAGGTATCAGCCGTGTCACGGTGGTGGGGGATACCCGTTTTGACCGTGTGCTGCAGATTCGTGAGGAGGCCAAACATCTGCCTTTGGTGGAGCTTTTCAAGAACAACACGATGACTTTCGTGGCAGGAAGCTCCTGGCAGCCGGACGAGGATTTGTTTATTGAATACTTCAACCAGCATCCAGAGGTGAAGTTGGTTATCGCTCCGCACGTTATCGACGAAAACCATCTGGTAGAGATTATCCGTAAACTGAAACGCCCCTACGTGCGCTATACCCGTGCCGACGAGAAGAATGTCCGTAAGGCCGACTGCCTGATTATCGACTGCTTCGGGTTGCTCTCTTCCATCTACCGCTATGGCGAGATTGCCTATATCGGAGGTGGTTTCGGGGTGGGAATCCACAATACCCTTGAGGCTGCAGTTTATGGCATTCCGGTGATTTTCGGACCGAAGTATCAGAAATTCCAGGAGGCCATCCAGTTGCTGGAGGCAAAAGGCGCTTTCTCGGTGAAGGATTATGAGGAACTGAAAACTTTGCTCGACCGTATGCTGACAGATGAAGTCTTTTTGCGCGAATCAGGCATGAATGCAAGCAATTATGTGACCGGCAACGCCGGTGCAACGGATAAGATAATGAGTATGATAAACTTTTAGAAAAGTAAAGAGTGATAAAAGCGATAGGGCGGTAAAGGTGATGGAATGGCATCCCTTTATCGCCCTGCCTTTTTGGGGCGCCTTGTCTCCCTTTATTTGTACCAGTCGGAATACATCAGATAGTTGTGTGCAATCTTCTGGTTCAGCTCCTTGGCCTGCTCCGGATCTACTTTCTTGATGAACTTGGCGGGGACTCCTCCCCAGATGCTTCCCGGCTCGATGACCGTATTGCTCAATACCAGGGAACCAGCGGCGACAATAGCCCCTTCGCCCACTACTGCGTGGTCAAGGATGGTGGAACCCATCCCTACCAAAGCATAGTCCTTGATAGTGGCTCCGTGGATGGTCACGTTGTGCCCCACGGATACGTGGTCTCCTATCTCTATGGTCGATTTCTCGTACAAGGTGTGGAGCACGCTTCCATCCTGGATGTTTACTCCGTTCCCTATGCGGATTGAGTTTACGTCACCCCGCAGCACGGTGCTGAACCAGATGCTGCAATCCCGTCCCGTCTTGACGTCGCCAATGACAACCGCATTGTCCGCCAAAAAACAATTCTCCCCGATTTCGGGAGTGAATCCTCTTACTGATTTTATTAATGCCATTTTTTTAGTGATTAGTGGTTAGGTTACTGCATGCTTCCTTCAGCCATTCCCGTTCTCCTTCGTTCAGGCTTGGCGAAAGTGCCTCGTATACATGCTGGTGATAGTTGTCCAGCCATGCCGTTTCCTCTGCCGTCAGCATCTCTTTGATGATACCTTTCTTGCAGATGGGGCAGAGGGTAATGGTTTCGAACTTCAGGTAATTTCCGAACATGCCTTCACCGTCCTTCACGGTCAGCACCAGGTTTTCCGTGCGTATTCCATGGCTTCCGGCTTTATAAACGCCCGGTTCGTTGGAAGTGACCATTCCCGGCCGTAGGGTTACCGGATTCTCATTCATGCGGATGCTTTGCGGACCTTCGTGCACATTGAGGAAATGGCCTACGCCGTGCCCGGTACCATGCAGGAAGTTCATGTGGTATTGCCATATCGGCATGCGGGCCAGTACATCCAGTTGCGCTCCTCGCGTACCTTCCGGGAAGACAGCCATGGCGAGGTCGATATGTCCTTTCAGTATCAGGGTGTAGTCCGTCTTCTCTTCTTCGGTCAGTTTCCCCAGTGCGATGGTGCGGGTGATGTCGGTAGTGCCGTCCAGGTATTGCGCACCCGAGTCCAGCAGCAGGAATCCCTCGGGTTTCAGTGGCACGTCCGTTGCCGGAGTGGCTTCGTAGTGTACGATGGCTCCATGTTCCTTGTACCCGGCAATGGTGTCGAAGCTTTCTCCCATGTAGAGTGGCTGTGCGGCACGGAATTCGTGCAGTTTCTTGTCTACGCTGATTTCTGTCTCGTTGCCTGCGGGAACGGCCTCCTCCAGCCATTTCAGGAACTTCACCAGTGCCACTCCGTCGCGTTGCATGGCTGCGTGGATGCCGGCTATTTCCCGGTCATTGCGGACCGCTTTCAGCAAGGCTATCGGTGAGCGCTCGTCAAGTACCCGGCAGGAAGGGGGGAGGGCGGAATAAACGGCATAATTCGTCTTTCCCATGTCGAGCATGATGCTGCCGTCCGGTATTCTTGTCACAAAGGATTCGGTGTCCCCATAAGCATGGATGGTGACGCCGGCTTCTTCCAGATAGGCTGAAAGCTCTTCCGTTACTTTCTCGGGCTGGATGAAAAAGTGTGTTTCTTGTTCGTTGATTATCAGGTAGCTTACTACTACGGGGTTGCAATGCACATCGTTGCCGCGTATATTGAGTGTCCATGCTATCTCGTCCAATGCCGACACCAATAATACGTCCGCTTCACTCTTTTTCATCTCCCGGCGGATAGCAGCCAGTTTGTCCGGACAGCTTTTCCCGGCGTATTTCATCTCGTGGATAAAGGCGGGTGCTTCGGGCATGGGAGGGCGGTCTGTCCATATCTCATTCATCGGGTCGGCAATGCTCTTTACGGTGATGTCGTTTTTTGCCAGATCCTCTTGCAGGGCTATGGCTTGTGTGGTGGAAAATACCTTTCCGTCTATACCTACAACTGAATTCGCTGTAAGGTTCTCCCGCAGGAAATCGAGGATGCTGGGCGTTTCGGGTAGCATTTCCTTGTATAAGTCGATGCCGCTGCCTTCCAGCTGCTGCTCGGCTTGGAGAAAATAGCGGGAATCTGTCCACAGTCCCGCCTTGTCGCTGGTGATCACCGCCGTGCCTGCCGAACCGGTGAAGCCTGATATCCATTCTCTTGATTTCCAGTACGGTGCTACGTACTCGCTTAGGTGCGGGTCGGTACTGGGGATAATGAAAGCGTCTATGCCTTCTCTTTTTAACAATGCCCGTAGAGCATCTATACGTTGATTGATTGTCTGAGCCATATTTTTATAAATGTAATTAAGTAGGCGTGTAAATGAGTTTATAATCTCTCCATTCTCTGCTTTCAAAGTTACACATTCTCTTTTAAAAATGTGCTATGCTTCACGGATTTTAGCGGATTGGCTCAATAAAAACATCTTTCCCTTTGCTCATTCGTTTGATAATTAGGAATCATGGGTAATTTTTTTGCAGAAAGTTTTGTGAATAAAGAAAGTATGTGTAATTTTGCCGCTCAATTTAATCGTGAGATTTTTAAACCATTAACATTTAATTAAAAGAAAATGATTGTAGTACCTGTAAAAGAAGGCGAAAACATTGAAAAAGCGCTGAAGAAATTCAAAAGAAAGTTTGAAAAACTGGCACAGTTAAGGAATTGAGACGCAGACAACAGTTTGATAAACCGTCTGTGACTAAAAGACTTAAGAAAGAACGTGCTGTTTACGTTCAACAACTTCAGCAAGTAGAAGATTAATAATTCGTAAATTCCTTTGAATTATTGAATTCTTTTTCATACATTCGTTGCATGATTTAGATGTAACGATATGTTGTTGACAGATTCTTTTCTTGACTATCTTCTGCACGAGCGGAACTATTCCAAAGGTACGGTTGAGTACTATCGGGCAGATATTCTTGAACTGCAGAGGTTTGGAGAAGAAATGTTGGGAGACTTGACTCCATTGGATGTAGATGCGGAACTTGTTCGTGAATGGATTGCTTCCTTGATGGACAAAGGACTTGCTTCTAATACGATAAACCGAAAGCTGAGTTCTGTCCGGACATACTATAAATTCCTTTTGAGGAGAGGCAAGGTCGCGGTAGATCCGTTGCGGAAAGTGACGGGGCCCAAGAAGAAAAACCGCTTCCGGTATTTCTGAGAGAGGGTGAGATGAATAGGTTGCTGGATGATATGGACTTTGGTGAAGGTTTTGAAGGGTGTCGCGACCATATGATTATTGAAATGTTTTATGCTACCGGCATGCGACTTTCAGAATTGATAGGGTTGGATGATAAGGATGTCGATTTTTCGGCTTCTCTCGTTAAAGTGACGGGAAAACGGAATAAACAACGTCTTATACCTTTCGATGAGGAGCTGGGACGCTCGATGCGAGAATATGTCAATGTGCGGAATGAAGCTGTCCCGGTTCGCTCGGATGCTTTTTTTGTCCGGAAGAATGGAAAGAGGCTTTACCGCAGTATCGTAGCATGCCTTGTGAAACGAAACCTTTCGAAGGTAGTGACTGTAAAAAAAAGAAGTCCCCACGTGCTGAGGCACACCTTTGCAACGGCTATGCTGAACAATGGTGCTGATTTAGGCTCGATAAAAGAACTCCTCGGACACGAGAGTCTGGCGACAACGGAAGTTTATACGCATACTACTTTTGAAGAGCTTAAAAAAGTGTATAATCAGGCTCATCCCCGAGCCTAAAGTAAAAAGGAGGTAAGTATGGAAGTAAGAATTCAATCGATTCACTTTTTTGATGCGTCAGAGCAATTGCAGTCTTTCGTTCAAAAGAAAGTTGCTAAGTTGGAGAAATTTTACGACGATATAAAGAAAGTAGAGGTGTCATTAAAGGTAGTAAAACCAGAAACAGCCGAAAATAAAGAAGCCGGAGTGAAAGTATTGGTTCCCAATGGCGAGCTTTATGCGAATAAGGTTTGTGATACGTTTGAAGAAGCAGTGGATTTATGCCTGGAAGCTTTTGGGCAAACAACTGGTTAAATACATGAAAACAACGGAGCAAAATAAAATTCCGCTTAAAAATTTTG
>VOFK01002547.1_pt1 | contig 12000 bp, 13 predicted proteins | sample 5384121 | NCBI WGS metagenome assembly VOFK01 (sample SAMN12384730, study PRJNA508395) | human gut metagenome | isolation source: healthy gut J | host: Homo sapiens | reverse complement strand
ATTCTCCAGATTGGCCCGAATCGGATACGACGTTCAATACCTTTTGTAACGTTGGTTGCAGATATCGCCCGCCGCAACAGCCCTGGGGCAAATTAGTTAAAGGGGAAACTTGACGTGGCACAGCATGCCGCTACCGCCTCGCCCCCGGCCCCTACCTTCCAGCAAGCTTCAGAAAATTGGTTGATGGGCTAACGAAATCAACGGTTTCTTGATTTTTGAAATCCCCTTGCTTACAAAAACACACGGAATCTTCTCTTTACTTAGTGATCGATCAAAAGCACCTGACGAGGTGCAAACATAAAGGAGGTTAATACAATGGGATTTCGAGTATAACCATTACTATGAAATTTACAACTCTGGTAGCGGCAAATATGTGAACCTTTCTGGCGACCATGAAGATGGTATCGTCAGCAATGGCGAAAAGGTCACTATGTATGCCCGCACCAACAACCCCGACCAGCGCTGGGCTCTCGAACGCTATGGGGAGCGATTACCGGGTTCGCATCGTTCTTCAGCGTGGCGACGGCTGGTATGCGCTGAACTACAACACCAGTACTGCGGGCTGTATCGTTTGGCATCTGAATTCTGCTGCTGACAGCGATACGGTCATCACACTGGAACCGGTCGTAAGCTTTGGTGGTTTGTACCGGCTGAAGCTGCCTGCACACAATGCATATCTCACCGTCGGGGTTCCGAACTGAAAGGGCTTCCGTACACGGGTGATGGCAATCAATACTTCCTGTTTGTGGAACCGGTTCCAATCCGGGGCGGCGGTACGCTGCAAAAGACAATTGATATTCCGGTTCTCCTGAGTCAGAAGAGCCATACTGATCAGTGGTTCCGTGGTGCCGGATGTGCTGTAAAATCGCTGGCATTATGGCTGCGGCATACCACGACAACACGATCTATAACATTCACTTTGATGGTACTGCACCGCCAAGCAGCCTTTATTGGACCGAAAGCGATGGTTACGTTCGGTGGGAGACCCCGCGGGTTGGTGCTTCGTAGAGGATGGCAATGTGACTAAATATCCGAGTGACGCCGAAAACCGTCGCATACATCAAGTCAATCATTGACATGGATATTCCGCCCATCTGCCATTGCCCGACCCTTGATGGTCACTGGATGCTGGCGTACGGTTACACCAGTGGCTCTACGTTTGACGATATTAAGATCGTTGATCCAGCAGATGGTACGCGCAAGACGCTGAAGGAGGGCATTATCTTAAGCTGTGGCAGCAGCGGGTTGTCCGCAGGCATCACACGTATCAGAAAGGCTTCTTCTGCGCATTAATAACCAATAATTCAATAACGGGCGGCTGGAAAACGGCCGCCCTGTTTTGATGTTAGCCGTATCTGCTTGTATGAAAATCGTCAATCCGCCAACCATAATCAGTTTTCACCATGCGGATAGGGTATTCGATAATGTATACCTCTTAACGGGTTTTCTACCGAGCCATCGCGGTCATAGTGAGAAATCAAGGTGAATTCGACTTCCTCAGAGGTGTTTTTGACTAAGCGGTAAGTGTCTGGGTACTGTTCTTGAACATAAATAGTCATCCGGCGACCATTTCGTTATGAAGAGAAAAGTGAACGGCAACCCTACCATTGTAGTTCTTGAATTTTATGGCATAATTGGTGGAGGTCAAGCAGTTATCGGTAAATATACTATGAATGCGCTCGAAAATTCATCGAAAGAAACATTGTACAGTGTGTAATGGTCTTCTATAAACGGTACAGAATCGCTTCCATCGGTAACTACTTTATAGCCCCACTTATCCATGAGATTGGCACCTTCACCGTATAAACCGAAACTGGCATCGTAGGCATTTGTATACAGTTGCCTTTGTTCCTCGCTCAAAAAAGGAAAGGTCGGTATATTCCTGTTCCGGCTGCGCAGGAGAAGCGCTTTGGTTCTGAAGAATCGGGTGTGTTTGGTTCCCTCGGTTGGAGGCTGAGTAGATGAAGGCACCGCAGACGTAGGTTCTTCGTCTTCATAGGAATCGAGATTGCTCGTTGCGACCGAACTGCTTTCGTAATCAGACGTGGAGGGGGACGAGACCGAGGAAGATGCTGATGTAGTGGAATTGTTGCATCCAGACAATAGGCATCCACACAAGACAACAGAAAGAGCAATATTGACATTTTGGAGCATCATAATCTATACCTCCTTAAATTCTAAATAATGATTTTGATTTTCTGAAATATTGGTTTACAAAAAAAAAACTTTCTATTCTCTTTACTTAATGAACGTTCAAACAAGTTCCTGACGAGGAGCAAATAAAAAAAAAGAATAGGAGAATATTAAATGGCTTTTTCAGTACAATCACTACTATGAAATCTATAACTCCAGTAGTGGCAAATATGTAAACCTGAATGGCGACCATGAAAACAATGTGGTCAACAATGGTGAGAAGGTTACCGTATATGCCCGCACGAACAATCCCGACCAGCGTTGGGCACTCGAACGCTATGGCAGTGATAACCAGGTGCGAATTGTTCTTCAGCGCGGTGGCGGTTGGTATGCCCTGAATTACAACACCGAAAATACCAATTGTATCGTTTTTGGCACCTGAACTCCGCTGCGGACAAGGATACCGTTATTACGCTGGAACCGGCTGTAAGTTTCGGTGGCGTATATCGCCTGAAACTGGCGCAGCGTAATCTGTATCTTACCGTTGTAGGCTCTTCTCTGAAGTGGATGGCTTTTTACTAACGAGAAGGACCAGATTTTCTCTTTTGTGGAACCCGGTGCCAATCCCGGCAGTGCAACTGGCAACGGTCTCTCGCTGCGATGCCCTGTTTCTTATTCCGGAATTAGTACGAAGTTTGTTGATGGTGGGCACCGCGGGGTAGACTATATTGCAAGTAAGGGTACTCCTGTTTATGCAGCAACAAGTGGGCGCGTAATTCGCGTCTATAGCTGGCAGGGATCCACAAACGAAGCTGCCGTTGACTCTATCGGCAATGCTGTTTTTCTGGAACATTTTGATAGCAAGGGTAACACTTGCGGAATGACCTGTTACTACCATCTGCGCGAGGCGCCTACTAGCTTGATTTCTGCTGCCGACCAATATGTGGCGGAAGGCGATCTGATTGGCTATGTTGGCAATACTGGCAAAGTTGTTGCTATCAATGGCGATGGATCTCATCTTCATTTTGAGGTTAAAACGGGGACTTATTTCAACAACTCGACTGTTCAAGAACTGTATCATTCTGGTATTTGGGTGAACCCGCTCAATTATATTACGCACTAAAAAGATATAAAACACACCATTGAGATTGATAAAAAACAATTTCAATTCTGTTGAGAATGTTCCACAACTTTCTCCTTCTGGAATTTTGGCTATGCGTTAGAATTCCAGAAGGAGTTTTTCTATAAGCGAAAAACTCAAATAGTAACCCAAATGAACGATCCCGTAGCACAATCTTAGGAACATAATTCCACGCTCTGAAGCAGACAATATGGGGCATCTGTTTCAGCGTCTCGGAATTCAAAGGTGTAACGCAAAACGTGGTAATTTTCCCAAATGCCGCGATCTTCAATTTTTAAAATAGGAGCAATTACATATATGGTCGTTCCATTTATTTGGATTTGAACATTGTCACTATCTACTCCATAGCCTCGGACGGCGATAATATCGGAGAAAGAATGTGCGGAAATTATGTGATTCGCATTATCATACTGCATAAAAAAGGCATACGGCCTTTGTTCATCAATCTGATTAAAGTCGATTGTAGTGCCAAAAAGTTTCTTTCCCCAATTTTCGACATCCGACTCTTTTAATGTGATTATTCCATTCGAGTTATCAATAATCAACGAATTGCTGCTACACATAAAGATGGCTGGGTCTATAATTTGATGACTTGCAAGACCTGACATCTCACAGGGCTCATACACATAAGATGCAAGAATTTCAAGATATATTTTGAAATAAGCAAGATTTTCCGGAACTGAAAAGAATTTCTGTGCTGTTGTATCAATAAGTTCTTCGGATTTATAATCGTTCGACTCATCTGTCGAAAAGGGTTCGTCAGATGTACTCGAAGAGGACGATAATGACTCCCGCATGGAATTGGAGGATTTCAAAACGGCATCGGATTCATTTGGCTCTTTGGAAGTGGTATCTGAAGATGATGATGGGATAGGAAAATTTTCAGAACTACTTGTGGAATCCTTGGACGGAAAAAATACACACTTCCAAAGACTGAAAAGTATAATACTACCAATAAATAACAAAATTAATTTCTTCATAGTTACTTATTCCTCACATAGGATACGTAGAAAATCCTTTGGGCAGCTTCAGAGGCAAGTATGCAGGTGAAAGCGTAGCATCCTGAAAAAAGATTGGTGACATCACAGATATTGGCTTACAAAAAAGTGTTTCCTATTCTCTTTACTTAATGAACGTTAAGTAATCGGAAAAACAATTTTAGTAATCGGATGTTTCATAACAGATACCTCCTTTGAATTTTTCTCTGCGAAACAGCCCGGAAAATTGAAAAGCGGTAACAGTATACGTGATGATTATTGCTTGATTCCCCAATAACGACGTAATTTTTCTAATGCAGTCTTTTTGCATTTGTTTATGGCTTGACGAGATTTTTTGTCTTTTGCGGCGATCTCCTGAATGCTATATTGACGGAAAAAAAGTGATCATAGATGACATGGTATTCGTCAGCGGTCAATGCACGTTGAAGATCCATCAGCAAGAGATTTGAGTATGTATCAGACTTACCAAAGTTAGAATCAAACTGCAACGGATTGAAGTCTGACTTGTCTTCGATGGACACCGTTGGGATTTTGTGCTGGTTTTCCTTCGAAAGCGCAATATAATGATGATATATCGTCTTATTGATGTAGCTAATGATAATCCTTTAACTACGATTCGTCCGTACGGATACATGGCTGGCGAATAACGGGAACTGCATCGGGCAGTTCCCGTTTCTTATTTTTTGATTAAAACGCCATCGTCCATATCGTAAAGCGTTTGAAGCGGAGAGACTTCCCCACTAATAGTGACATAGTAAAAGTCGGTATTGTCTCCATGCTTGTCAATGATTTCATATTCGATAAATGGTTGTGATGCAATACCATCACCAGGAAATGATGTATCACGATACTTTACAGATAAAATTGGGTCATCTGAATATACCTTAACGGCGGCTTCCCGGTCCAAATGATAATAATCGTTATAATGAAGGCCTTGGAAAGATAATGTGTGCTGCCCATTGGTATATATGTAAACGCCTGCGGAGAGGCTTTGCTTTTGCATACCATTTAATCCAGCATAGTCGGAAACTCGCCGCATTGCTTCAGATGGGATAAAAACTCTTTTGTCATCGATATCATCAAAATTTTTATGCAACACAGATAATGAATAATCCACTTTTGGAATTTGATTGTAAACACCATCGGAAGCCGAAAGAAAAATGTCTTTAGGCTGCGTAATCGTGGTTTGCCCTGTAGTTAAATCATCTTCAAAATAGGTAACTATATACCAGCCAGAATGACATTCCTCAGAATCTTTTCCAGAATAGGAGCCTTGATTATGAAATTGTAAAAGACCTTCACCCTCTTGGCCTAAGCTACCTTCTATCCGATATTCTTGTCCGTTTGAAGTAAAACAGATATATGATTTTTGCGGATACGTTTCAAAATGGCAATCAGTTACTACGCCTGTCAAATACTGCTCATGATTGGCTAAGAGCCAAAAAGATTCCGATGTATTACTAAGTGCTTCGCTTAAAGCAGAAGACGCAGGCGTCGAAATAATTTGAGGTGTAGATGGCAAATCAGAAGCATTCTGTTCGGGGCTGTTTGAAGCAGGTGCGCTGCTTTCAGAATCGCTCGAGTTGGAAGAAGATTGTGCTATGGTGATACCACATCCAGAAATCAAAATAGCAGTTAATGTAATTGAAATCATTGCGAGTGCTTTTGGGCTTTTCATAAATAGTCCCTCCTTTTGAGGCAAGAAATCCCATTATCATCAAGTTGAAAAACAGTAGCACTACACACTTTGTTGACGGCGTTGATTGCACCAGAAATGGTGCATCGGCTTCTGGACCCATTGTTTTTAGATTCCGGCACCGGCAGTAAATATACGTTGCAAGAAGCCATGAATCGCAACTCGATGACAATGGTCGTGAATTATATCCTCACCCAGCGTCACTAATGCAATCAAAATTAAGAGGTACAGCAATGGAAATCCCCCATCGCAAAAGCAACCATAGCTGTATAATATGTTTGACTAGTTGCACCCCCTGGAGCTTTTTGAGTGATTTTAAAATCACTCAAAGGCTCTTTTGATGAATCTTAATCTTTGGTATGCCTTAGTAGGGAACATCAAATTGAGAAAAACGCCATCCATCATCACTTCGAACCAGTGTAATTGAGTAATTTTTTGTGTTAGATATGAGCCCATCAAGAACCGCTTGCCGGAAGGCTTGGTTGCTTGATTCATCAATGGCATAGGTTGCAGTCACTTGGATAACAATTCTGTCAGCGGTATCTTCCTGCAAAGAAAAAAATCCATCAATGTTGAATCTTGGTTATATCCGGGGGTCAAAACCGCGCTCGGTCGAAATATAGTACATATTTCCCTCTATTGGGCGGAAATAGGTCACCCCATCGGAGGATAGATAATCGGAATCAAGAAAACTCTCGGTAAAAAATACTGCGTAATGTGCTATAAAACGAATCCCATTGTCGGTAATGATTTAGTGCAGGGGTGTATTCATATCCATCGACAGAAATGGTATCCGTATATGTTCGTGTGGTATCTGGATTATCGCAAGGGAAATATTGCGTATCATCAATGGCATAAGTGCCGATGCGTATAAGCATCATTTTATAAGCGCGCAGATAAAGTAGCTTCTGCTCATCCGTTAAAAAATCAGGGACTGGCACTTGCAAATCTTGTGATGATAGATACGGTTCATCCTTAATGTCTGATGTCTGTGTACTGCCACCTTCAGAGCACGGCAACTCCTTGCATGGCTCAAGTGCATATTCGTAGCCATCATCGGTGTAAAGGGGTGTAACCGTTTGCATGGGTGAACAACTGGTTGTCTGTTTCTTCAGGTAAAAATGTGGATGAATTTTTTTTGTGGCAGTTGTCAAAGCATACCCAAAACCAGCGGAACCCGTCATCTGGATTATCTGATAAAAAGCATTGTATGTAAAGTGTTTTTCCGTCACTGAAACATAGATTCCCGAACTTTGCGTACCAGGGGCCGAAACCCAAGGCTGTCCGTTTTAGTCAGACAGTTACCACTGTCAGTGAAATCCAGTGAGACAAAAAGGGATGTCATAAATAGAATCATATTTCACAAGGTCATCTGCAGAAGCATTTTCGAGACTGTTCTCTTTCTGAAATAGAACTTTGTTGCGTTTCAGAATCATCTTCGGAGATATTTTTAGGGGGATCAAATGGCAATTGCGTTTCATTGGAAATAGATTCAATATTGTTTTCATCGCCAGCAGACAAATCCTCCGATGAAGACACCGATGTACTCTCTGATTGATGGAACGGTAATGTTACTGCACACCCGGAAGCAAAGACAGTGAGGAAAAAATCAAAACAAGAAAAGACACCTTTTTTTTCATAATACATAACCTTCCAATGTTTTTTAAAATATTGGTTTACAAAAAGCTTCTTTCCTATTCTCTTTACTTAATGAACGTTCAAAAAAGACACCTGACGAGGTGCTAAACGACAGATTAAGCAAAGGAGAAACAAAAAATCTGGGAATTGATATCCGCGACAAGCATGCAGACCATGGTGTCTACGCATTTGCAGATGGTGTGGTTTCTTTCGTTCAAGACGATGCACATCCGGACTCTGGCAAAGTGATGGCAACTATGGGTAACTGCATTGCAATTAACCATAACAATACCACCACCACAAATATGTCTGGCAAATACGCACGCACCCCTTTACATGCACCTGCTGTCGGCTCCGACTTTGACTCCTGGTCAGCAAGTAAAGGGCGATCGAATCGGTACGATTGGGAGTACGGGAAACTCTACCGGTCCGCATTTGCATTTCGGCCTATTTGTAGGTGACAATGCTCAAATGGCCCCTGGCGTGAAAGGCTGGACTTCAATTAGTCTTTTGCCGGTGGTAGACCCCATCAATGCATTGCCGTTTTATCATGTTGATATGTCTGATTGATACTTAACATCTAAAATCACTTGCTAAAGCGCTATTGGCAGGTACAGCACCTATGTGGGCATCTGGTTGCTGTACCTGCTTTTTATTGTATACTTTTAACTTGCAAAATACGAATAGGTGAAAACTGATAAGAATTATTTTGGAAGAATACAATTTGTTCAAGAAAAACTGTGGGATCCTCTCCCGGATTATAAAATTGATTTTCTAGGATAGCAGAATATTCTCCATTTCCCTTTAATAAGGTGTTCTCTTGGATAGTGGTTCCGGCCAATGAATTTTCATAGCCCCATGTCACACAAAGCATCCCGTCTGGGGCGCGGTCAGATGCAGATTCAGCCAAAGAAGAAAAGTCGTATTGGATTCCAAACAGTTCATATGCGGCTTCCTCAAAATCGGGAATAGGGAAATAAGGCACACCATCTTCGTTGGTTTGCAAAGGAAGTCCCTTGCTGGAAGCAGCCTGTGTTAAGCAGAGGGATACAGCCCACCTTAAATACTGCCTGGACTCATCGGATTCAGACAAAATAACTTTTGTATTACGCCCACTTAAAAATACCCAACAACTTACTATCATTCAGAAAGTCTTCAATCTCTGCCAAGTCAATGTCGAAAGGATCAGCGGGCATCCAATCGGACGTATCTATTTCCTTTTGCATAATATCCTCGGACGGTTCTACCGCGGATGCCGCATCTTGGAGAGTATCTCCCGTAGGTGTTGACGAGGCAGGCTCCTCTGGCAAAGGAGTGACCGTAGCAGGGGGTATTACGGTGGAAGGCTGAGACAAGCTGGGTGATGAAACCGCTGCGGAAGGTGATTGGCAGCCTGTTAAAAGAAAAGTGCTTAAAGTAATCGGAAGAATAATTTTAGTAATCGGATGCTTCATAACAGATACCTCCTTTGAATTTTTCTGCGAAACAGCCCGGAAAATTGAAAAGCGGTAACAGTATACGTGATGATTATTGCTTGATTCCCCCAATAACGACGTAATTTTTCTAATGCAATCTTTTTAGATTTGTTTATGGCCTGTCGAGACTTATTGTCTCTTGTGGCGATTTCTTGGATGCTGTATTGACGGAAGTAATGGTCATAAGTGATAGGATACTCTTCGGCACTTAGTGCACGTTTAAGATCAAGCAGCAAGAGAGTATTGTATGTATCGGATTCGCTGAATGCGGTGTCGAACTGCAAAGGATCATAGTCCGTTTGGCTTTCAATCGAAACAGTGGGAAGCTGATGACGCTTCGCCTTAGAAAGTGCGATATAATGATGATATATTGCCTTGTTGATATAGCTTTATGATAGCATCATCTGTGCGTATCGTCAACTCGATCAGTTGTGATTTTTTGGCGAAGGATAGTAAGAAACATTGGAAATCCTGCAATGCATCCTCTGATTGCAGGAAGAATGCATATTTCTTGAGCAGGGGAAAACTTCTCCAAAAGAGCAAGTGCCTGCTCACGGTCACCATTTTGAATATCCCTGAATGCAAGTATAAAGAGATGATTTCATTTTCTTCTTCCCCTCCTGAAAGGGAAAAGAGAAAAAAATCATCTGCAAATGTAAACCAGAAATCAAAATATTTTTTTGTGTTTCAGACACATTTTGAGTAAAATAGCGTGCCCGTGTATACGGGCTTTAACGTTGATTCACTCAGATTTGTGATTTGCGCGATCTCGCGGACAGAGTAACCTTACGCGCAGGAAATTCGGTGGTAAATTGAAGGCATATCGGAAAGAATACTGACTGCTTTGTTTTTGCTGCAGATCTGTCAATGCGATTTCTTCCCTCCTAAAATTCGTCACTGGCGGAGTGATTTTCATAGTCGTCGCTCGTCGCTCCCATTTTTCGAAGAAAGTCAATCGTTCGCTCACGAGTTAGAATATATAAATAGATTGAGGGCTTTTTATTGTCGATTCTTAGTGAAGCAATTTCCTGAGAAGCTGGACAAAGAGAAAACAATGCCGAAGAAAACGCGGCGGGAAAGAATCCGCCGAAAACGCAGTGGCAGCAATTCCACGCCACATGCGGGCAAACCTTGCGGCTGCCGACGGTTAGTGACCATCGCGTCAGTCTGGCGACAGTTGGGCGGAAGTAGCCGGTTACCACGTCAAGTTGACCACGGCGGCTGACTACTCTGTATCAGCACTGCCCAGCATCTGTGTCATCAATGGTGGGCCAGTGGGTCAAAGCCGGGCAGGTCATTGCCTGCGCTACCTACGCGCAATGGGACCGCATCTGTGAGCTTCGAGGTGCATGGGTGATCGGACGTGCCCACGAAAGGCGATGATGGCAAATACAATGCTGCCAAGTGTGGCGGCTGTGACTTGCAGCACGTTGACTTTGAATGCACATCCCTTGCTGTGGGCCATAGGCAAGCCATTCCTGCAAGCGCTGCGCCGGCTGCCGAAACGAGTGAACTCCACGCTGCCATACGCCCACTGGTTCGGTAGGAAACCAACCGGGCAGCGCAGATAACTTCATGGGCAACAAGCAGACAGTAAAGGCAACGATGAACATCATGAGGATTTCTCGCTGCTTTTATTCAGAAATATCCGGAACAGGACGTTCCATGGAGCACTTCTGCGAGGCATCCCCTGTGCAATGCGTTCAACGGCGACTGCGGCGTCACATAACAGTTATTGGTCTGGCTGCTCCAAACCACTGCCAGCTATAAATTTCTGAACGCTCTGCGAGAAGGGTTTGAAGTATGGGTCAGTTCGATACTGGCCGGAACATCGGAACTGCCTGCTCCGTAGAAAGAACTCGGTCGAATTGCCGGAAAAAATGCCACATACTTCAAGCCAACCCGCGCATTCTCCGTGTCAGTCCAGTTATTTGTCCTTAACATTCGTACTGCCCCATAGATCCTGCCAAGAGATACTGACGAGCATTGACTGGTATCCCCATCACCTGGAGCTGTGCCATATTGGTACTTGCCGATGCCGCCGATGCCCATAAAATCCAATGCTGCATACTGGAATGGTCCGTTGACTGGCGGCAGCGCTTGAAGGCTCTCATTCTCCGTCCAGAATGTAGCAAAATTTCCGCCTCCCTCGCTTTTGCTCGCTCTGCGCATACGCACGGGCTTTCATTACCTGATCGCTCCGTGAAAGCGCCTGAACATCGTAGAGCTAGCGGACTGACTTTGCTGGGCTCGGCAGCTGCCCGCACTGGCAAGCCACGCGCACACACATATAACCCCAGCCAGAGCAGCACGATCAAAGCGCTTACGCATCGATCCGCACCTGCGCTCCGGCAGAAAGTGGTTTTACTACTGGCACTGACGATCTCGTTCCTTTTCCATCCAGCGCGCGCAGAAACGCGATGCGACCCTATCCCGCGTTCATCGATGGTGACAGGGAGACCGTATCAAAAACGTTCTGTGCCCCAGTACGGTGTTTTCGTTTCTACAAGATAAACAAAGTCTCCTGTATTATCGCTGTTGACTGCGGTAGTACAAAGCCCATTGCCCCTCATTGTCGTGACTGTAATGGTAGCAGTTCCGACTTTCCATTGTGACCCCGATACCGTGAACTGCGCCATATCCGATTCTGATACTTTCCAAAAAGCGGCGCTCGCATGATGGTCTGACCCTGTTTTACCGAAATAGTGCACCCCGACTGTATCCAGGTACTTTGCGCAGAGGTAACAGGGGGTAATAAAGGGTACAACTTTGCTCACCAGCGGCAAAGCAGACCTGCAACTGCGGAACTGGTTTCTCAGGTACTAAGGAAATCGCGGTAATGATTCCATCTGCTGGAGCAGAAAAAGTTGCCCTGAAGCATCGCTTTAGCGCAGTCAGATCTGCAAGTTTTTGTTTTTC
>VOFK01000127.1_pt1 | contig 12000 bp, 13 predicted proteins | sample 5384121 | NCBI WGS metagenome assembly VOFK01 (sample SAMN12384730, study PRJNA508395) | human gut metagenome | isolation source: healthy gut J | host: Homo sapiens | reverse complement strand
CGTACAAAAAAATCATCGAGCAGACTATATTCTTCCTTTCGCATTTCCCTTATAGAGTAGCTCATATTTTTTACTCGTTCCTTTGTCAAAAATAGCCTTACCGCATACAGGCATTAACAAATTTCATGGTACATCCATTCGCTTTTGCAGCCTGTTCCGGCGTCATTCGCACTATCCAAAAAAGCGCTTGCATACGACCTTCGCCATTCTCCGACTTCGATAATATGCTTATCCGGATCATAGAAGCGAACGACTCGCTGCCCCGGAAATGTTCCATAATCGGGTGGACATATTCAATATCATATTCCTTCAGCTTATCAGCAAAACTTGTCAAAATCATCTTCCTCAAAAATAAAGCTCAAAGTTGTTGCCGCCAAAAAGAAATGTCGCTTGCCAATAAATTCCTTATATGTTTCAGCCGTTTACCAGGGGCTAAGCCACCTGTCCGGAGTGTCTTGCTCCAAAGTCCATAATGATATGAAGTCAAAAGACTTTTTTTATAAAATCTGATAATCTGTCTATCGGTCACTACCAACATAGGATTTTTTCAACTTCATTCTAATTTTCTCCAAAAACACAGTATCGTTATTTCCGATTAGGCTTTCTTTTAATAACCAACAGTTTCATAGTCATCGAACTCATAAGTATCAGTCGGCTCAAACATTACCCATTCCGTCACGATAAGTTGTTGCTTCATCACTTATTGCCGCAAACAGGTCAGAAAAGTTTCCCTTATCTCACAAATTTTACTCTTTCATCTTTTCAAAAGATAATCATAAAACCAAGGCTATTCTTTTTTCGCCTTATAGACTGCAGCGTTTTACCGCCTCTGCGGTACTTGTATTCATAAACCCAGTTCTTTTTGCGCATTCCGCCAACCGTTCCATATCATTATTTCGGCATCAATCGCTGAACACAGCTCTTGCCAGACTGCAAACAAAGGTTGTCCGACAATTCAGTCATAGTTGACTGGAGCATTGTGTTCCCCTCCCGCATAACAGTGATTGTTTATGACTTTGTTCAGATAAGACACTTGCTAATTTATGTACCTGTTTTTATTTCTTTTTTGACGATAAATCCCATTGCTTCAGTTCATTGGAAACCAGTTCAGGATATTTTTTGCTTATATCTTTCAAAAGCATTTCCTATTGATTTTCGTACATACTCGCTTTCATCATCTTTGAGAGAAGATAAAAACTTTGTATTGCCATCTGCGGATGCTCCTTAAAATAAGGGCAGCTTGTCCAAATTCTCAATCCTTCTGATACAGCTCTCCTTGTATTAGCACAATCACTTTTTAGCCATTCCTTAATAACCGGAATCGCTGTTTCATATCCAATAATTTTGCAGTAATTATCAAATGCCATTGCAAGAATTTCCTGCACCTTCCGGCTTTTGTGCTGACTCACGGTATCTTTCAGAAATGATAATGCGCTTGTATTTTTGCAGGCTGCATATCCTACCAAGAAAACACCGACTTCCTGTATCTGAAAAATTTTCCCGACTGATATAATTCCAATCCCGTAGCGAAACATTCATCAAGCGAATGCTGCTTGTAATAATTTTCAGCTTCCTTTTTCACGAGTTTTAGACTATCTTTTTCAGGTATAACTTCTTTCAAATGTGCTATGAAATTTTCCATTATGTATATTACCCTTTCAAATTATCCAAAGCAGCCGGATTGTTTTCAAGAATCGCCCCGACAGTCGGGCAGGTTTCTAAATCCGGGCAGTCTCCGCAGGTGGAAACACCTTTATTTAACGCACACTTCCGAATCCCGCACAGGCTATCACAAAATACCGTTTTTGCCCCATTCATACGGCAGCCTTCGCAGTTAATATGCTCTGGAAGAATCGGGGCGTTGTTTAACTCTGCCCACAGCTTCGCCGTTTTCTCCCGCAAAGCCTGATCGTCATTGACGGTCGCTATGTATGCGTCGCATTTTTCGCAGTCCAGTCCGCAGTATCCGATCATATCTTTCATAGGTTATACGCCTCCTGTCTATTATTCTTCATCATCAATTTCTCGCTCAAAGATCGAATACTTCCAGTCATCGAGTTCCGAAATCAAACGCCAACCCTGTTTTTCCATATTCGTTGAGTTTCTCAATATACCGATCCAGCTTAATATGAACATTAAATGATGGCTCTGCGCTTAAATCAACTGTCATATACTCATACTTCTTCATAACAAACCGCCTTCCTATATATAAGTCTTTACGAAAATTTTTCATCATATCCGCAACAAACTGTGTCTGTTGCTTTCTCAAATACGATTTCACAAAAGGCTTCAGCAGCCATTTCTTCGCTTTTACTTGTTCCGTAAAATTTATCTCTGTTTCATCGCCTTTGGCAGTGAAAATGCCAGTCCAATGACCTGTCATATTGCTGTTTTCCATATCAAATTCCATCGTCACCAGTATGGCTCAACAAGTGTTATGGTAAAGTATGTCAATCGGGTAGCCTTCTTTGGTGTATTCAATAATTTTCTTATCGCTGATAACTTCCTGTCTTGCTCAAATCGCTTCTCCAAGCAGCGTAATTCTCAATGTCGACAAAATCCCACACTTGCCCAAGCTCGCTCGGAATCAATGCTTTTTTATATTTTGAAGTCGCCATTTTCACACACTTCTCTCTAAAAAATCATAGCTGCACTGACCAATCACCAAAATGGAATGTACCGCTTCTGTGATGAAGTTTTTCCTTCCGCTTTAAGCTGCCTAAATCCATCTCTCCTACAGTTATGATCTCCGGTTGTATATTTGAATGGTGAGCTGGAAAGACTCTTTTACCGGGCGCAGAATATTTTCTCAAGAGATTTCAGGTAGGCTACCGGATCAGTAGACGGAAACCAAGCCGTCAAGGTATCCTTATACACAAGTCTCCCGTGAATAAATATCCCTCTTTCTTTTCCCAAAAACACATATGTCCCGGTGCGTGTCCCGGCGTATGAAGCACCTCAATATTTCTTCCTCTAATCAATGTGTTCGCCACCGTATAACACTTTAGTCGGTTTTACCTTGAAATAATCGGTAGTCGTTGATATTAAAATTCTTTGGTAATTCGCAGCGGTCAATAACATAATTTTTTTATCATCTCCAACGGCTGAGGAAAACTGCCGCAGAGCAATCCAGTTCCGCTTCGTGTGCATAAAAAATCAGGATAGTATTTGTGACCACCGATATGATCCCAGTGAATATGCGTTGCAATCGCTGTTACAGGCTTATCTGTCGGCTTTGAAACCACCTTTGAAATATTGCAAATACCCAGTCCGGTATCAATCAATAAGCTGCGTTTCGTGCCGTTCAGAAGATAACAATGCGTTTCTTCCCAATGTTTATATTCGCTTATAGCGTATGTATTCTCATCAATCGTGTCTATTGTAAACCAATTATCCACCTATATTTTCCCTTTCCTTAAATCAATCATATTTCTCGATATGTACCGTTGCAATCGCCGACTGATTCGGCTCTCCGGTAACAAAATGTCTTGCGGCGCAGGTACGAGCAGCATAAATCCGTCCTGCCATATCTTAATTCATACCCTTGTGCATACGCTTCTTCCACAGAGATGTGCTGTACCTGTCCGATGACCATAGCCGTAATACCCGCACCGCTTAAATCCTGTATTTCTTTCAGGGTACATTCCATCGTGAAAACGCTTCGCTGATCGCAGGTGCGTGAATGGCTTTGGCGTTGGAAACAGTAAAAACCTCCTGCGGCAAATTCGTCATCGTACCATTCATTCTGATGAATGGTATTTACCAACCTGTCATAACAGCTTATCGGGAGAAAGTTAATGCAAAAAGCATTTTTTCTCTTTGGATATTGGCATAGGTGTGGGTATGCTGATACAGGTTGCCCATCACGGCAAAGAAAGCGGTCTTATCTCCGTGAAAGCAGCTCCACGAATGAAAACACATTCGGTTTCCCGTTCTCTTTCAAGTCGTGATAGCAAAGAGAACGGTCGGTATTCCTGTTGTTACTTCAAAGTGAGAGAACAGCTCAAATTCTTCCGGATAGGCTGGCTTAAAATACTGGGGAAAATCCTTTTCAATCTCGAATCTTCATCATTATGCCTTTCTCTAACCTGAATAGGTTACGACTCATTTGGGATAAAGTATAAGGAATAGCCATCTATATTGATTGGCAGCGTCGGAATTTCAGTTCCGTCATAGTATTCCGTAGGAGCTACGGTAGCATAGCCGGTCACTCCATCAATGATAATCTCATAGTCCGTTCCCTTCGGCGTTTTTCTGCATTACCTCATAAGTGCCGTTATATGTCTTGCCGTTTGTGGTATCCGTTATCGTGATTTCTCCATCTTTAGCAGTCAAAGTCATATCCACGATTTCAGCGTCAGGATACAGCTCGTCAGCTTCTCCTACGGCAACCACGAGTTCATCCTGATATTGGGCAGCTTCCGTATCATTACTCATAACCGTTCTCATTTTCCACTCATAATCTTCCATCTTCACGACATCAGCATTGCAAGCAGAGAAAGCGAATACGGTGAATGACATCAAAAACACAGATAAAATCTTTTTTCATTTCATACCGCCTCCATTTACCGTCACAACTTCTCTACATCTTCCACATAGATGGAGACTTCGCCGCACTTGGGACAGATTGCTACCTTCGGCTTGCCGATCCTGCCGCCGAACAGCTTATTTTCGTCCGATGACATTACAATTCCGTATCCTGCGCCTTCTACCTTGATGGCGCAGTTTTCTTCATTTCCGTTCCACATCTGAGACACTTTCTCATAAATAAATCCTCCGTTTCTTTTTATGGATTTCCGGCGGTAAAACCGCCCCGTTATGTTCTCAGCCTAAAGGTTTTCGGCGCAAAGCGGTATACCAAAATGCTGGCGACAATACTGTAAAGCACACAGAAAACAATCGTCATTATTCCAAATATCATAATCGGCATACGCAACCGCATGAAACAAAACAGACGACATAGGTTACTGACAAAACAATCCGATATGTGCCGCTTTTCAGTTCCGTCCCTGCATTGTAAGGCTGGAGCAGATAGTAAATCGTCAGGTAATGAATCGAGAAAAAACAGGCTCATACACAGGATGGAAACAACCAGCACTACATAGTTCAGCGGATTGTCCGTCCCTCCGGTGGCAAACAGGATCAGCGCCAGCCCGATGCCGATAACCAGCGCCGGAACAGCGTTTATCTTCATTATTTCACGCAGGCGGATCTGAAACAGCCGCAGGATAAAGCTCGGCTGCTTATAGAACGAATAGGTCAGCAGGCTGTGGTCGCAGTTCATAAAAAGCGCCTGTGTAAAGTTCGTACCACGGTTGATAGCGTACATTATAAATACAAAGTACGGAAGCCAAGTCATCACGATTTCGTTAATGACGGTTTTTTCTTCGGGCAGCAGATAGACTCCTACCAGCACGGCGGCGACAAGGAAAGCGCACACATAGGAAATCTTCTTTGTCGAGTTCCAGAGTATCTTTTTGTGCCTTTTGATAAACAGCTCATTCAGATACTCGAAGCCCTTGCGGTTGCTGCTAATGGAAGTATCTGCGGATATTTTCTTTTCATTTGCCTGTTTGATAAGCTTTGTCTGTGCCGTGCTGTCCATCTGATTGGTCAATCCGGCTAATAATTCCTTGTTGATTGCGTAATACTCACGGAAGGTAGTGAGCCTTGTGATACTTGCCATACCAAGGGGAATACACGCTAAAAATATAACCATTGGTACGACCGCAGGCAAAGCAAAACCAAAGGCGGGCGGAGCATAGGCTGCGGCTAAAAGCAGGGCGATACAGCACCACACATATTTGGACAGCTTATTTTCGTTGTAGCCAAAGCCCCTTTTCTCATAATCCCACAGGGTAACAGCCGCCACAAACAGCTTCATACCCGCTATGCAAAGGGGCAGGAGCAGACAAAACCACAAAGGTACGCCTCTGTCCATACCGAACAGAATTGTAAAGGGCAAAAAGCCCACAACGACCTTCAGGATGGAGTAGAAATAGTTTACAAGCGTATATTCTCGTGCGTCCATTTTCATCAGGATCATCGCATAATATTTATCCTTTGTCGGATTGAAAAGGTGTGTGTTTACAAAGCTGCCGATTACCGTGAGAATCAGCAGGATATGCAGGAACACCTCATTCTCCGGCAGTCCTTTATAAAAGATACCGATACCGCATACCATCGTGATAAAGTAAAGGAGCTTGCCGAGGAATACAGAAACGATTTCCCTGATGGACAAAATGTTTGCAAAGATTTTTCAGCCCCTTTACCTGATACAGCGTTGCCGGAAGCAGCCGCTTTACGAGCGGTATCTGCTTTAAGGAAAACAGGACACCGTTGACACGGTATGTATTTTTCAGGGAAAAAGATATTTTAAGCGTCTTATTCATTTCCTTCCTCCCTGAGTGCCGCAATGATTTTATCCTTAAATTCCCTGCTGTCCAGATCGGTTTTCTCCACGACCTCAGTTCGCCGTGATTAAGCAGCACGATCTCATCGCAGAGGTCAAGCGCCAAATCCATAATATGAGTGGAGAAAATGGTAATGCGGTCTTGTTTCAGTGAACGGAGCAGTTGTTTCATTTCTTCCGCCACAACCACATCAAGGGATGTCAAAGGCTCGTCGAGCAGCAGGATATTCGGCTGAGCGATGATATTGATGAGCATTTGCATTTTGTTTTTCATACCGTGGGGAGTAGTCCTTGAGCAGTTTATCCCTGTCCTCCGGCTCAATACTCATATAATCGAAATACTCGTCAATGCTTTTCGGATTTTGATAGACTTCTCGTTGATGTCCATAAAGAATTTCAAAAACTCCCTGCCTGTAAACTCCGGCACGGTCGGGGTAAGAAATTACATATATCCGATGTCCTCTGCGGACACCTCACGGCGGACGCCGTTTTCATCTTCTATATAGAAATTGCCGCTATCCGCGCTTCAAATCCCTGTTCAGGCAGTTAAACAGCGTTGTTTTTCCAGCGCCGTTTCTGCCGAGCAGCCATAAATTTCCCTTCATCAAATGTAAAATCAATATCTCTGAGAACTTCCTTTTCTCAAAGCTCTTTGATAAATGCTCAATCACAAATTTCATAATATCCTCCGTCACATCTTATGCTGGTAATATGCCATCAAAATAAAATCAAGGATTGTTTTAAGCAGGAAAGCGCCTACAAGAGTAAGAACAATCCATAGTGGTGCGTCGAAAAAAAAAATACATGCAAGCGCCTGCCATCAGCAGCCAGTGCAGTATCTCGCCGGATATTGCCTGTGCTGCTGCGAATGAGCTGGTTGCGCTCGTCTTTTTTCTTCAATTTCATTGATTTTCATCAAATCAGGATTTTTGCGCCCCACAGACCGACACCATTTCGCAATCCCATAGCCAGACAATCCGCACCTATGCCGATCATCGCTGCGCTTTGCGAATCGCTCAAGCAGTCGCAACCAAAGAAATCTTGCGCTCAGAGCCAAGCAATTGCCGATTATGCCATTACAAGATATATTCCGGTTTCTTCTTCATTGCTTTCCCTCCTCATTAAGTAAATATCTTCCAAAGTATTACTCATATTAAATACCGTGCAAACATAATGTAATTGAAGGATTGTATCGTCCGTTTTCCAACGAGCCGATGGTCTGCCGGGATACCCAGTGTGGCAGCCAGTTCTTCCTGCTTTCTGATTCCCCGTTCTTTTCCGAATTTCCTCTAAACGGGTTACTTGTGTGCCTTCCCATGGAAAGCCAGCTTTCCATATCTCATTATAAGGCGCAAATGTCAAGTACACCCTTCCATTCAGAGATTAAACTTTTTTTCATTCCTCCCATTTTCACATTGAGCAGCTAAATTTATCACTTGCACATTGCTTTGCCGAGCATTTTACTGTATATTTAAAGTCCCGCTTTCCTGTAGCAATAGGGTTATGCAGACATTGCCGTTATTTACCAAATTTTTGAACAGCCCCGAAAAATAGTCGTGAGAAGTATATACTACCTTTATCCGCTCGACTTTTGATCTCCTCATAAACCGCTATATCATCTTTGCTCCAGCCTTTTGTCTGTTTGGTACGGAAGGACTAAAAATCAGCTTGATATGCGAGAATATCGCTTTCTCAAAGATAAAACGCATTGAGCGGCAACCGTGCATCAAAGCCAATGCTCCCTGCGCCAAGTACATATATTATCCTTCTTCTATCAGTCGAAGCAAGGTGTTTTTAAACCGCTGAGAGTTCCGGGTATGCTCTCCGGCGGTATTTTTTCTATGTCCGGTAAAGCAAGCCGTTTTCCCCTCATTAAAGTTCACCAGCCAGTTCAAAGCCTAAAAGCACAAAAAATCTAATTATAATACTCATAGTATATCCAAATGTCAACAATATATCAATAGTCTGTGGAACTACGGAAACAATATTTTAGACTATGAATGGAGGCTGGAACTATGAGTGAAATTGCAAAAAACCATCCGGACAGCGTGTCACAGTATAAATTGATAAGGGATTGAGCCAAAGAAGCTTGCTGAAAGTTATCCACCCTACCCTATATCGGCAAGTGGAACGAGGGGGAAAAGAACTTTACTCTTACGTATTGAAAAGATTGCTTCAGCTATGAATATCTCGCTTGCTCAGCTTTTTGAGAAGATAGGCGAAAGCAGCACCGACAGCTATCCTATGAAATGTTACGAGCTGGTCGCAGCAAAAAAAATCCGAAACAAGAACATTTATATAAGATGTTAGTTGAAATGGATAAATATAAAAATCAATAAAGCGGAAAAAATATACGGTGTTACCCAAGTGGCACTTTCGTATTATTTTGGGTATAGTTTTATTTTAATTCTGTACGGCGGATTACAGCATATGAGCCAATTTCAAAAAAGAGCTCCGATTATGAGAAATGATAGAATTGGGAAAACTGATTTATTGCACCATAAACAAAATCTGCTCTCATCGTCAATTCCATAGCCTTGCTTACACCTCATCTGAGAATACAAACTGGAACAACGCCATAACAAGAAGAATGATTCCACAAATTCCAACTCCGATCAAAAGAGAAATTGTTTTTTCAACTCTGTTGATGACTAAAATCGCTAAATAGAAAAGACTGCAAAACATCAAATATAAAAGCAGTAAGCCATAACCAGTTTATAAAAATATTTCCGAATCCATAAAGGCTACTGTATAAGGTAAAATAGTTACTGTTGAAGAAATGAAGGGAGTTACCGATTATGGTATCAATAAGTGCCATTGTACCCGCCAGCAATGTAAACATACAAACAGTCGCCCCAAAAATATATTTTCGGTATATCCATTTTGAACAACGCCTTGAAATCTTCTTTGTAGCCTAATACGCCTATAACACTGACAAAAAACAACAGAACTGAACTCTAAAGTATTTGAGCCAGTTTCATTTCCTTTAGTACAAATTGCAACAATCGTAAAAATGAGAGCCACTATCAAATATTGGATCAAATAGAAAATTCCTATTGCCTTTATTTTGTTAAGTATTCATATAAAACCACAGATTTTAATTTACTCATTTCGCCGCCACCTTTCTCTGTCATCTTGACAAACAGTTTTTGTCATTGCCGTAATTTGCAGATTGCTTCGCAGGCAAAAACCGTTTTTTCTCTAATACATAGGCAATTTTCAAACTGCCCAACTCATCAGTACCAATTATATTCCTACCTTCACAATAGCGATCAACCTCGTGTACTAAACCCAGAAACACTGCCCTTCCGTTTCCATCAGGGCTTCAACGCTTTCCTGAAGGAGGACCTTTCCTTTATCAGGTAAAAACAACTTCCTCAATAATATTGGAAACTTCGCAATCAGGTGTGTCGCAATAATAAGCGTCCGCTCATTCTTTTCAAACTCTTTCAGAAGCAGGCTGTAAAACAACTCCCTATGGTTTGCGTCAAGCCCCAACACCGGCTCATCAAAATCACATATGGGACATTAAGCGATAACGCAATAATCAGTTTGAAAATGGACTGATAACCGCTTTCGATAATGCCTTGAATCTTTTTTGTCGGTATCAAAGATTAAACTTTTTGGAAAGTTCAAAGGCTTTTTTCAAATCAAGTCGCATAAAAAGCTTTTGTCCATTTTGAAGTGTTCCTTAACCTTCAAATCTCTATCATATAAATCCGCTTCACTCATGCAAAAAATCTTTTTCAAGTGGACACCTATATTTTCTTTTAGCTGAATACTGTCAATCAAGATTTCACCTTGATCTGCAAAAATACGGTTTTGCAATAATATTGATAAGAGTAGTTTTGCCTGCACTAGATTTCTTCCTTAAAAACCGTAAATTTTTCGGAACTCAAAAGAGAAAGAAAAACATCAAAAGTGCTGTGACATCTTTTTTATATCTTTTTTGTAATATTTTTAATTTGAATGGCATTCATTGTCATAGCCCCTTTCTATCAAAAGAAATAATATTCCTCTTTTGACATTTGCAGTTTCATTGCTTCATTTATTAAAGTTGAAACATACTGCTCATAAAACTGACTTTCGCCTTTTTGCCGTATTTTTTCAACTGCCCCTCTTTTTCACAAACATTCAAAGTCCTCTTTTTTTGTAGATGATTCCGTCGTCCACCAACACATTCATTCCTTTTTAAACGGTATGTGGGATTGATACCGAGCAGCGCAGATATTTCATTTGTCGATGGAATTTTTTTGTTTCTTCCGAAAAACTCCCAGTAAAAATAGAATCTTCAAGCTGTTCTGCGATCTGAATGGTGTAAGGCGGTTTATCTATATTCAGTTTTACATTCAATCATAGTCACCTCCACACTTGCCTGTTTGTCTGTTAGTTGAGTAACTAACTATCTTTACAAGCAAAGTATAACCGACATGATTCTGTTTGTCAATACCTTTTTGAATTTTTATGTAAATAAGCCCGCCTGCATTTTTAAGCAAGCCTCGTTTTTGCTTCCATTTTCGGCAGTACCGCCATGAGTATTTCAATACCCAACCGGATAACTATTCTGACGAACAGAATCCCCGTCTACTGCGTAAGCTCCGCCGTTTTCATTCTTTTGGACGATGCCATCGTATGGTCGGATAATCCGTCCTGGCCACCACCTTTCGTCCGTCCATTCGAAGAAGATAATCATACCCGGCGTAGGCCGGCGCTGTTATCCAGCCATTGCCCTCTGTCCTAAACCATTGTACGTCGCTGACGCAAGCCTGCGTATTTTTTGAATTACACCAGCGTCAATATACCCGCACTATTAGCGCACCACGAAACGAAGCAAGCTGCCACCACCTCTACACGGAATTAAAACCGTACTAAGACTTTCAGTACGGATCGCTGCCCATTGTTCCGATTTTTGGGAAAGCAACGGTTGATGATCTGATCGTTCGTCCCTGTAATCCCGTAAAGCACCTGCACCACAGCGAATTCAGCTTTCATCGGCAAGCAGCCTTGCAAGATACTTTTCTGTTCCTCGTTAACCATACCGCGCCATCTCATCGGCGGTCTTATGGCCGACCGTGATATACAGATAGGTTTGCGTGACTGTAAGCTCTGTCTCCACGATATTTCCGTGACCGTCAATGGTTTCGGTAATGACCGTCTCGGTTTTGGTGTCAGGTGCTGGAGCTTATTTCGTTCATCTCCCAAAAGATGAGGCTGCTTTTCGATTCGTCCATCATTTGCGACCTCTTGAGGATTATCCGGATCGGTGTTGACCTTGACCAGAGTATACCGCAAGCGCCGAGAAGCATACCGATCAGGGCAAATCACATAATGACAAAACCGCTATCCAGCCGCCTGCGGCGATTGCGGCGATCAGCGCTTTTGTTCCGGCGATAATCGCCTTGACCGCAAGCGCTATCGCTTTTTAGGTGCTCGCCATAACGGCGGCACGAGCCGCCGTGCCGCCTGAACTGCCCTTGAGAAGCCTTGACCGTAGCCACTGCGCTGTTTTCTGCGCCGCCTTTGCGGTACGCGTGCTGTCTTGACGGTCGTTTTAGCGGTGCGCTCTGCGGTTTTACCGTTTCTGCGCT
>VOFK01000120.1_pt1 | contig 12000 bp, 26 predicted proteins | sample 5384121 | NCBI WGS metagenome assembly VOFK01 (sample SAMN12384730, study PRJNA508395) | human gut metagenome | isolation source: healthy gut J | host: Homo sapiens | reverse complement strand
AATTTGAGAATGCTGAAGGGGAGTATTCTGTAAAGACGAAATCAAAGCTGACATCTTCGCAGCTGGCGACAGGATCGACGCTACTGCAATCACAAAGGTAAGGGCTTCCAGGGTGCGATTAAGAGATTTGGACAGAGCAGAGGACCTATGGCTCATGGTTCTAAATTCCACCGTCATCAGGGTTCCAACGGTGCTGCTCCTCCGATCCGAGCCGCGTATTCAAAGGGCAAGGGAATGCCTGGACATATGGGCGTAAAAGTTACTGTTCAGAACCTGGAAGTTGTAAAAGTTGACGTAGAGAACAACCTGCTCCTTTAGTGAAAGGTGCTGTACCCGGACCTAAGAAAGCTCTGGTAACCATCAAAGAGACCGTAAAGGCAGGTAAATAAGTGCTTTTTAGGAAAGGAGGACGAACAGATGGCAAGCGTAACTGTTTAAAATATGGAAGGCAACGAAGTTGGCAAGCCATGGAACTTAAACGATGCTGTATTCGGTGTAGAAATCAATGAACACCTTAGTACACATGGCAGTCCTAAACAGCAGCTTGCAAACAAACGCCAGGGAACACAGAAAGCAAAAACCGTTCTAGAAGTTCGCGGCGGTGGTAGAAACCTTGGAGACAGAAAGGAACTGGTCACGCAAGACAGGGTTCAACACGTGCTCCTCAGTGGACAGGCGGCGGAGTTGTATTCGCTCCAGTACCAAGAGATTACTCTTTCAAATTAAACAAGAAAGAAAGAAGAGCAGCATTAAAATCTGTTCTGACATCCAAAGTTCAGGAGAACAAATTCATCGTTGTAGATGAGTTAAAGATGGATGAGATCAAAACAAAGACATTCAAAGGTGTGTTAGATAACCTGAATGCAGAAAAAAGCACTGGTTGTTTTAAATGACATGGATGCAAAACGTAATTGCTTCTGCAAAGAACATCCCAACAGTTAAAGACAACACAGACAAACGAGTTAAATGTATTTGATGTATTAAAATACAACACAGTCGTTGTAACAAAAGACGCTGTGGCAACAATCGAGGAGGTGTACGCATAATGGCAAATATTCAGTACTATGATGTAATCCTCAAACCGGTTATTACAGAAAAAGCATGAATGCAATGGCTGAAAAAGAAATATACTTTCTTAGTTCATCCAGAAGCTAACAAGAGCATGATCAAAGAAGCAGTTGAGAGAATGTTCGAGGGAACAAAAGTAGCAAGCGTCAACACCATGAACATGGATGGAAAGAAGAAAAAGACGCGGCATGGTTGTAGGAAAAACTGCTAAGACCAAAAAGCAATCGTGAAGTTAACAGAGGACAGCAAAGATATCGAAATCTTCGCAGGACTGTAAGAAGAACTTCCTTAGAAACTAAGCACAGACAAGTGCGATAATAAACAATTGAAAGGAGAAAAGACAATGGGAATTAAGACATATAACCCATATACACCTTCCAGAAGAAATATGACAGGTTCCGATTTCTCTGAAATTACAAAAGAAGACACCGGAGAAGTCCTTACTTCGTTTCTTTAAAGAAGAATTCAGGTCGTAATAACCAGGGTAAAATCACTGTTAGACACCAGGGTGGTGGAAACAGAAAGAAATACAGACTCGTAGATTTCAAACGTAATAAAAAAGACGGAATCCCGGCAAAGTAGTCGGAATCGAGTACGATCCAAACAGAACAGCAAACATCGCATTAATCTGCTACGCAGATGGCGAAAAATCATATATCCTTGCACCGGAAGGACTGACAGACGGAATGACAGTAGTCAGCGGCGCAGAGGCAGAGATCAGAGTAGGTAACTGCCTTCCGCTTGCAAACATCCCGGTAGGTACTCAGGTACACAACATCGAGTTACTTCCAGGAAAAGGCGGTCAGTTAGCACGTTCCGCAGGTATGAGCGCACAGCTTATGGCAAAAGAAGGAAAAATATGCAACACTTCGTCTTCCATCCGGAGAGATGAGAATGGTTCCGATCAACTGCCGTGCAACTGTTGGAGTTGTAGGAAATGGCGACCATAACCTTATTAACATTGGTAAAGCAGGACGTAAACGTAATATGGGTATCCGCCCGACGGTACGTGGTTCTGTCATGAACCCGAATGACCATCCACATGGTGGTGGTGAAGGTAAAGCACCTGTTGGCCGTCCGGGACCATGTACACCTTGGGGCAAACCTGCACTTGGCTTAAAGACCAGAAAGAAGAAGAAGTCTTCCAACAAGCTGATCGTAAGAAGACGAGACGGAAGAGCAATCAAATAAGGAGGATAGCTATTATGGCACGTTCATTAAAAAAAGGACCATTTGCGGACGCAAGTTTACTGAAGAAGATTGATGCTATGAACGCTTCCGGAGACAAGAGTGTCATCAAGACATGGTCCCGTCGTTCTACAATCTTTCCACAGATGGTTGGACATACAATTGCAGTCCATGATGGAAGAAAACATGTACCTGTATATATCAGAGAAGATATGGTTGGTCACAAATTAGGTGAGTTCGTAGCAACCAGAACTTACAGAGAGGACATGGAAAAGACGAAAAAGAAATCAAAAGTTCGTTAATGATAGATTTGAAAGGAGGTTTCATCCATGGCAAAAGGACATAGATCCCAGATAAAAAAGAAAGAAATGCAGTAAAGATACAAGACCGTCTGCAAAGTTATCTTATGCAAGAATATCTGTTCAGAAAGCATGCTTCGTATTAGATGCCATCCGTGGCAAAGACGTACAGACAGCACTTGGTATTTTAATGTATAATCCAAGATACGCATCCAGCGTCATCGAGAAGTTATTAAAATCTGCAATCGCAAACGCAGAGAACAACAACGGAATGAGCGCAGAGAACCTTTACATTGCAGAATGTTATGCAAATAAAGGACCGACAATGAAGAGAATCAGACCAAGAGCACAGGGTAGAGCTTATAGAATCGAGAAGAGAATGAGCCACATTACAATCGTGCTTGATGAAAGATAAGGAGGGCAAACATGGGACAGAAAGTAAATCCTCATGGCTTAAGAGTCGGAGTTATCAAAGACTGGGACTCCAAATGGTATGCGGAAGCTGATTTTGCTGATCTGTTAGTAGAAGACTATAAGATCAGAACATATCTTAAGAAAAAATTATACGCAGCAGGAATCTCTAAGATTGAGATCGAAAGAGCTTCTGATCGCGTAAAAGTAATCGTATATACAGCAAAACCGGGCGTTGTAATCGGAAAAGGCGGAGCTGAGATCGAAAGAGTAAAAAGGTGAATTACAGAAATTCACAGACAAGAAACTATTAGTAGACATCAAAGAAGTAAAGAAGACCAGACAAAGATGCACAGTTAGTAGCAGAGAATATCGCATTACAGTTAGAGAACCGTGTTTCCTTCCGTCGTGCAATGAAATCCTGCATGGGCAGAACAATGAAAGCCGGAGCATTAGGAATCAAAACATCCTGCTCAGGTCGTCTTGGCGGTGCTGATATGGCTCGTACAGAGTTCTACAGCGAAGGAACTATCCCGCTTCAGACACTTCAGTGCAGATATCGACTATGGATTCGCAGAAGCAGATACAACATACGGTAAAATCGGAGTAAAAGTTTGGATTTATAAAGGTGAGATTCTTCCTACAAAAAGAAGGTAAGGAAGGAGGAACGAAAATAATGTTAATGCCAAAAAAGAGTAAAACGTCGTAAACAGTTCCGTGGTTCCATGAGAGGAAAAAGCAAGCAGAGGTAACAAGATCACTTACGGTGAATATGGTATCGTTGCAATGGAGCCATGTTGGATTCGTTCCAACCAGATCGAGGCAGCCCGTGTTGCCATGACACGTTATGTAAAACGTGGTGGTAAAGTATGGATTAAGATTTTCCCGGATAAGCCGGTAACTCATAAACCTCTTGAAACTCGTATGGGTAAAGGAAAAGGTGCTTTAGAGTACTGGGTAGCAGTAGTTAAACCAGGTCGTGTAATGTTTGAAATTGCTGGAGTTCCAGAAGAAACAGCTCGTGAAGCATTACGTCTTGCTACACATAAATTACCTTGCAAATGTAAAGTAGTTTCACGTGCAGACTTAGAAGGCGGTGAATCAAATGAAAACTAGTAAATATTTAGAAGAATTAAAAACTCAGTCAGCTGAGCAGTTAAATGAGCAGTTAGTTGAAGCAAAGAAAAGAACTTTTCAATTTAAGATTCCAGAATGCGACCAATCAGTTAGATAATACAAGCAGAATCAAAGAGGTTCGTAAGAACATCGCCAGAATTCAACGATTATCTCACAGAAGGCAAAAAGAAGCTTAAGGAATTATCGGGAAAGGAGACAAATCGTGGAAGAAAGAAATCTTAGAAAAACACGTACAGGTATTGTTGTATCCGATAAGATGGATAAGACCATCGTTGTGGCAATTAAAGACAACGTAAAGCATCCTCTTTACAACAAGATCGTAAAGAAAACCTATAAATTAAAAGCCCATGACGAGAACAACGAATGTCATGTTGGTGATACCGTAAAAAGTAATGGAAACAAAAGACCTTTATCCAAAGATAAGAGATGGAGACTTGTGGAAATCATGGAAAGAGCGAAATAATTAGAAGGAGGCTGCTAGAATGATTCAACAGGAAAGTAGACTGAAAGTCGCTGACAATACCGGTGCAAAAGAATTACTCTGCATCCGTGTAATGGGCGGTTCTACAAGAAGATATGCACAGATTGGTGATATCATTACCGCTACTGTTAAAGATGCAACACCAGGCGGCGTTGTAAAAAAAGGTGACGTAGTCAGAGCAGTTGTTGTTCGTACAAAGAAAGGTGCCCGTCGTAAAGATGGTTCTTATATCAAATTTGACGAAAACGCAGCAGTTATTATCAAAGATGACAAAACTCCGAAAGGAACCGTATCTTTGGACCAGTAGCCAGAGAGCTTCGTGATAAACAGTTCATGAAAATTGTTTCACTGGCTCCGGAAGTATTGTAGGAGGTACCGCACATGGCAACAATGAAAATTAAAAAGGGCGATACTGTAAAGGTCATCGCCGGCAAAGATAAAGACAAAGAAGAAAAGTAATTTCCGTAAACAAAAAAAACAATAGTTCTTTAGTTGAAGGAATCAACATGGTTACAAAACATGCAAAACCAAGTATGGCAAATCAGCAGGGCGGTATTGTACATCAGGAAGGACCGATTGATGCGTCAAACGTAATGTACGTTCACAACGGAAAACCAACCAGAATCGGTTTCAAGATGGACGGAGACAAAAAAGTACGTTTTGCAAAAATCAACAGGTGAAGTAATCGACTAATTTGAAGGAAGGAGGTCCAGTATCTTTTTAGATTGAAAGAAACATATCAGAATGAGATCATGGATGCTATGATGAAAAATTCGGATATAAAAATATTATGGAAGTGCCGAAACTCGACAAAGTTGTTGTAAACATGGGTGTTGGTGATGCAAAAAGAAAATGCAAAGATTTTAGATGCAGCCATGAAAGACATGGAGACTATCACAGGTCAGAAAGCGGTTCCTAACAAGAGCTAAGAACTCCATTGCTAACTTCAAATTAAGAGAAGGAATGCCGATCGGATGTAAAAGTTACCTTACGCGGCGAAAAAATGTATGAGTTCGTTGACCGTTTGATCAACTTAGCATTACCACGTGTACGTGACTTCAGAGGAGTAAATCAAACGCATTTGACGGAAGAGGAAACTACGCACTTGGTATTAAAGAGCAGTTAATTTTCCCGGAGATCGAGTATGACAAAGTAGACAAAGTAAGAGGGATGGATATCATCTTTGTTACTACTGCTAAGACCGACGAAGAGGCGCGTGAATTATTAACACAGTTTAATATGCCGTTTGCAAAATAATAGGAGGGAATTTTAATGGCTAAAAAAATCAATGAAAGTTAAGCAGCAGCGTAAGGCAGAAGTTCTCTACAAGAGAATATAGTCGTTGCAGAATTTGTGGTCGCCCACATGCATATTTAAGAAAATATGGTATCTGCCGTGTATGCTTCCGTGAGTTAGCATATAAAGGACAGATCCCAGGAGTAAAGAAAGCTAGCTGGTAGCCCGAAAAGCACTTAGCGAATGCAAGCCGTAAGGCGCAGCATGAGGTGAGTGCGAGGGCGTTCCGTGAGATTAGCGAGACCGAGCCGAAGGCGAAAGTCGAGGTTAGCGAACGGAACATCCTTGTGAAACACAGTTATCGAAGCTTAAACAGAATAACAGGAGGAAACACAATCATGACAATGAGCGATCCAATTGCAGATATGCTTACAAGAATCCGTAATGCCAATACTGCAAAACACGATACAGTAGATGTTCCGTCTTCCAAGATGAAATTAGCGATTGCAGATATTCTTGTAAAAGAAGGGATATATTAAGAATATGAAATCGTAGATGATGGTGCATTTAAGAACATCCATATGACATTAAAATATGGTGCAGACAAGAATGAAAAAAAATCATCACTGGTATTAAGAGAATTTCCAAACCGGGTCTTCGTGTATACGCAGGCAAGGATGAGATTACCCGAGAGTACTTGGTGGCTTAGGGAATTGCAATCCTTTCCACAAACCAGGGTGTTATCACAGACAAAGAAGCCAGAAAACTTCAGGTTGGTGGCGAAGTATTAGCATTTGTTTGGTAGGCATTGAACACTTTAGCGAATGCAAGCCGTAAGGCGCAGCATGAGGTTAGTGAAAAGCCCTTCCCGAGACTTAGCGGTGGCGAGCTGTAGGCGAAGACAGCGTGTTAGTCGAGCGGAAGAGTGGAACTGCCATAAAGTAAAGATATAGTATTAGCAACCTGTCCATTCATCAGGACAGATTCAAACAAAATTTTTAGGAGGTACGGGCATGTCACGTATAGGAAGAATGCCAATCGCAGTACCGGCAGGCGTAACTGTTGATATTGCAGAAAATAATCATGTGACTGTAAAAGGTCCCAAGGGAACTCTTGAGAGAACACTCCCTACAGAAATGGAAATCAAAAGGAAGGCGACGAGATCATCGTTAACCGTCCAAACGATCTTAAGAAGATGAAATCTCTCCATGGTCTTACAAGAACTCTGATCAACAACATGGTTGTTGGTGTAACAGACGGATATACCAAAGAGTTAGAGGTAAACGGAGTAGGTTACAGAGCTCAGAAGTCAGGCAAAGTATTGACATTGCATTTAGGATATTCCCATCCGGTAGAGATGGAAGATCCGGAAGGTTTAGAGTCCAAAGTAGATGGTAACAAGATTGTCATCTCAGGTATCGATAAAGAAAAAAGTAGGCCAGTACGCAGCTGAAATCAGAGACAAGAGAAGACCGGAACCTTATAAGGGCAAGGGTATCAAGTACGCTGATGAAGTGATCAGACGTAAAGTCGGTAAGACAGGTAAGAAATAATTAAGGGAGTGACGGAAAATGGTTAATAAAAAAATCTAGAGCATTAGTTCGTGAGAAAAAAACACAGAAGAATGCGTAATCACCTTTCTGGAACAGCCGAGAGACCGCGTTTAGCTGTGTTTAGAAGCAACAATCATATGTACGCTCAGATCATCGACGATACAGTTGGTAACACTTTGGTTTCGGCTTCCACTCTTCAGAAAGATGTGAAAGCGAATTAGAAAAAGACCAACAACGTTGATGCAGCAGCATATCTTTTGAACAGTAATTGCAAAGAAAGCATTGGATAAAGGTATTGAGACAGTTGTCTTCGATAGAGGCGGCTTCATTTATCAGGGTAAAGTCAAAGCATTAGCAGATGCAGCTAGAGAAGCTGGGCTGAATTTCTAAGAAGGAGGAGCACATACATGAGACAGGAACGTATTGATGCTAATTCATTAGAATTAGACGAAAAAGTAGTCTCAATCAAACGTGTAACCAAAGTTGTTAAGGGTGGTCGTACCATGCGTTTTACAGCTTTAGTAGTTGTTGGAGGCGGAAACGGCCACGTTGGCGCAGGTCTTGGTAAAGCAGCAGAAATTCCGGAAGCGATCCGCAAAGGAAAAGAAGATGCAGCAAAGAATCTTATCAATGTTAGCATTAGATGAAAACATGATAGTATTACACACGATTTTATCGGAAAATTCGGAGGAGCTTCCGTGCTTCAAGAAAGCTCCGGAAGGAACTGGAGTTATCGCTGGTGGTCCGGCTCGTGCCGTAATCGAGATGGCAGGAATCAAGAACATCCGTACAAAAAATCTCTTGGTTCAAACAATAAGCAGAACGTTGTTCTTGCTACTATCGAAGGATTACGCCAGATTAAAACTCCGGAAGCCGTAGCTAAACTTCGCGGTAAAACAGTAGAAGAAATCTTAGGCTAAGGAGGAAGATTAAAATGGCAAATTTAAAAGTAACATTAGTAAAATCTACAATTGGAGCTGTACCTAAGCATAAAAAACTGTTGAAGCATTAGGACTTAAGAAAGCTGAACAAAACTGTTGTACTGCCAGATAATGCAGCAACAAGAGGTATGGTTAAACAGGTTTCTGACACCTGGTAAAAGTAGAAGAAGTATAATTAATTTATTCGGATAAGGAGGTGTCACAATGGACTTATCTAACTTAAGACCGGCTGACGGATCAAAACATAGCGATAATTTCAGAAGAGGTCGTGGACACGGCTCAGGAAATGGTAAGACAGCTGGTAAGGGACACAAAGGTCAGAAAGCTCGTTCTGGCGCACCAAGACCAGGTTTCGAAGGTGGTCAGATGCCTTTATACAGACGTATTCCTAAGAGAGGTTTCACTAACAGAAACTCTAAGGAAATCGTTGGTATCAATGTCAGTGCTCTTGAAGTATTCGACAACGATGCAGTTGTAACTGTAGATACATTAATCGAGAGGGTATCGTTACAAAATCCAAAGGATGGAGTTAAGATCCTTGGAAACGGAGAACTTACTAAGAAACTTAAGTTCAGGCTGAATGCATTCAGCGCAGGTGCTGTAGAAAAGAATCGAGGCTCTTGGTGGAAAAGCTGAGGTGATCTAATGTTCGATGCATTCCGAAGGGCATTCAAGATTAAGGATATTCGAAAAAAGATCGGATATACATTTTTGATGTTCGTAGTGCGTAGATGGATCGCAGTTGCCAATCCCATGTGTAAATGTGAGGTATTTAAAACTGGTTTGCAAAATCAGGAGGCGATGCATTCAGCTTCCTTGATGCAATCACCGGTGGTTCTTTGATCAGATGTCTGTGTTTGCATTAAACATTACGCCGTATATCACATCTTCCATTATCATGCAGCTTCTGACGATTGCGTTTCCGAAGCTGGAAGAACTTCAGAAAGATGGAGAAGAGGGAAGAAAGAAGATTACAAAGATAACCCGTTACTTAAGTGTGATCCTTGCATTAGTAGAAGCGATCGCAATGGCAATTGGTTTCGGAAGAAGCGAATATCTAGATAAATTCAATGTGATCAATGTATTATTAGTAGTTACGACGTTAACAGCAGGATCTACCATTCTGATGTGGATCGGTGAAGAATTACAGAAAGAGGCGTGGGAAATGGTATTTCCATCGTACCTTACCATCAATATTATCTCCCGTATCCCGGCTGATCTGACAGCACTGTTTGATCAGTTTATCAAAAGGTAAGACCATTGCAAAAGGAGTACTTGCAGCAGCCATTATTGCAGCGATTATCTTAGTGACGGTTGTATTCGTAGTAATCCTTCAGGATGCAGTACGCAAGATTCCGGTACAGTATTCCAAAAAATTCAGGGAAGAAAACAGGTAGGCGGTCAGTCAACATACATTCCGCTGAAGGTTAACACAGCCGGCGTAATCCCGGTTATCTTTGCACAGTCCCTGATGCAGTTCCCGGTTGTCATTGCAACGATTGCAAGAAAGAACAACGGAGACGGCGTTGGAAGCAAAATATTAAAAAAATTATTATCACAGTCAAACTGGTGTAATCCGGATGAACCGATTTACAGTATTGATTGGTTGTATATATTATATTGCTGATTCTGTTTGCATACTTCTATACATCCATTACATTTAATCCATTGGAGATCGCAAACAATCAATATGAAAAAAGCAGGTGGCTTTATACCGGGAATCCGTCCGGGAAAACCAACCAGCGATTACTTATCAAAGATTTCAAACCATATCATCTTCATTGGTGCCATTGGTTTGACCATTGTAGCGATCATCCCAATTTTCTTTAATGGAATATTTGGAGCGAGTGTAAGTTTCGGTGGAACATCCATCATCATTATCGTAGGTGTTGTAATAGAGACCTTAAAGCAGATCGAATCTCATATGAGAGTTCGTAATTATAAAGGCTTTTTAAACGATTAATTTAATAAAGAAACCTAGGGAGATACAGGCATAGCCGTATCTCCAAAGGTGTTTATAGGAGATAATGCATATGAAAAAGAAAATGATGGCAGTCTTATTAGCACTGACATTAACAGCAGGAACTATGAGCCCTTTGGGTGTATCAGCAGAGGAACAACCGGAGGTCTCCACTGAGCATGTAGAGATACAGGAGCTGGGTGCAGGTGTCTACACAGGAACATGCGTGGAGAAGGTGCAGAGTATACACTGGATGAAAATGGTACGCTTACCATTACAGGAAATGGTTCGATAGACTTTGGAGCGTTTAGGGGCTTTGGAAAAGAAGATGACAAGCGAGTCATTAAGAAGGTTGTTATTTCATCAGGAATGATAGAATAGGAAACTTTGCATTTGAAAACTGCAGTGATCTGAAAAGTGTTGAGATCCCGGCCAGTGTTACCAGTATAGGTTCCGCTGCTTTTAAAGATTGCAGTGGCTTAAAAGTATGAACATAGATGAGGCAAATACTACCTATGAAAAATCCGGAAGGTTCGAATGCGATCGTAGAAAAAGTTCAAAGACATTAGTCGCAGGATGTAAAATACAAAGATTCCCGATGATGTCAAAATCATTGGGGCATACGCATTTTTGTGGGTGCAGTGACCTGAAAAGCATTGAGATTCCGGATAATGTATCGGAAATACAAGTCGCGGCATTTGACGATTGCAGTAATCTGACTGCGATCCATATTCCAGCCGGTGTTGACAAAATAGCGCTGGGTGTATTTATGGGGTGCAGTACTTTGAACAGCATTACTATAGATTCCGCGAATCGTTCTTATGAGAGTCCGGGAAATGCAAATGCAATTATCGATAAAGGCACTATGACATTACTGGAAGGAAGTAATAACACAGTGATTCCGGAAGGGGTCAAAAGAATTCATAAAATGTATCATTTGCGGAACGTATACACTTAAAGAGTATCACAATTCCTGCAAGTGTAACATCCATAGTCGGAATGCCATTTAGTGACTGTGACAGTTTAGAGGAAATTAAGGTTGATGCGGATAATGCAATTTTTTGACAGCAGAAATAATTGCAATGCAATTATTGAAAGTGCAACCAATACCCTGATTGCAGGATGCGGTAAGACGGTGATACCGGAGGGGATAGAAACAATTGGTGATTCGGAATTTGAAAGAGTCAAAACACTGACACATGTCACGATCCCAAAATCCGTAACAGAGATTAGAGGATATGCATTTGAAAGATGTGAAAATCTGTCAACCGTGAATCTGCAAAGGGATTCAGACCATAGGGTATGGGGCATTTACTGAGTGCGTCGGATTGACAAAATCTTATATTCTGTGGAACAAAAAGCAGACTGGCAGGCAGTTACGATAGATGAGGATGGCCGGGAAGAATTAGAATCGGTTCTGAAATATCATGAATTGGTAAAGAAAGAAAAAAAGTTCCGTCAACCTGTGGAAAAGATGGATCAGAGGAATATTGGACCTGTAGTATCTGTGATCAAGTGTATCTGAGCGCAGACATGACATTGAACCCGCAGGAGCTTACAGTCTGATCGCGATCCCGGCAACCGGAAATCACAGTTGGGATAACGGTGTGGTAACCGAAAAGGCAACCACGGCAAAAGAAGGTATTAAGACTTATACCTGTACCGGTATGTACCAAAAAACCGAGAAGATCGCGAAGCTGAAACCAACAAATAGTAGCACCGTAAA
>VOFK01001341.1_pt1 | contig 12004 bp, 18 predicted proteins | sample 5384121 | NCBI WGS metagenome assembly VOFK01 (sample SAMN12384730, study PRJNA508395) | human gut metagenome | isolation source: healthy gut J | host: Homo sapiens | reverse complement strand
CGGGCGCAGCGTATCGAACAGGAAAACGGTGAATCCGTTCGAGGCGAAAATTGCGTCTGCCACATGCTCGGCGAACATGCGCGAATTGTTGCGGCTGTCGTGGCCGATCGCAACCCGGATCTGCTCGCCCGCGAAGTTCTTCTTCAGGTAGTTCGAAAGACCCCTGCGTGGCGGCGCCCACCGTATAGACGTTCATGCGGTTGGAACCCACGCCCATGATGCCGCGCAGGCCGCCCGTACCGAATTCGAGGTCTTTGTAGAAACTCTCGACAAGCTCTTTCATATCGTTGTCCATCAGGTATTTGACCTGCTTTTTGGTAGCTTCATCGTAGTGGCCGTCAAGCCATGCCTGCGCTTTTTTTCAGCACCAATTGTTCCAGTTCGTTAGCCATAAGTTTTATTGGTTTTACATTTTATAACTTGATTATAGGACTGCCTAAAAAATTGATATGCAAATATACGAAATTTAATTCGATAATTCACTATCAGGGAGTTAAAATTGAGTGTCCGGAAACCGTTGTTTTTCTATATATAAAAAAAAAAAGTGAAATTGCAACACCTTTCGGAAATCTTTTTGCAAAATTATTCACAACTTTGTCACATCAAAAATAGTGCAACCCTTGTCATGTTAAACAACACACGGACATATAGCGATATATGGCAAAACTGCCTTGACCGGATCAAGGCACAGACCTCCGAAGAGGAGTTCGTGAAGTGGTTCCAGCCGATCGTACCGCTGGAGTTCGACGGCACCAACCTGCGCCTGCGTGTTCCCAACGAGAGCTACGTCCACCAGATCGAGAAGAACTCACATCCCGTTCCTGCGCCCGATCATCTCGCAGCTCTACGGACAGCAGACCCGGCTGCACTATGCCGTGCCGCGTTCGACACCCCCCCGGCCGTACCCGTTACCGCCGATGCCGACACCACGGCCATCTCGCGTTTCAACACGCAGACCAACACCGCAAATATAAAGAATCCCTTCGTAATTCCGGGGCTCAAGAAGATAATCATCGACCCGCAGCTGAATCCGGGGCTCACGTTCGCGACCTTCATCGAGGGCGAATGCAACCGCCTGGCACGTTCGGCGGGCATGTCCGTGGCCGTAAACCCGGGCAACAACCCCTTCAACCCCCTATATATATATGGGGGACTCGGGACTGGGCAAGACGCACATCGTACAGGCCATCGGCCACGAGGTACTGCCAGCGCCATCCCGAGTTGCAGGTGCTGTATGTCTCGATGAACAAATTCCAGGCGCAGTTCCAGACCGCGTACAAGAACGGCGAAATCCCCGATTTCATCCATTTCTACCAGATGATCGACGTACTGATCATCGACGACATCCAGGAACTGACCGGGAAGACGGCACGCAGAATGCGTTCTTCAACATCTTCAACCACCTGCAACTGGCCGGCAAACAGCTGATACTCACCTCGGACAAACCGCCCGTGGAGCTGAAAGACATCCGAACAGCGCCTGCTGACGCGCTTCAAATGGGGATTGTCGGCACAGCTCAACACGCCCGACTACGACACGGAAGCTCAAGATCATCCGCGTAAAGGCGCAGAAGTTCGGGGCGCAGATTTCGACGACGTGGTGGCCTACCTGGCGGACAACATCTCGGCCAACGTGCGAGATCGAGGGGCGCTCTCGTCGCTGGTGGCCAACGCCTGTTCCTCGGGCGCAAGATCACCACGTCGCTGGCCAAGGAGATCCTGAAGGTCTACGTGCAGCTCTACCAGAAGGGAGATCACGCTCGACCACATCATCGAAGTGGTGTGCGAATACCTGAACCTCGATTTCGCTCGCTTCAACTCCACGGAGCGGACGCGCGAGATCGCCCAGGCACGGCAGATCGCCATGTACCTCGCCAAACAGCACACCAAGGCACCGCTCACGACCATCGGGGCCGCCATCGGAGGCCGCAACCACGCCACGGTGCTCCACTCGTGCAAGGCCGTATCGAACCTGATCGAGACCGACAAGGCGTTCCGCCGGCAGGTCGAGGAGATCGAAAAGAAAGTGCTTGCGCAATAACCGGTTACAGGGAGGGCTTCCGCCGGGAGGGGGTGCCCCCGCCACGAAGGCGCATCGCACAAAAGCAGCCCCGGGCCGGAACAATTGCGGACACATACCGTAAAATCAAACAGGGAGCCGTGACAGGTTTTGTCACGGCTTTTTTTTTATATTTGCGGCCTGGGCAGGCGGGCAAACCCGCCGCCCGCAAAACATCCTGAAAACTCCGGAAGCCCGCCACGGGCGCAACCGGAAAAAACAAGCGACCACCGCATGGATCAACCCAAACTCGAACGCCTGCTGCGGCTGATGAAGCTACTCACGGCAAACACCACCTACAACGTCGACCAGCTGGCCGAACGGCTCCAGATGTCGCGCCGCACCATCTATCGCTACATAGACACCTTCCGCGAGGCGGGTTTCGTCATCAAAAAAGCGGGCGACTGCATCCGCCTCGACAAGGAGTCCCCGCACTTCCGCGACATCTCGCAGCTCGTGCATTTCACCGAAGAAGAGGCCGTGATCCTGAAAAACGCCATCGAGAACATCGACGACACCAACCTGCTGAAACAGAACCTCAAACGCAAACTCTACTCGGTCTACGACAACAAGACGCTGGCCGACACCGTCGTGCGGGGCAAAAACGCCCCGAACATCCGGACGCTGATCGAGGCCATCGAGCAGGAGCGGCAGGCCATACTGCACAGCTACCAGTCGCCGCACGGCGGGGAAGTCCGCGACCGCCGGTGGAGCCCTTCGCCTTCACGACCAACTACGTGCAGGTGTGGTGCTACGATCCTGAAAAAGCCACACGAACAAACTCTTCAAAACCTCGCGCATCGGCTCTGTGGAGCTTACCGCAGAGGCCTGGGAACACGGGGCGGAGCACCGCGAAGGGTTCATCGACGTCTTCCGCATGCACGGTGGCGCACGCCGCCGCGTGCGGCTGGAGCTGGGAACTGCTGGCCTACAACCTGTTATGCGAGGAGTATCCGCTGGCCGAACGTGACGTCCGGCCGCTGGGGCGGGGAAGATGGCTGCTCGACACCCAGGTCGCCGGGTTTGCCGGCGTGGGACGCTTCGCCGTCGGGCTGCTGGACGACATCCGCATCGTCGACTCCCCCGAGCTGACGGGCTATATCCGCGAATATATTGCGGCAAACAATTGCCGAGTATAAGATTTTTTCGTATATTTGTAATGAATACATATAACATCCGACATCATGAAAAATAAACACGATCGCAACGACTGGGTGTGCTTTGCACGGCATTAGCAGCCGGTTCCTGCTGCCGGCAAACACCCTCGAACGACTGGAAACGCAACTGCCGGCAGCAAACGGCCGTCGTACTGCAGATTACGGACGGAACCGACCGTCCTGAACATCGAAAGCCACACGCTCGCGAACGAGAATTTCCGGACGGTGCTCTGGACGGGCAACAACCTGCAGGTCACGCTGATGACGATTCCCGTAGGCGGGGATGTAGGGTTGGAGCAGCACATGGGCATCGACCAGTTCCTGCGCATCGAGGAGGGCATGGCACAGGTGATGATGGGCGACAGCCAGGATAAGCTCGACTTCGTACGCGACGTGGAAGACGACTATGCGATCCTCGTCCCGGCCGGAAAGTGGCACAACATCGTCAACACAGGTGACAAGCCGCTGAAACTCTATTCGATTTACGCCCCGGCGGAACACCCCCACGGCACGGTACACAAGACCCAGCAGGAAGCCATGGAGGCCGAACACGCCCACTGACCCCGGAGATTCCGGCAAAAAAACGCATGTTTTTTGGTGAAACATGCGTTTTTTTAATTCTGTGTCACAAATTGTCACTACAGAGCCGTTCCTTTGTACCGTGAACCTAAAAGAAAACGATTATGGGAACAGCTTACAGAATCAGGTGCAAGCACTGCGGAGCGCAGTTCGAGCACTCCATGCAGCCGGGCTACGGCCTACTGCCGGTGTGCGTGGGATGCGGCGAATACGTCGAGACCGAAACGGCGATCCGCTGCCCGGCTTGCCGCAAGAAACTCAACACCACGCAGGAAGAGTTCAACGAACAGATCGAGGTGACCTACATGTGGGACTGAGCGGCGCGTGGCACAAACAAAAAAGTAGGCACAGAAGGGTGAAAATCCGCGGAAAATTCCTGATCTTTCCCAAAATAGGCTTTGGAAAACAGCGCAGGGTCTGCACTATTTTTGCGAAAACGAACCTTTTTTTTCGGAAACGTATGACACAGTTACAGGCGGGGGATATGGCCCCGGATTTCAAGTCCACAACCCAGGACGGTACGGCGCTGACGCTGGCCGACCTGAAGGACAACGCACGATACTCTATTTCTACCCCAAGGACAACACCTCGGGGTGTACGCTCGAAGCCAAAAGCCTGCGCGACGGCAGGGCCGAACTCGACACGGATGGGATTCCGGATCATCGGCGTAAGCCCCGACAGCGAGAAGTCGCACCGCAACTTCTGTGCCAAGCACGACCTGAATTTCACGCTGCTCTCCGACACCGACCACAGCGTGTGCGAAGCCTACGGCGTGTGGGCCGAGAAGTCGATGTACGTCCGCAAATACATGGGCGTACTGCGCACGACGTTCGTCATCGACGCCGAGGGGCGGATCGAAAAGGTATTCACCAAGGTCGACACCGCAAACCACTACCGGCAAATCCTGGACGCTTACAAATAGGACGGCACCAACCGACGACAGGCATGAAATTCTTTGCGGGCATACTACTTGCGGCAGGCAGCCTCTTGGGCACCTTGCAGCTTCCGGCACAAGGGCGGCCGGCAGCACTCGGGCATGAGCTTGCGCAAAGCCCCGCATCGGGAATCCGCGGCGGAGCCGGCGGAAACAAAGCCGGACAATTCAAGCAGGCCTCCCGGGCGTGCCCGCGACAGAACTTCCGGCCGAGTTTTCGGCCAAGGCGCATGCCGCCGCAAGCTCGCTGCAGATGCTTCCCCCGGAAGAGTTCGGGCTCCAGTGGCTGCAGGAGGAGGTAAACCCCTACCTGCGCGCACGCCGCAAACTCCACCGCGCCATGCAAGAACGGGCTGCGCAACAGGAGGAAGTCCCTCGATTCGATCCCGGCAGAAATACCCGCACGACCTGAACAGGCGAACCGGGCTCTGGGGAATAGGCAACACGTCGGTCAACAACTGGAGCCCCTTCCAGGATCGGTTGCTGGACGCCCGGATAATCAGCTTCCCGATGCCGCGCGGCACGAAAGCCGACAAGCGCACCGACCAGATGAAAAGCGCTGGACAGGATGCGGCAACAAAAACGATAAAAAAAAAAAAATTCAAATAACGAGGAACTACACAAAATGGCAGAAAAAGTACAGATAAACGCGGACAAGCTCAAAGTGCTTAACGCAGTGATGGAAAAAAAATAGAAAAGGACTTCGGCAAAGGGCTCGATCATGCGCATGAACTCGCAGGAGGTGAACGACATTCCGGTCATCCCGACGGGTTCGATCACGCTCGACATGGCGCTCGGCGTAGGCGGCTATCCCAAGGGCCGCGTCGTGGAGATCTACGGTCCCGAGTCGTCGGGCAAGACCACCCTGGCGATTCACGCCATCGCCGAGGCGCAGAAGGCCGGCGGCATCGCGGCCTTCATCGACGCCGAGCACGCCTTCGACAGCTTCTACGCACAGAAACTGGGCGTGGACGTCGACAACCTGCTCATATCGCAGCCCGACAACGGCGAGCAGGCGCTCGAAATCGCCGATTCGCTGATCCGGTCGAGCGCGATCGACATCATCGTCATCGACTCCGTGGCGGCGCTGACCCCAAGGCCGAGATCGAGGGCGAGATGGGCGACTCGAAGATGGGTCTTCAGGCGCGCCTCATGTCGCAGGCGCTGCGCAAGCTGACGTCGAGCATCTCGAAGACCAAGACCGTCTGCATCTTCATCAACCAGCTGCGCGACAAGATCGGCGTGGTCTACGGCAACCCGAGACCACCACGGGAGGCAATGCGCTGAAATTCTACGCCAGCGTGCGCATCGACATCCGCCGCATGTCGGTCATCAAGGACGGCGAGGAACAGTTGGGAACACGCACCAAGGTGAAGGTCGTGAAGAACAAGGTGGCACCTCCGTTCAAACGTGCGGAATTCGACATCATGTTCGGCGAGGGCATCTCGAAGATCGGCGAGATCGTCGACCTGGGCGTCGATTACGGCGTGGTCAAGAAAGCCGGCTCGTGGTTCTCCTACGGCGACCGCAAGATCGGCCAGGGACGCGACGCCGTCAAGGAGCTGCTGAAAAAACGACGAGGAGCTGCGCAACGAAATCGAGGCCAAGGTCCGCGAAGCCATGAAGGCACCAAAACAATAAGGTATGGTTATACTGCCGAGGATGAAGTTATAATCAAGGAAAAGTGGGACGACCTGCTCCTCTCGTGCACCAAGATATGTAAGAACGACGAGGACTGGAATTTCATAAAAAGGGCATTTTTCCTGGCCACAAGGAGGCACACGAGGGGGTAAGGCGCCGCTCCGGCGAGCCATACCTCCTGCATCCTATTGCAGTAGCCAAGATCGTCATCGAGGAGATCGGACTGGGCGTGAAATCGGTCGTGGCGGCATTGCTGCACGACGTCGTGGAGGACACGGAATACACCGTGGAAGACATGGAACGCATCTTCGGGCCGAAAATCGCCTCGATGGTCGACGGGCTGACCAAGATGTCGGGCGTGTTCAACGCCGAAACCTCGGAACAGGCCGAATATTTCCGCAAGGTGTTGCTGACCCTCTCGGACGACGTGCGGGTCATCCTCATCAAAATCGCCGACCGCCTGCACAACATGCGCACACTGGGGGCGATGCCGATGAACAAACAGATCAAGATCACGGGCGAAACGATCTACCTCTTCGCACCGCTGGCCTACCGGCTGGGGCTTTATTCGATCAAAAGCGAACTGGAAGACCTCTGCATGAAGTACCGGTTCCCGCAGCAATACGCCGAGATCACACAGAAACTCAATGAAACCGAGGCGTCGCGCCAGGAGTTCATCAGCAAGTTCAACGCCCCGATCATCGCGGGCTCAACCGCGACAACATCAACTACGAAATCTCGGGGCGGGTAAAGAGCGTCTACTCGATATGGAGCAAGATGCAGCGCAAACAGATCCCCTTCTTCGAGGAGATATATACGACCTGTTTGCCATCCGCATCGTGTTCAAGCCGCTGCCGTTCCCCTCGGAAAAAGACCCAATGCTGGCAGGTATACTCCACCATCACGGACATCTACACCCCGAAACCCGACCGGCTGCGCGGACTGGATTTCGATGCCCAAGGCCAACGGTTACGAGGCGTTGCATTCGACGGTGATGGGTGCCCGACGGGGTGTGGGTCGAAGTACAGATACGCACTCAGCGGATGGAGGATATCGCCGAACGCGGGTTCGCCGCCCACTGGAAATACAAGCATGCGACCATTTCGCAGGACGAGGACGAATTCGACAAGTGGCTCAAACAGATACGCGCGGCGCTGAACAGTCCGACGGAGAACGCGGTAGACTTCCTGGACAACTTCAAGTTATCGCTGTATACATCAGAAATAGTGGTGTTTACACCCAAGGGCGAAGCCCGGAAAATGCCGTTCGGAGCCACGGCCCTCGATTTCGCCTACGACATCCACTCGAAGATCGGAAACAGCGCCATCAGCGCCAAGATCAACCACAAGCTTGAACCGATCACCACGCAGATCAACAGTGGCGACCAGATCGAGATCATCACGGCCGACAATGCGCGTCCCAAGCCCGAATGGCTGGAGATAGCGACCACGGCCAAAGCCAAACAGGCGATCAAGAGCTTCCTCAAACGCGAGCGGCAGAACAACATCGAGCGGGGTATGCAGATGCTCGACGAGAAGATGAAGTCGCTCAATATCAAGCTCAGCGGCCGTGTCCTGCGCAAAATAGTCCCCCATCTATGAGAGTAACAACAAGGAGGAACTGTACAGCAAGATCGGGGCGGGGGATCGTCAACCTCGACAACCTCGAAAAAGTCCTGAAGGTCAACCCAAAAGCAAAATCCTCAAATTCTGGACGCTGTTCATCAACAAAAAAGGAGGAGGAAGACGGCGACGACGCCACCGCCCCGGGCGAACCCGCCCCGGAAAAAGAACCGGCGGCAGAACCCCCGTTCGAAATCGCCGAATGCTGCAAGCCGATCCCCGGAGACAAGGTCGTGGGACACGCGACCCGGCGACGGGCAACATCATCGTACACAAAAGCCAACTGCGACGAGCTGGACAGGCTCGCAGCGCAATTCGGCAAGAACATCGTCAAGGACGAAATCAAGTGGTCGCAGCACAAGGCCATGTCGTACCTGGTCACCATCGAACTGCGGGCATCGACCGCATGGGCATCCTGCTCGACCTGGCGAAGGTCGTGAGCGGCGATTTCAGCATCAACATCCGCGAGGTCGGCATCCACAGCCACGACGGCATCTTCGAGGGCAAAGCATAAGCCTCTATGTGAAGGATGCAGAGGGCCTGCACGACGTGATGGACAAACTGCGCAAGATAAAAGGTATTGAAAGTGTCAAACGAACCCTGAGCTGATATGGAAAACTTCTCGACCGTCCTATGGATCGTAGTGATCGCAGCGGCCATGATATTCAACGTGGTATCGCAGAGCCGCAAACAGGCGAAGAAACAGGCCCGGCAGGCCGGCGACAGGCACGCCGGCAGCGAGGCATGGCCGTCATGGGATCCGGCTGCGGGACCGCAACCGGATTCAAAGGGAGGACACCCCGTCCGGCAGGAGGTGCAGCCGGCCGTGGCGCCGGGGGCAATCCCGACGATGGCGCCGTCTGCCGGATTCGAAGATGCGGCCCCGGCGGCCGGTTCCGGAATGCACACTGCACCCTCAGCGGGCGCAGCGACGTGCAAAAAAGGCCGCATGACAGCCACGGAGCATCCCCACGCCGCGTATGACGACGCGCAGGAGGCTGCTACAGCCGAAATAACCGGGGATTTCGACCTGCGCAGGGCTGTCATCTATTCGGAGATACTCGCCAAAATTCGACATGAATAACGGGAAGGAGGATTTACCTATGACACCCGAGGAGACTAAATGGCGGGCAAGCGTTTACGCCCCCGAAAAAATAAGGCGGAAGCTGGAAGCTGCAATACTGGCTGCTCGGCGCCTGGAGCGTCCTGGCGAGCATGGGTCGTAGTGTTATAGCACGGGGAGGGACACATTCAAACGGCTGATGACCGCCGTGGTGCTGCTCGCCGGTTATAACAACATACTGCTCGGCATCGTCAACCACCAGGCGGCTCCTGGCCGGGAAAAAGCCGTTTTAGAGTGGGTGGGGGACAACAAACGCAAACGGCAGAAAGAACGCAAAAAAATACGGAAATCACAAAAACGAAGCTATGTCATCCATCTTACACGCATCATTGCCGGCGAGATCCCTTCGTATAAGGTCGCCGAAGACGAAAACTATTACGCATTCTCGACATCAACTGACCAAAGGGCACACGCTGGTGGTCCCCAAAAAGGAAGTGGACTACATTTTCGACCTCGATGACAAGACGCTGGCAGGCATGATGCTCTTCGCCAAAGAGGTCGCAGCCAAAATCAAGCGGGAAATAGCCTGCAAGAGGGTCGCAGTGGTCGCCTTAGGGCTCGAAGTGCCCCATGCACACATTCATCTGATTCCCATACAGAGCGAAAACGACGTGGATTTCCACCGCGAAAAGCTCAAATTGACGCCGGAAGAGTTCCGGGAAATTGCAGAAAAAACTCTTCGAAATAGAAGGCTGTTTACAAATCTACAACAAGCTGTATTCATAAGCGGATAGTGGGTTATCAACACTATCCGGTTTCTTTTTATTTAACATAATAAATCCGAAATCCGGAGATGTTAACAAAATGTCTGATAAGGGTTCCGGAAATAGCTTGAAAATGCAACCATTTATAAAATAGGGTAGTGTATTTACAAAATGTAAACACACAAATGTCCGCGTCATTTCCATATGTAATTACATTTGTAAATCACATTTGTTTGTTAAAGATGTCAATGATTTATATTTTTGTAAAAAATTCAACATCCTTTAAAGCCTAAACTGCAATTTCAAAAAGACAACAAGAGTTAAAAATATTAAACATTGAGCAATATATACTCATTAATCAGTCATTTACGAATATTTACTTAAAGAAACAATTCAATATCATATAGTCTAATCCATCAAAACCAGATACCAAGAGTAGATTTTAGCCAATAATGCATGCTAAATATTCAAAATACCATATATTTATCGTTATTTATCTAAAATAACGCTTTAACAAATAGATTGCCCGGATGAATTTAACGATATCACTTATTTACACTTGTAAACATTGTCAACACTTATTAACATTTTACAAATGTAGATTTTACTTGTTTTTACAAAAGAAAAAACTTTATATTTGTAAAAAATTACGCAAATGAGGGAAAAATTGCTCGATTTGATGAAAAACGAAGGATTGAAGCCGAGCCAGCTCGCGGAACTGCTCGAGATCAATCCCGCCGGAATATCCCACATTCTCGCAGGACGCAACAAACCGGGCTTCGATTTGCTGCAAAAGATTCTCGGAGGTTCCCCGGATCAATCCGGATTGGCTGCTGCTCGATTCCGACAAAATGTATCGGGATGAATATCCGGCAGCCTCGCCGGGCCAGCAGGCCTTCCGTACAACGGCGGCACAAACGGCGTCCCCCGAATCGGGCAACGACCTTTTCACGCCGACACTGCCGGGCGGACTTCCGGGCGGATGAAAAACAAACGCAGGACGCCGACGGGCATGACGGATCTGCGACGCAGTTTCCGCCGGCGTTGTTCGGCAAAGCGAATATCAAACGCGTCGTCGTGCTCTATGATGACCAGACCTTCGAAAGTTTTACGCCATCGACAAAGCGTTGAAATAATCCATGCGGGCAGATGCCCGGAATATTCGATTCAAGGAGAAATTCCTGGCAACGGTACAATTGCCTGTCTTCATAACCCGCTTTATTTAACATAATGTTAATATTAATTCAATAAAAAAACCCCACAACGGTACAATCGCCTAAATGCGAACCCTCCCGAAACGGCGATAACATTACGCCCCAAACCCCTGAGCGCCTCTATGAGACTGGAAACGTGCGCCTAACGGGTTACTGTTCCGCAACGTAATAGCGATCCCTGCGTTTCAAATATCGCCTGCGCAGGAATCAAGCTATGCTTCGGTCGTGCTCCAAATCCCTTGCAGGATAGCACGCCGGAGACACAAAAAGCACAAATTTTATCCGCCTACATACCAACACCTTAACAAAATACCAATACGGCACATGGCGATCGTATGTCATTTCCGTGTTTTTTGCTATTTTTTTGTAACGGTTAAATCAAAACAAATGGCTGGAAATGACTGCTGTATAAAACGCTCGGCAATTATCCTCGGGGCTTTTCATGCTTTTTTTCGTGCTGTGGTATTTCAATATAGCCGTGAGGCCGTTCGAAGGCTGCATCGGCAGTTCGCAGACGCTCCATTATACACTGAATTACCTGTTGGCGGGGCTTATTCCGACCTGGGCATTGTTCCTGCTGCACGCACGCCGGGACATCGCCTCGTCGATGGGCCTGTCGCACGGTTTCGGCACAGGGCTGCTCTTCGCCGTAACGGCGACGCTGCCGATGATCGCCGGGTATGCCGTCATCGGCGAATTCGACCGGGAACTGACTGCCGACGCAGCATTTACCTGGATATTCATTGCCGGGATATTCGAGGAGCTGGTATACAGGGATTCGTCTTCGGGCAGCTCTTCCGATACGCCCGTTGGGGGTTTCTGCCTGCAGCACTATTGACGGCACTGGCGTTCGGGTCGTTGCATCTCTACCAAGGGCACGACTTGGCATCGGCATTGACGGCCTTCGGGGTTACGGCACTGGGCAGCATCTTTTTCAGCTAGCAATACGTAACCGAACGAAGCAATACTGAT
>VOFK01000968.1_pt1 | contig 12006 bp, 21 predicted proteins | sample 5384121 | NCBI WGS metagenome assembly VOFK01 (sample SAMN12384730, study PRJNA508395) | human gut metagenome | isolation source: healthy gut J | host: Homo sapiens | reverse complement strand
GTACCAAACCATATGGGGTCTTATTCTGTTCTGGTTCTTCTTTAAAAAGCCTCGGTATCAGTTTTCTGATACCGGGAATTTTGTATTTCAAAATTTGAAATTTATTTATTCTTTCCACAGCAGAATTTGTATTTCTTTCCACTGCCGCATGGACACGGATCATTACGTCCCACCTTTTTGCCAACGATAACCGTACCGGATTTTTTTCTGTTCCATATACAGTCTGTGCTTTGTCTCTTTATCAAAAATATCATCCCACATCGGAAGATTGTAAAGCCAGTCAGCCTTGGCATCTACCATGTTCTTGTACAGCTTTTCCTTATCGAAAACGAGATTTACCCTGGTATTTTCATCCATTGTTTCGATTGATTGTCTTTTTACCAGACTGTCATTGATTCCGTCTAAGAAACCAGCCATCTCCAGAATGGTAAGTCCATACTTATCAGCAAAGTTCTTTGACCGTACCTTCTACTTTTCATCCGGGTTTGTCAATAATTTCTCATACACACCCTTCTCTAACAGGAAATATCTCTGCCAGAATTTCTGAAGTTCCCGACTTGCGTTCTCATTGTAGGCAATTTTTCTGCCAATCCTGCAATATAGCCATTTTTATACCACCTTTATCACTTTACGAATTTACATGCCTTGATGCATGTATGTTTATTATAACAAAATGTCTGCCATTTTCCAAGCCCTTTCTTGACGAAACCTGCCATTTCCCGTATCATAAAGTTACGGTTTACAGGTTTCCTGCAAATAGCATATTTAGCCAAGGAGGTTGTTCATATGAAAAAAAGGAAAACAGATTCTTGCCATCATCGGCATCATTTTACTGGTTGTACTGTACTTTAAGTACACTGGTATGCGCCATCACAGACAATACCGGAACCATGAAAATGTTCAAAGCTTCTATCTTTGCCACCTTCGTGATCCCGGTACTGATCTGGGCTTATACGTTCCTATACAAACTTACGCACAAGAAATAATTATTTTTTCTGTTGTTTTTCTGTAGTCTGGACAGATTCTGTCTCTGTTTCCAGAACACTTTCTGTCACATTTCCCATGGATGCATTTGGTCGTCATTCTCTGTGGAATCAGTTTCCCTGCGTTTTTGCTGATAAAAATATAAACAACGCAGATCACCAAAGAATGACCACCACAAGCATCTGTATTTTCTTTTTCATTCTTTTATTTCTTTCTCCTTACCATAAAGATTACAATTCCTCCGGCCAGTAACAGGATTGGAAGAATAATGGTAACCAGCAGTCCCAGAAGTGCCGCATGTAATGCATTTACTGTCAGATTACTGAGCGTGTACTCTTTTTTCCGGAATTACGCTGCCGGCCGACTGGGTATCCGTGATCATATTTCCGATCACATCGGAAAACAGTGATGCATTGTTTGTCGTCATCTGACTTGCATCATCGCTGAATACATACGGGCTTGCGAATACCACAAGCTGCGTCGTGTGATCATCATCTACTTTATCTTCTACCGCCAGTCCGACACTAAACTTCCCCTTGTCGTCTCCATCTTCGTATCCATAATCCTGCATACTGTTTGGATTGTTCTTTGCAACCGCATCATCGGAAGTATCCAGTAAAGAAGTATACGTTGTCTTACTCTCCTCTGTACTCTCCGTGTCATCCGTCGTGCTGTTCTGCGGATAATTGATTCCCAGAGAAATCGGAAGATATACATATCCGCCGGAAAGACTTCCGGTATACGAACTGCTGTTTACATTTGGCAGCAGATACAGCACCTCCCATATTGTAATAATGCTGTGCATCATTATACGCGATCGGCCTGTGGTAAGGCTTACCCGTAAGTATCCAGAATCGATGCAAAATTCGGCATCTCGGTCTCGAATGCATTCCCCACGATAATCGCTTTTCCCGCCTTTTGCAGATAATCACTACTTTCTGTGCATCATTTTTATTAAAATCTTTCTGCGGTGCATTGATAATAATCGCTGCCGCATCCTTCGGAACACTTTCTTTCATTTAACAGTTCCACGGAAGACAATGTCATATTGGATTTGCTGATGACATCCGAAAATGCACTTCCGATTGTAGCCTCATCATGTCCGGTGATCTGGTATACGACAGGGGAGCTGGTTTTGCATCCATCGTTACATACTGGATGGCACTTGTAATCTGTCCTTCCGCATCGAATCCCTTCAGTTCGTTGTTGTAGGAATATGTGGAATAATCCATGTTTGACTGATAATCATAGATATCATAATAATCTATCACTTTCGAACGCTTGTCACTGACAACGATCAGACTGTTGCTGGTCGGTGCATTGTCCGTATAGTCCTTATAAAAATAAAGGTTTACTCTTCGGATTGACGTATTTTACCCCTGATATGCCCGGACAGATCTTTTGTAACGCTCCAGCATGGAATCAATCTGTGCGTCCTTGCTTTTTCCGCTGCCAGAACATAGATGGTCACATCACTTTTCAGTTTTTTCATGGTCTTTTTCGTATCCTTTGTAATGGAATACAATTTAGAATACGAACAGTCCACCGAGGTAACTCGTCGGCAGCGCATCGACTGCCAGGTTGGCAACCACGGCAAGAGCTAAAACTACGATAATAAAACTGCTTGAAAAAAAACGCTGAGCGAAAATGTCTTTTTTGCTGATGCTCCAACGCCGATTCTGAATGGCCTGCACGGTAAAGAAATTAAATAATACAATAACCGTTACATAATAGAGGATTGCCGTAATGTCCAGACAGCCCCCCCTCGAATTTTTCAAACGGTGCATACAGATCCAGACCGTTTAAAATCTTTGTCAGCCAGTTTCCATCCGATGAAATAAGTCCTGTCAGACTCTGCATCATATAACTGATAAACAATACCACAAACGTCAGAACTGCCGCAATCACCTGGCTTTCCGTCAATGCGGAAATAAACATACCTACCGCAATGGAAGCTGCTCCATATAACCAGAACGCCAGTATGGCAATATAGCTCTCGCCCATGGGAATGGTTCCAAAACGCCCGTAAAATGAGCGGTGTCACACAGAAAACTGCAATATCCACGGTAAACACCGCAAGCATTGCCAGATATTTTCCGAGCACAACCTTTGCCACCGGTACCGGTGCTGTCAGCATCAGCTGATCCGTTTTATTTTTCCGATTATCTGCAAAACTGCGCATGGTAAGGATCGGTACCGCAATCATAAAAATAATCGTAATGGCACTTAACGTATAATACAGATACGGATATCCCTGCCGGAGATTATACACATAAAAATACAGTCCGAACAGTGCCATAAGGGCGGCCACAAACAGCCAGCCGATCACATTCTGGAAATATGACCGGAATTCTTTTTCAATACGGCAAACATTACTGTGCACCTCCTTCCTGGGTAATCTCAAGGAATACATCTTCAAGAGATTTCGTCACGGTCTTCATCTCCAGCACCGGAATGTTATGCTCTGCCATCTGCCGGAAGACTTCTTCCCGCACATCGGCACCTTTCTTTGCATAAGTAATACGGATTTTATCATGATCCGCCTGCTCCACCCTTGCAATGTTTTTCTTCTCCCTGTAAGTATCCGGCTGCTTCCCCGGCACCGGTATCGCACCGTCAGTTCAATCTCTTGCGCACCCGACATCAGATTTACCAGATTTTCCGTAGAGTCGCTCGCTACAAGCTTTCCTTTGGAAATAATAAACACATGGTCACACACGGCAGAAATTTCCGGCAAAATATGGGAACTTAAAATCACCGTATGTTTTTCGCCCAGATGACGGATCAGTTCACGGATCTCAATGATCTGCTTCGGGTCCAGTCCGACCGTAGGCTCATCGAGTATGATAATCTCCGGATACCCTAGGATCGCCTGTGCAAACCCGACACGCTGCCGGTATCCTTTGGACAGATTGCGGATCATGCGCCCCTGCCACTTCTGTCGTACCGGTCGTTTCCATTGCCTCTTCCACATACCGTCTGCGCAGACTTTTTTCCAGCTGTTTTAAATCTGCCACAAAAACACAGGTACTCCTTTACCGTCATATCCATGTACAGTGGTGGAAGTTCCGGCAGATAACCGATACATTTCTTTGCTTTCTCCGGCTCCTTTAAAATGTCATGCCCGTTAATTTTAATCTCTCCGCTTGTCGCACCGAGATATCCGGTTATCATATTCATCGTTGTTGATTTGCCAGCACCGTTTGGACCCAGAAAACCATAAATTTTCCCCCGGTTCCACAACGAGTGACAGATGATCGACAGCCGTATGATCCCCGTATTTTTTACAAGATTATTGATCTCAATCACAGCGAAATGCTCCTTTTCTTTTTTTGGACAACAAAATGCCCTTTACGGAAACAGTGTATCGCTTTTTACGTGTGTAAAAAATGTAAACTCTGTGTTCATTTTGTGAACAGATAAAAAATACGGGGAAGCAGTTCATGAACCACTTTCCCCGTATTTTATAAAGTATTCTTTTTTTATGTTTCTTATTCTTCGATCACAAAGTTGCTTACCATTCCTGCGAAGTTCTCCCGCAGAAGCTTCCGCTGTCTTTGCGCCTTTCATGACTTCTGCCGATCCGTTTGCAATGGAAACGGTCTTCTGTGCAATGTTCGTTGTGCCGGCAGCACTGTCATTCGATGCAGAGGTAATTCCGTCAATCGCCTCTGTAATATTGGAAATAGATGCTACCAGTTCTTCGGAAGTTGCACTGAAATCCGACACCAGATCGTTGATTTTAGAGGCATCCATGTTATAATCATCTGCCATCTTCTCAAATTCATCAAAACTCTTCACAATATCTGTATCCACAAAAATTCAGCAGACGGTTGGAATCTTTTGGTCAGATTTCCTACTGCATTATCCACGTTTTCCGTCACAGCCTGAATATTTGCCACGGCATCTTTGGACTGTTCTGCCAGTACCCGGTTTCCTCTGCAACAACTGCAAATCCCTTTCCTGCCTCTCCCGCGCGTGCTGCCTCAATGGATGCATTCAGTGCAAGCAGATTGGTCTGTCCGGTAATCGCGAGAATGGAATCTGCAAGCACACCGATCTGTTCCACAACCTTTGCGTCTTCGAGTGCCTTTTCGAGTCTTTCCCTGATTTCTCCAAGCATTTCCTGAACTTTCTTCCGGTTCTCTACCGTTGTTTCTTTTTGTCTGCGTTGCCCGCTTATGGATTTCTTCTGCTTCTGTAGCTCCGTCCTGTGCACGTACGGCAATCTCTTTTTGCCGCTCCGTCAATCTGCTGGGTCATGCTGTTGATCTGCTCTGCCGATGCCGCCGTCTCCTCGGTACTTGCAGCAAGCTGCTGGTCGTTGCAGACACATCCTCAATTTCCCCATTCAGATTTGATATATTGGTATCCATTGATTCCACAACGTTATCAATATTTGCAGCTTCCTTCTTTACCTGTGCAAGCAATCCGCATACCGATTCCCCGCATCGTCTCGAGTGTTCCTGCCAGCTGTCCGAAATCATCCTTCCGCTTCATCATATTCGTCTGCATCTTTCGGGCAAAATTTCCGCCTGCAATCACTTCAATCTCTGCGACAACTTTCTTTAACGACTTTGTAATATCCTGTGCGATCATAAAAACAAGTACTGCAAAAACCGCAAGCATCACAATACATACCGCGATCAGGGCGATTGCCTTTTGCATTGCATAGTTGGAAAATACCTTGTTCTGCTTTGCAATGGCAGTATCAATATAATCCGTATAATTTCCGGTACCGACCACCCAGTCAAACGGTTCAAAGTACTCACTGTAGAACGCTTCGGGGAAGGTTTTGTCTCTCCTGGTTTCGGGAATACAAAATCTGTGTATCCTCCACCGTCTTCCACTGCTACACGTATGATTTCTTTTACCATCTGGTAACCTTCCGCATCCTTTGTCTCCATACGGTTTGTTCCCTCGGTATCACTGCCAAGCAGAACCACATTTGTACCATCTGACTGGTCAATCCAGAAGTAACCGGCCTCTCCGTAACGCATCTGCCGGACTTCATCTGCTGCAATTTTTTTTGCTTCATCCAGCGTATAAGTTCCCGCTTTATATGCGTCATTGATCTCCGACAACAGGGAAATAACCACCTCCACCTGCTCTTTTGATCGAATCATCATAACTCTGGCGGGACGATGCTTCCATCGTTTCCAGTGCTTTGTCTTTCACATCTTCCATGTCTTTGACTGAAACAGTACCCCCCGAGAGCCACAAGTAAAATGACCAGAACCAGAATCAGATTCAGCTTTATCTTACCTTCATGTTCTTCATAACTTTATTCTCCTTCCCTTAAAACCGTTCGGTTTTATATATTTTGCTCAAAAAATTCAAAACTTGTTATTTATTAAGTATAATCTTTTACCACATTTCCGTCAACCATATTTCCCTTTTTTTAAAAAATCCCCTTCCTGTTTCCAACTTTCCCTGCGTACAATCCCCCTATTTCTTTGCCGTATTCCCTTCTCTTGCCATTCTTTTTCATTTGACGTATAATGGATACATATTAAGGAAAAGAGGAACAATACCTATGGGCATTTATCTTGTAGACTATGAAAATGTACACAACGATGGCGTAACAGACATCCAAAAACTCTCTGCATCTGACCGTGTTGTCATTTTTTACGGAGACAGCATCAAGTCCATCCCTTTTTGAAACACATGTCGAAATGATGGCGTCCAAAGCGGCGATCGAATATATTGAAACACACAAGGTAGCTAAAAATTATCTGGTTTCCAGCTGGCCACCTATCTTGGATTCCTGATCGGGAAAGGGGAAAAAGGTCCGGTTTACATCATCAGCCAGGATACCGGGTTTGACAGTATTGTCGATTTCTGGCGCGGAAGAAACATCGAAGCCTTCCGCCAGCCAAGCATTGCTTCCCCCTTCCACTCCAAAGGATGTTTTTTAAAAAAGGGAACCTCCACAAAGAAAAAGAAGAAAAAATCGGATCACGTTCCCAAAGAATCAAAAAAAGAGACGAAAGAGGTAAAAGAGACAAAAGAAATTGTGGAAAAAAAAAAGCCGGAAAAGAAAAAAACTTCCGGAAGCAATCCGCAAAAAATACGAACGGAATTAAAAGATGAAAAACTCCCGGCCGGCAAATACACATCCATCTATAAAGCAGTGGAAGAATCTGAAAATAAACTTGCATTAAACAACGCACTGGTCAAAAAACGTTTGATACTACCATTGGAAGTAAAATCTACAATCACATCAAAAAAATTTACGAGGATTACCAGAGGTAATCCTCATTTTTACTCAAGTTTCTGTCATTCCCCCCAGCAGGATTCCCACATTATCTTTATAAATTTTTTGGGAAACTGCCCCATCGGCAGCGGATTTTCTCCCAGCCCCTGCCTCGATGGTATATCCCGGACGGTCATAAAAATTGATAAACCAGTCTTTGTATCCGGCATACCCGGACGCCGCCGGTGTTTCCTCGATCCGGTAACCGCTCACTTTTGCAAAATATTCCGCAATGCGGCGGGCGCCTTCCGGTTCCTCATCCAGATACTTCCAGTAAATCACTTCTCCCTGTGTGTGATATGCAAGAATCAGGGAAAAAATCATGGTTTCTCGTAAAATCAAACATGTCAATACTCTCCGGGACGCTGATCGGTGTCTGTCCCACGTAATCCCTCGCTGCCGGACGGTTATACCCCTGTTCAAATTTTTATTTTCTTTGCCATATCCCATCCTGCCGGAAACTGCAGATTCAGATCCACACCCTGGATATTTGCCTTCCATCCGTCCGGAAACGGAATATCCGGGAATCCGGACGCAATGCACCGCACGGCGATAATAAAATCCTTCCGTCAAAAGCCCATTTACCAGATCCACACCATCCGGATTAACCAATGGTACAAGATACAGGGAATATTCTTCAAACAGCCGCTCCGGGTACAGTTCTTCATACATACGTTCGTCTGCATATGCCTCTAACAGCCGCTCCACAAACTTTAAAAAGTACCGGTGTGGTAATGCTCTCATTGGCATGAAAGGAAGCATTGTACCCCACCTCTACCGGACCATTTCCCAACTGCAGCGACCACAAGGGTGTTCCCCATAACACTTCTTCCGATCGTTCCCACCTGCAGATAGGGATAACGTGCCTGCAAAGCCCTCGATGATCCACCCGGTAAGCAGGGGAAGTGTATGGAACTTCTCCGGAAACCAGCGGAAAATTAAATGGTACAACAACCGTACTTCCAATCTGTAATGCTCCGGCATCCGTTCCGGGATTTGCATGCATCACTCGCTCCATCGTTGTATCATACATTTTTCGCAATGGAGAAAAAAGTATCTCCTGCTTTTACCTCGTGTGTGATATACCCACGTAAAAAGGGCAGTAGACGGTTCCACTGTGCTTCTTTTACCGCACACTTTCCGCTGCTGCCCATTACTTTTTCCACGGCTGCACAGGTCTTTGGTCCAAAAATTCCATCCAGCATCACCTGCTGTCCTGCACGCTGCAATGCCAGCTGCAGATATTGTACCCAGATTCCCTGGATCCCCAGGATATAATTCTTTCATTTTGTTCCTGCCTTATTCTCATTCTTTTTATTTTTATGAGAATCAGACAGTTTTGTTTCCATTATGCAAATGCTTCTGCTACATTTTTCTTCTGTTACTTCTTCCTTCTCATCGAGCAGATTGTTCATGCTCTTTAAGCTGATCAGAAGTGTGGACGTGTTGTGAAGCAATGCCGATGTGGTCGGTGGAAATACCCCTGCCACACCAAGAACGATCAGTGAGGTGTTAATTCCTACGATCAGACGGTAATTTCTGTGAATCCGCTCCATCAGCCCATTACTGATCTTCTTTAAGGTAACGAGCTCATGGAGATCATCTGCACCCACCGTCACATCTGCAATCTCGCGTGCGATCTGTGCACCATCGCTGATGGCAATCCCTACATCCGCTGCAGACAATGCCGGCGAGTCATTAATACCATCACCGATCATGATCACCTTTCTTCCGGCATTCTTTTTCTGCCTCAACAAAGCTTGCCGCTTTATCTTCCGGCAATACCTCGGAATGATACTCATCCACACCGACTTTTTCGCAATCACAGATGCCACGCGGTCGCTGTCACCGGTCATCATAACAACCTTGGAGATTCCGAGTTTCTTTAACTTTGCAATAACCTCAACCGCTTCCGGACGAAGTGGATCTTCGATGCAGATCACTGCCACAAGCACTCCGTCAATCGCCATATACAGGTGGGAATACTGCTCCGGAAGCTGCTCAAATATCGTTTTCTTTCCCTCCGGAATTGTAGCATTCTCATCCTCAAATACGAAATGATAGCTTCCGATCACAATATGTTTCTCCCCCGATCTTGAAGAAATACCGTGTGCGACAATGTACTCTACCTTTGAGTGAAGTTCCTCATGTACCAGATTCCGGTTTACTGCCTCACGTACCACAGCCTTTGCCATGGAATGTGGAAAATGTTCCTCTAAACAGGCAGCAATACGAAGCAGTTCATCCTCGGACTGATCATTGAAGGGAAACAATCTTTGCCACTGTCGGCTGTGCCTTTGTCAGTGTACCGGTCTTATCAAAGACGATGGTATCCGCTTCCGCCATAGCTTCCAGATACTTGCCTCCCTTTACGGTAATGTTATAGGTACTTTGCTTCCCGGATTGCAGAGAGCACAGACAATGGCATCGCAAGTTTCAGTGCACAGGAGAAGTCCACCATTAACACAGAAATTGCTTTTGTCACGTTTCTGGTAAACAGCCATACAAGCCCTGTTCCCAGGAAGGTATATGGCACCAGTTTATCTGCTAAATGTTCGGCTTTTCCTTCCAGTGAGGATTTCAGTTTCTCTGATTCCTCGATCATCGCCATGATCTTTTCATACTTGCTTGATCCGTTTACTTCTCTGACGCGGATCGTAATCTCGCCTTCCTCGACAACAGTTCCGGCATATACCACGCTATCAGGTACTTTGCGGATGGAACCGATTCTCCGGTTAAAGATGCCTGATTTACCATTGCCTCTCCATCCGTTACCGTTCCGTCAAACGGGATCACATTTCCCATATGAATGCGCACTTCATCTCCGGACTGCACGTTGTCTGCGGAAACGAGTATTTCCTGTCCATCACACATCATCCATACCTTGCTGATGTTGAGTGACATACTGCGTGCCAGATCTCCCACGGATTTCTTATGTGTCCATTCTTCCAGCGTCTCTCCGATACCAAGCAGATACATCACAGATCCTGCGGTCGCAAAATCACCACGGATAATGGAAACACCAATGGCAGTTGCATCCAGTACCGGAACCTCGATCTTACCCTGAAACAGAGTCTGAAGCCCTTTCCAGATATACTTCACGGATTTCACCGTTGTGATTACTGCACGAACGGAAAACGGCAGAAACAGTTTGTTACCGAAATGCCAGAACGTCTGCTCCACCAACTGATCCCAGTAATGCTGATTCATTTCTCTTCCGGAATTTTTAATATAGGTATCCGAACATCCGTCTTTTTCATACGAAAAATGCCTTTAACACTTCAAGATTGCATCTCTGTTTCCTTCATAACAAATGGTCACATCTTCGGTACGATTTTGAATTTTTTGCGGAAATCACAGATTCACACTGTTCCAGATAATACTGTAATGTATCTGCCTGTGCAAATGACATACGACTCTGGATCACATGAATCCTCATTCTTCCTCTTATCTCATGTCTGATTTGAAATTTCATATCTATAACCTGCTTTCGATAAAAGAGATGTTACATATAAGGTAACATCTCTTTCATGCGTTTTTATGCTTCTGCTGTCTCTTCTGTAGTTTCTGTCTCTTCGGCAGTTGTCTCTTTGGTTACTTCCTCACCATCAAATACTTCCTCTTCTTTTGCTGCACGGTCTTCGTTGATCTGCTTTGCTTCTGCATAGATATCCTCTGCATTCTCCTGTACCTTTGTAGCGGTCTTTAAAAACAACTTCCTTTGCACGGAGTACGGCTGCTGTACAATTTGTATAAAGTTTCTTTTGCATCCTTGCTGGAAAGAATCTTGATTCCTGCGGTACCAAACAGTACACCTGCTGCAAAGTCCGGTTTTCTTTGCATCAAAATTTTTGAAACACTTTAACATCGTTGTTTCCTCCTTAGTAACTGATTTATAATTTTGTTTTCCTGTTTAAAAACGTATTTTATGCCCCATTTTTCTTCAATTTGCAAGTATTTTTTTTAGTCACCACGGCGTGCAAAAAAAGAGCATAAAAAAAGGGACTCACCACCATCTATCATCCGATAAATAGCGGAGTCCCACACTTTATGCAACAACAATCCGGCTGTCCTTATTGAGAAAACTTTTATCATTACTGTTCCACGCCGGCTTTTCCCTGCTGCAATCTTTTCCTTTTTTCTTTGTTCCAGAGTTTTTCTGCTGTAGGTGTCCAGTTCTCGGCATAAGGAGCAGCCTTTTTCTTTCAGATGTTCCGGTGTCTCCGGTGACTGATAATCGGTATTTACTGCCTTTGACTCTTTTACCCATCTCTCCAAAGCTTATCCGGGTTCTCAAGCATTGACATGGACGAAGCTTATTATTGTCATTAAATGGCTGGTTGTCATGATATGCCTGAATAACGGGCTCTTTAAAGCGTCCAGCAGGCTGCAGTCATGAATATTTGCATTGGAATAATGAATAAATACACATGGCTCCACATCACCCTTTGGCATTGATATGTAAATATCTTCTTCCACCGGCAAAATATCCGCCAACGAAACTGTGCGTCATTCTGGAAATCCATGCTAAATATTGCCTTTGTCTGACGGAACTTACGGATACGATGGAAAATTTCCTCACGCTGCTCAGGTGTGGCAGAAGTTCCACTGCTGCATCATTTCCAACCGGCATATAGTGGAAGAAATTCCATACAAATAATGCACCACTCAACTAGGCATATCAAGAATTTTTCGCTGGTTACATCATCTAAATTCTTTTTCTGGTATAACAGGTAGAAATACCAAATGGTAAACCATGGCTCTTT
>VOFK01003957.1_pt1 | contig 12012 bp, 23 predicted proteins | sample 5384121 | NCBI WGS metagenome assembly VOFK01 (sample SAMN12384730, study PRJNA508395) | human gut metagenome | isolation source: healthy gut J | host: Homo sapiens | reverse complement strand
AAATGAACTGTCGTATTTAAGAAAATAATTTACTTCCGCACCAATTCCTTTTATTATTCCTGCAGTCCGGCTTCGGCTCATATTCAAAGCGAGACTAAGAACACCGTCAAGCCTTAAAGACGCAACAGTTCCTTTAATTTCTTTTGAATTCCTGAACCTTTTTCAATACCGTACCGCATTCATCTGAGACTTTTACGCCAACAGAGCCTATTTTCCTGATATCGCTTTTAATAACATTCCCAACAGAATCAGAAACTGCGATCTGTGCCGTTCCGTCGCCAATTACAATGTCGCCTACAGTTTCACGCTTTATCTGCAAAGCCATTATTGCTCCGAGAAAGTCTCTGTGTGTAAGTTTATTTTCCTTTCGATAAGAAAATGTCAGACAAGTCATAGGAAAATCACTGTTTTCAGGCTGATAATATTCTTTAAACACACAAAGCATTTTTCTTTCTGCATTTTCAAATAATCCGTAAAAGCAGTAATTATCATACATCAGTCTTTTCAGTTCTTGCCTCAGCCAATACACATTCGCGGGCATTCAGAAAAGAAGAATAAACCGATCCTCTTTTTTCTGCAAGTCTTATCATATCGTTAATTCTGGAAACAAGCCGCTTACTTTCATCCGCTGCTGAAATGTTATCACTCATCTATCAGATAATCACTCCATTGTTCTCCAACTCCCCCACAAGATCTTCTCCTATAAATCCGACATTGTAAGGTGTTATAATATATGTCATATTAGCAACAGGTTTCAGGCTTCCGCCGTTTGCATAAGCAACGCCTACAAGAAAATCAATTATTCTTCTTTTATTTTCAGCGGACGCTGTTTCAAGATTAAGCACAACAGTTTTTTAGCGATCAGATGATCTGCGATCTGTTTTGCATCAGTAAAGACCTCCGGTTTAACAAGTACTACCTGAAGCTGTGCTGTTGCCTGAATGTTTACAACCTTGTTGCTTCTTTTTTCTTCATCACTGTCAAAGCGTTCTGCTCTGTAGCTTCTGCTTCCCCTCATAATCGCTGTCTCTTTCAGAAGAATGTCCGGCGCGCCGCTGTACTGTCTGCTTTGCGTGACATTTCCTCATACTGTTCATCGCCTTCCTCCGGCGGTACAAAAAAAAATCCTTAATGTTCTTAAAAATATCCATATTCTCCGTTCTCCTATCTCCGCACTGCTTTAAACAGTTTTATTAAAATCACATCTATGCACTGTAAAAGCGCATAAAAACGGCATATTACTTATAGATTCTGGGTCCAAAAAGTCCCCTGCCGATTCTTATTAAATTTGAACCATACTGAATTGCTTTTTAATATAATCATTTGACATTCCCATTGAAAGAATGTCCATATTTATATTATCTATGTTTTCACTTGAAATGTCAATATATAATTGCTTGCATATCGCATAAAAATTTTTTCAGCATTTTCAGCCGGCGGAATAGCCATAAGTCCGCAGACCTTTATATTCTTCATTTCTGCGGCTTCATACAGTAGTTCCCTGAGAAAAGATCTGCCAACACCGCCTTTAGAAGCCTCATCACCTATATTTACCTCAATAAGTATATCCTGAATTTTTCCCAGTCTTTGCGCTTGCCTGTCCACTTCAGCTGCAAGCTTTGCGCTGTCAACCGACTGTATAACTGAAACACTGTCAATTATATATTTTACCTTATTTGTCTGTAAATGTCCAATAAAATGAACATCTGTATTCTTACTGTAAAATTCTTTTTTTTGCCATATATTCCTGAACACGGTTTTCACCCAAAAGTCCTATACCCAGTCCTATTGCATGATTAACGGCTTGAGGATCAACAGTCTTCGTAACCGCCATAATATCAATATGTTCATTTGGAATTTCTGTATTTAGCAAAAGCTTCCTGAACATTATAAGCTATTTTCTTATAATTTTCATCAATATAGCTGAAATCAGTTTCCATCAGCGTCAACACCTTCCACTACTATATCATCATAAAGCGAAACATAATCGCTTCCTGCATTCATAGAGGACAAAAACATAATTGTTTCCTTCGTATACCACGTCAAGCTTTTTGAAATTTATTTGTTCTCCAAGCTTTTTACATAAACGCCTTTACAGTTTACTGTTTTTGTAGTTTTCTCGCCGGTTTCTTCATCTACGACAGTTTCCTCAATATCCTTGAACCTAATAGCTTTTCTTGATACCTTAATGCCCTCGTATTCGCCTTTAATCATTTCAACCTGTTCTGTCCTGTGCTGAACAAGATCATAAGTAAGCTCATCGCACTTAACTATCACGATACTTTGACCGGGAATTTTAGTATCCCTTATATCAAAAATCGTACCCTCAACCGTATCGGACGTAGACTGAAATTTCAGCTTAACATCTTCTTCAAGTGAAAACTGAGCTTCTCTGTTGTCAATGATTCCTGCGGCGTACCACTCATAGCCGTCAATCAATTTTCCGACTATATTTCCTTCGTCAACCGGACCGCTGTCCTTTACGCGCCTATAAGCTCAGGAGTAATACTGCTTGAGCTTGTCCATAGTCAGTTCTTCTTCGTAACCGTCTGCATAGCTTACAAAATAAGCCGATCTATCAGACACGATACTATCAAGAGGAACGGTTTCAGTTGATTTTAATTGAGCAATCTGATTATTCAGATCAGTCATACGTTTTGTAAAATCAGAAGCTGAGTCTGTTACAAGCTGATAAGTACTAAGCAATACAGCAAGTTCATCTCTTTTTAGAGGAAATATCCTCAATATTACCGGATTCTCTGTCGCTTATTATGCTTCTGTACTTTTCATCAATAAGAGTTGCCAGGTTAGACGGCTGAGCAGATTCAATAGTACCCGGATTCTGGATTTTCTTAAGAATACTAAGCTGATTATTAATATCGTCAATTTTCTGCTTGACATCAATCTGGCTTTCATCAGCATAGATTTCGGCAATTACAGACCCTTTGCCAAGCTTTCCTCCGTCCAGGACTTCGTAGCTTACAACACCGTTTCCGCTGTAACGCACTACTTCTTTCATTTCTTATATAAATTGCCTTAAAAGAAACAGAATCATCAGCCTGTGCATAAGTAGCGGTTTCGGTTTTGTATTCTTCATCATTCAAATGAATAATAACGCTCAGCAGAGAAGTTGTTATACAGATTAAAAAGCAATACGCTTAAAATTCTGGAAGTAGCCGAATTCATTTATTTCTCCCTTACTGTTCCGCCTTTTCAGACCCATCAAGAATAGGTATAGGCTTAACAGGACAAATTGTGGAAATAGCATGCTTATAAACAAGATTCTGCTTTCCCTCGCAATCCAGAATAACGACATAATTGTCAAATCCTCTTACTATACCTTTGAACTGAAAACCATTTGTAAGATAAATAGTCACCGGTATTTTATCTTTTTCTGGCCTGATTAAGAAATACATCCTGCAAATTAAGAATTTTGTTCATGGTAACACCCCTTATAAATATTGTGTTTTTCAAAACATTTGTTTATCTGTTTTTTTTTCGGTTATTACCCGAAAAACGTATGTAAAAAATACTTATTTTATATTATATCACAAACTCAACGCTTTGGCTATATTTTTTTTTACAATTATCAAAAAATTTCTCTTTTATTGTCAAATTCATCTAACATTAACCACTGAATTTTTGCATTTTTCTAAACCAAGTCAGCTGACGCTTTGCATAACGTCTGGTTTCCTGCTTAATTTTATCAATACAGGTCTGTAGATCCGCTCTGTTTTCAAAATACGGAATCAATTCCTTTATAACCTATAGCATTAGCGGCAGTTCTCATTTCACCTGATTCAAAAACTTTTCTGGACTCTTCAACAAGTCCGTTTTCCACCATTATATCTACACGCCGATTGATTTTATCATAAAAAGCTTTTTGTCTGTCATGATAATTCAATCCGATTATTAGCGATTCATAAGGAGACTCAACAAGGCGGCTTTCAGCCTTCTATTCACTAACCTTTCGTCCCGTAATTTCATAAACCTCCAAAGCACGTATCACACGTACCAGATTATTAGGATGAAGCTCAGCGGCAGTTTCAGGATCACATTTTTCAAGCCGTTCAAAAAAGCTTATCATTACCAAACTCGGCTGCTTCCTGTTCCAGATTTTTTCTGATTTCCGGATCGGATTTTATATCCGGAAATTGAATATTGTCAATCAAAGAAGAGATATAAAGTCCTGTACCTCCAACTATTACAGGCAAACGACCACGTTTATGAATCTCGTTTATTTTTTTTTCATTAGCCAACTCAACATAATCCGCTACGCTGAACGCTCTGTCACGCTCCAGAAAGTCAATAAGATGATGAGGAATACCGCCCATTTCCTCCTGTGTCGGCTTAGCAGTTGCAATATCCATACCCTTATATATCTGCATAGAATCCGCAGAAATCACTTCTCCGTCAAACGACTTGGCAATTTGAACGCCCAATTCAGTTTTTCCCCGAAGCGGTAGGAGCTGCAATAACAGCAATTTTTTTTTTTTTCCATTCTACTGTATCCTTTTAAACTGTTTTTCTATATCCCGCTTTGAAAGCACAAACATTACAGGTCTGCCATGAGGACAGTGCCTGATATTTTCATTGTAATAAACATCTTCTGCAAGTCGCTGAAGTTCAGGTATACTGTTTTTTATCATTTGCCTTTATAGCGACCTTTGCAGGCAAGATCATGAAGTGTGTCGTCCAGACAATGAGTCTGAGGATTGACTTTGTTAAGATAAAGATTTTCTGCTATTTCAGGAATTATTTCATCCATATTGAGCATATCAAGAATCAACGGAACAGCAGTTACCTTCACAAAAGGCGAACCGGAAGTATCTATTTTAAATCCCATGTTTTCAAGAACATCACTGTTTTCTTCAAAGTGCTCCGCATTCATTTTCTGAAAGTAAAATTTCCATACTGTCAATAAGGATCTGACTGTCGGCAGAAGTACAGTTACTTCTCAGCTTTTCAAAAAATCACTCTTTCATGAGCAAAGATGCTTATCAATCATAACCATATTATTACCTGATTCTGCCAAAATATAATTTTTAAAAAGCTCCCCAATAACTTTTATTTCAAGTTCTTCTGTTTTTTCCTCTACATGCGGTTCAGGATCAGGTACAGGTTTTTTAAACGAGTTACTGTTAATATAACTGAACTCACCAAAATCTTTTTCATTTTCACATGACTGATTGGTTTCTTCCCGAGTATTTTCCTTATCGACAGAAAAACCCGTTCTTCCGTCATTTTTCCATATACCATCTTTCTGGACGAAAGATTTATTGATTCCGAATTAAAAAGAAGTTGTATCATCGCTTTTCACTTTTTCACTAGAATAAGCAGCGGAATATTCAGAATTTGATACAGATCTCACAGACACAGTATTTTCTGTTTTTTCAGGAATTTTAGGTCGCTCAAATTTTTTCAGGTTCAAAAGGTTTCGCTTTTATAATCAGCGATACCGTTCTTTTCTTCCTTCATCTGAAATTCATAAATAAGTCCAGACGCCATAAAGTGCATTTTTAACTGCAAAATACACGCAGTTGAAAACGATCTTTTCATCAGAAAACCTTACTTCCGCCTTTGCAGGGTGAACGTTTACATCTACAGTTGCGGGAGGAACATCAAGCATCAGCACACACGCAGGATATTTTCCGACCATTATAAGATTTTTGTATGCCTCTTCAAGAGACACGCGAAGATGTCACAGATTTTACAAATCTTCCGTTTATAAAAAAGTTCTGAAATACTCTATTGGACTTTGAATACAGAGGTTTAATAACATACCCCTTTACCGCTATACCGTTTTCACTGTAATCAACAGGAATAAGGTCATGGGCAAAATCTCTTCCGTACACTCCGTAAATCGCCGAATAAAGTTCCCCGTCTCCGGCAGAGGTAAACTCGACCTTATTGTCTTTAATTAGCTTAAAAAGAAATTTCAGGGTGAGACAGTACTATCTTCTGCATAATTGAAATGATTGCATTTGCCTCAGCAGAGTCTCTTTTCATAAACTTCTGACGTACCGGTACATTGTAAAAAATATCACGTATGATAATTGTTGTTCCGTCCGGACAGCCTGTAGTTCATTCAGTTTTTCAATGCTTCCCTCAATTATGTAATTAGTTCCCAGTTCGCTTTCATGTCGCTTTGTAAGCACTTCTACCCTTGCAACAGCTGAAATTGACGCCAACGCTTCTCCTCTGAAACCAAGAGTCAAAATACTTTCCAGATCATCTTTAGACGTAATTTTGCTTGTGGCATGGCGGAGAAATGCAGTAGCGACCTGATCAGGGGCAATTCCGCAGCCGTCATCGGTTATACGCATATAAGTCGTACCGCCGTTTTTTGATTTCAACAGTAATATGCTCCGCTCCTGCGTCTATTGAATTTTCAAGAAGTTCCTTTATTACAGACGCCGGACGTTCAATAACCTCTCCGGCGACAATAAGTTCGGAAATATCCTTACTCAGTACATTGATTTCCGCCATTTAACCCTCCTTTTTGCTTTTAATCAGCAAGTTTTGCCAGTTCCTCAAGCATTTCTCTGCACTCACTGTCAGTAAGCTCGGCAACGTTTGTTTTTCTCAGACGGTCTGCGAGAATATCTCTATTGAGTATTTCAAAGCTTATCTGACCATCGTCACTGTCTGCTTTTCGTACGGTTTTATTTTCAAGTTCCATTTCAGCCAAAAAGCTCTCTGGCACGTTTGACAACTTTATTTGGAAGTCCTGCAAGCTTTGCCACCTCAATACCGTAGCTTTCGTCTACACCGCCCTTGACAATCTTTCGTAAAAAGCGTATTCCATCGCCGCTTTTCTTAACGGCTATGCTGTAATTCTTAACGCCTTCCATGAGATTTTCAAGTTCGATAAGCTCATGATAATGAGTGGCAAAAAGCGTCTTGCAGCCAAGATTTTTTTTGAACTGCATATATGTTCCGCAACTGCTCTTGCAATACTGATACCGTCAAAGGTTGACGTACCACGTCCAACCTCGTCAAGAATCCACAAGACTGTTTTTTGTAGCAAATTTTAATATATCCGAAACCTCGCTCATTTCAACCATAAAGGTACTTTGTCCTGCGGTAAGATCATCGGATGCTCCTACTCTAGTGAAAATTCTGTCAACCACAGAAATTTTTGCGTATGACGCAGGAACAAAACAACCCATCTGAGCCATAAGAGTAATAAGTGCTGTCTGTCTCATATATGTTGATTTGCCGGCCATGTTAGGCCCTGTTATAACTGACATTCTGCTTTGCCCTTTTTGTATCAAGATAAACGTCATTAGGCACAAATATTTCATCAGACAGCATAAGTTCTACAACCGGATGACGTCCGTCATGTATATCAATAACTCCGTCAATTGCAATTTCCGGTCGAGTATAATTATTTTTCATTGAAACATCGGCAAATGATGATAGTACGTCAACTGCGGCAACGGCAGAAGCAGTACGCTGAACGCTCTGAAGTTTTGACGCCAGAAAATCACGTACTTCCGAGAAAATATCCGCTTCAAGTCTCAGCGCCTTTGTCCTTTGCGCCAAGAATATTATTCTCGGCATTTTTAAGATCTTCCGTGATAAATCGTTCACAGTTTGTCAGAGTTTGCTTGCGTATGTATCGGTCAGGAACAAGATCGTAGTATGAGCGTGTAACCTCAATATAATATCCGAATACACGGTTAAAACCAATTTTCAGTCCCTTTATACCTGTTTCTTCACGCTCACGTTCCTCGATTTCAGTAATAATATTCTTACCGCTGTTCATTATATGCCTGAGGTCGTCAAGCTCCTCATTAAAACCGTCCTTATAACACCGCCGTCCTTTACTGAAACCGGCGGTTCGTCAATTATGGCATTTTCAACAAGACCGGATATATCCTCAAGAGTTGAGATACTGCTTTCCAGAGAATTTATCAGCTTTGAACCAGACAGTTTTTTTCAGCTGTTCCTTCAAATGAGGCAGTTGAAGAGAAGTTACAGACAGCGACTTCAAATCTCTTGGGGGTTTTTGCAGTTTTGTAGATTATCCTTGTCATAAGACGTTCAAGATCATAAACACGCTCTAAAATATCGCCGGTTTCCATAAGTACAACAGGATTTTTAGTAAACTGCTCCACAGCTTCAAGTCTGTCAATAATTCTTGCCGGACTTGTAAGCGGCTGTTCAATATAAGTTTTAAGAAGTCTCTTGCCCATTGATGTTCTTGTGGAGTCAAGTACCCACAGAAGAGAACCTTTTTTTCCTTGTTTCTTAAGGTTTCAGTAAGCTCAAGATTTCGTCTTGCAGTAAGATCCAAAGCCATAACCGACGAAGCGTCCTGACGTTCAATTGAAGTGAAACGTCCTGTAAGGGTTTTTTGAGTATCACCGATATATTCAAACAGTCCGCACACTGCACATACATCGGCTCCGCTTTCGGCAAGTCCCAGCATATCCATTGAAGAAACGGAAAATTGTTTATACACAGTTTCTTTCTTCAAATCCGGATCAAAACACTCCGATTCTCTGAGTGTTACCGAACAGCCCAATTTTTCCTTTATAAAATCAAGGACTGTTTTAAGAGAAAGAAATTCAGGATTAAATATAACTTCTGCCGGACTGTATCTAGATAGCAGATCTACACGCTCGGGTTCAAGATTTTTCCCGCCGTCAACAAGTGCAAGACGAACCTCTCCCGTTGATATATCCGCAAAGCACATTCCGCGACTTTGATTATCATAATAAGCGCAAAGATATATAATTATTATTATCGTCGCTGAGCATACTGCTTTCTATAAGCGTTCCGGGTGTAACAACTCTTATAACATCTCTCTGTACTATACCTTTTCCTTCAGACGGATCTGTAAGCTGTTCGCATATAGCAACTTTATATCCTGCTTCTATAAGCTTTTTACATATATTTCACTGCTGTGGTGAGGAACTCCGCACATAGGTGCTCTTTCCTCAAGTCCGCATTCCTTTCCCGTCAGGGTAAGTTCAAGAGTTTTAGATACCAAAAAGCGCATCATCAAAAAAACATTTCATAAAAGTCGCCCACACGGAAAAACAGTATAGTATCGGGATAATCGTCTTTAGTATCCAGATACTGCTTCATCATAGGGGGAAATTTTTGATCTGTCTATTTCCATCAATAACCTCCGATTATGCAATTTGACCTTTTCAGAAAAATTCATGAAAAAAGTCAAAAAAGCTAAAAAATTTTATTTAAATCATATCAGATCAATGACATCCGCCGCAAGTTGAACAGCTGCCTGAACAACCGCTCGGCTGTGACGGACAGGTTTCAGGATCTTCTCCGTTTGCAGACGCAGTAATAATATTATTAATTTCTGCCAGCATACCGTCCATGGCATTTTTGCAGCATTAAATGCAGACCATATTAGGATTTACCATAATTTCACCGTAAATATTCTTGATAACTCCGTCAAGCTCTTTTTACCTTATCAGTATCTTTATCTGTTTTAGACATTTCCATATTAAGCTCATAACGTTTCATTGTAAAATCATTGCGATAAGCTTCTGAAGTTCTTCGTCCTTATCATTTGTTTCCTTTGCCTTTATATATGCGTCATATCTCGGATCTGCCTGTATAAGCTTTCCTAATTCTCTTGCCATTGAAATTGTATCCATTTTTATTTCTCCTTTTTTTTCAATCAATTTACCTGTAACAGCCCAATTTTTAGCGCCGATTATTTCTACATCGGCAAAACTGCCCGTCAAGGATTCATCGCCTTCAAATTCAACTATTATAAACTCACTGCTTTTTTTCCGGTAAGCCAACCTTCCCTTTTTCCTTTACCGTCTACAAGCACTCTCATTTTTCTTCCGATAAAGCGTTTGTAGTTTTCAGTGGAAATTTCTCTGCAAAGCAAGAAGTCTGGTCATTCGTTGACTTTTTCCTCGTCTGAAATAAGATCATTTATTTCAGCCGCCTTTGTTCCGGAACGCTTTGAGTAAATAAACGAATAAATATTATCATACCCCACACGCTTCATAAGTTCAAGTGTGTTTTTTCAAAATCCTCTTCGCTTTCATTTGGAAATCCTACAATAATATCAGTAGTAAACGAAAAATCCGGAATAATACTGCGGGCATAATTTATTGTTTCCATATACCTTTCAACTGTATACCTGCGGTTCATTTTCTCAAGTATATCATTACTTCCGCTTTGAACCGGAAGATGAAAATGTCTGCCAACTTTTTTCACATCGAATAATAGTATCAATAAGTTCTTTTCCGGCATCCTTTGGGTGCGATGACATAAATCTTATTATAAACTCTCCGTCAATTGCGTTTATCCTTTCCAGAAGTTCGGGAAAATTAATTTCGTCAGGAAGATCTTTTCCATAGGAATTTACATTCTGTCCCAGAAGCATAATTTCTTTATAACCGGATGCAACCAATTCTTTTTACTTCCTGTATAATATTTTCCGGTTTTCTGCTTCTTTCCCGTCCCCTAACATACGGAACTATACAATAAGTACAAAAAATTATTACAGCCGAACATAATTGGTACAGAAGCCTTAAAAAGTACTGTCTCTTTTTTTGTTCAAGTCCCTCTACAGGCATATTATACTCATTCGTATCAAATGCATGTTTTTTCCGAAAGCTTGTCAAAAAAGCAGCTTTGGGAACTTATCCAGAGCAGATGTACCGAAAAACAATATCCACAAATTTATATGAATTATTGATTTTTTTCAACGACATGATCAAGACCGGTCATACAGCCGCAAAGACCTATTATCATCTCCGGATTTTTTTCTTTATAATGCTTTAGGAATCCCAGATTTCCAAATACTCTGTCTTCAGCGTTTTCTCTTACAGCACATGTATTGAAAATAACCAAACCTGCATCCTCAGGCTTGTCCGTCAGACCAAAACCCATTTTTGCAAGCATACCTTTCAATTTTTTCACCGTCTGAAAAAATTAAGCTGACAGCCATAACTGTGTACGCAGGCAAGTATTGGTGAATCCTTTCGGGAAATAATTTCCCTAACTGAATTTATTATATATTCTTCTATATTCTTTTTCCTGATTCAATTATTAATCTCCATTCATTCAGGTAATTTATGTAATAATAAATTATACCACAGAAACAACAATTTTACAAGTGAAAATCAGATTTTTTCAATCATTTCAAGAACAACTTCCGCTACTCTTTTAGCGGCAATTTTTTTCAAATTCGTCAAATGACATTACGCCTTCATCATCTGCATTGTCAGAAATACACCTGATACTGACAAACGGCATTTTATTCATAAAAGCGCAGTGACCGATCGCAGAAGTTTCCATATCAACTGCAAGCGGTGAAAATTTCTCAGATAGCATTTTTGACTTCACTGCTGGAAATAAAAGCTTCGCCTGAAACAACACGTCCGATATGACTGTCAATATTTTTTTTTTTGCACACCTCACAAGCAATGCTTATCAGCTTTTCATCTGCCTTGAAAATTCCGTTGTAAGGAGGGTAATCATTTAACAATCTAAGCTCAAGATCGTGAGGAAAGCACTTCATCTGAAACAACTATATCACATACCTTAACCTTTGTATCCATACCTCCTGCAACGCCGGTATTTATAATTGCATCAACATCAAAATGATCGATCATAACCTGTGCACAAACAGCCGCATTAACCTTTGCAATACCGCGCAAGCATTGATAATAAGCTTATCCTTATAAGTATTTATGTAAAAATCAAAACCGGAATAGTTTTTAATAACTGCTCCCGTAAGAGATTTTCTTATGTCTGCCAGTTCCGACGGCATTGTCCGATAATTCCTATAGTTTTCATATATAAAAAATCATTCCCTTCACCATAAAAATACATTATTATTTTTATTATATCAGATTTTTCTGTTATACGCAATACCTATTTGCCATCATTTGACTTAAAATTAATCTATCATCAGGTTTATTGGTTTCGGAGGTTAACATAATCAAGTACTTGTTAGTTAAATTCCGAAAACCAATTAAAATTAGCAATACGTAACTGAACGCATAACAG
>VOFK01001353.1_pt1 | contig 12024 bp, 28 predicted proteins | sample 5384121 | NCBI WGS metagenome assembly VOFK01 (sample SAMN12384730, study PRJNA508395) | human gut metagenome | isolation source: healthy gut J | host: Homo sapiens | reverse complement strand
AAGCCTGAAAATCAGTCCTGGATTGCAAATGCATTGGGAGATTGATCGTGGATTATCTTTAACCTTATTGAGCTAACCATTGACGGAGTTTTCTCTTTCGCTTGTTCAAATACAATTTCTAACAAAGGTATCAAACGAATTTTAATATCTTTTCGTTTTATTTCTCTCGCACCTGCGAATGCGGCAGTGTCCATTCTCCTATCGGAGACAAACTGATTAAAACTGTGACTATGTAACATATAACCAAAGGAGCAACCGCTTCAAAGGTCACGCCATAGGGACAAACAATGCTAAAATTAATCCGATGTTTAATAAGAAAAATATCAGCGTACCTAAATTTGAGATCCTAAATATTCTTCCTAACCTATGCCATATGTCCATTGAGCCACCTCCTTTTTGCCTTTCATCAATCTACGAAATTAAACTCGTCTTTTGCTTTTTCTTTGAATATTTCAAACACTGCTTGAAGAGTTAATTCATTATCAACGCTGATATAGCTTTCTGCTTCGTCGTCTACCTCTTCAAGCTGTAAAATTACAACTTCATCAGCATCATCGTAAGAAGGCAGTAAAACAACGTATTCTTTTACCACGATAAGGTATGAGATCTAAAAACTCAAATTCCGTCTCATTACCTTCATCGTCATTTAATATTATTATGTTATCGTTATCCATTTTCTCTCCCCTTCATCAAAAATTTTTTTCTGTCATACGGATAGTTTAGCAACATATTCACTCGCTATGAGTGACAGGACTTGAGTGAACAATTCGTTACCTATTATATACTTCAACAAAGCCAACATTTCTTGCCCGTATTCAGAAAACGCCTTGTTTGAAGCACACAATTCCGAAAAAGACTTTCTCATACCGATCTTTTTTGAGAAATAGATGTCATAGTCGTTTATTACAATTGGGCTGTAAGTAAGGGAACGCAATCCAAAAAGTATCTGTTAATTCGGTATCTTTTAGCACTATTATTTGTTTTGTATTCTGATTTATGGCAATTAGTTGTTTAATTACAAGATGATCAGAAATATTCCAATATAAAAAAAGCGACTGTTTCTTTTCCGTTAATTGTACAGAAAAAGGGAATAGACTCCTCCATTTATCAGGAATATTCTGAATTTCTTTAGAATTAAATAGAACAGTTTTTGATTTCTGCAAAGTTCAGCATATGAAACCTCCTATCGTATGATATTGGTTGTAATATTGGCAGGTCTCCCCCGTCAGCGCTAGTCCCAAATCTGTAGCAGAAATAGTTCCCATTCGACCGCTACCTGTATCATTATAGATAAATGTGTTACCATCTTCAGATACACTAATCAATGAGATAGCGTGTCCTCGGCTTTGCCCATTACGCCAAAGCCGAGCAACATCAACACTCACAATAACACCGTGACCGTTTTGAATTTCGGTAGACAATTGCCGTGTTGTTTCTTGACGATTGTAGCTGATTGGCAAGCTATATGTTGGAAGACCACATCGTGATAATATTTCTTGCCTTCCCTGAACCGTTGTTCCACCACGCTCATCTGCGGAGGAGGAGAACATATCCATACAATTTAACACTCCATCAGAACTATGCATTGCGGCAGAAATAATACTGTCCTCCGAGGAACCTTGTAAACCTGCCATAGTTAATAAGTTTGAGCATTGACAAAGACCGCAAGTTCCTGCCATATCATAACAACTGTTACCCTGTTGTTGAATCAGCAAACTATTTGTACCAACCGGATCATTATACACTCTCATTTGTACGCCGTTAATAGTTTGAGTATTGAAACCGTATCTTGTAGTGGACAAAGAGCGTGGCCTTGGTTCTGAAGCGGTATAATGTAACAATCCTCTGTTCTGACCATTATCAATTATTGCATCGAAGTCTTGTTCTGTAAGAGTTGGTACAGGATTTGAAAAATCTCCATTAATGTTTCTCAACAGTTCAGCTTGTTGCATATTTCGTTGTCGATTAAAATTGCATTCATAACGGCTCCCCTTTGCAAACCACGACTTTCAAGGCTTTCCGCATAATTTTCAATGACCTCATCAATGGTGCTATACCAATTTTGAAATCTTGAAGTTTTCTGCATCAGTTTTCTTCAGCACCCTTGCATCAGAACGCAACGACTCAATAAAAGAGTTTCTACTATGATCGACCGCAGACGAACCTATTTCAGTATCTTCGTATTCTTGAATATTTTTTTAGCAAGTGAACCAACAAACTTTTCGCCTTTAGCTAAGATTTTCAAAATTTCGTTTAAGGCTTTGTTGCACTCTTGAACAACATTACCTAATTCTATGTATTTCTTATCTTTCCACTCTCCATCAAGCTGCTGATATTTTTTCTCATTATTGACGAGCGTGTTGTTTCGATGCTTGTAATTGCAGTCTTTATGTTATTCCAAGATTGCAATAGTTCATTAGCATCGGCATTTACTATACACAAAGAATCACCTCCAGTATGTTTATTTGGAATTAGCCATATACACAGTTTTTTTGTTTTCCTGTGTATATGGCATATCCTATATTCAACTAAACAGTTTCTTGACTTCGCTTGCGCAGGAGTAATATACGGTTTCATTTGGAATGTGTTTTTAACTCCATCTGTGAAATAAACCGTATTATCTCTCAAACCTGCAACAGAAACATTCTCAATGAGGTTATCGGCATCGTTTGAGCCAAGAGAGAAGATGATACGCTCAGGGAATTTAGTGAGGATGTTTTCGCCATAATACATACACTCCCTTACTGACTGATATTCAAGCGAAGTAACCACAAAATGAATACCAAAACCTGAACCATCTTCAATCATCTTAATGAGTTTTTCGCCGACCGAAAATATTATCGTCGCTACCTCTGTTTGCAAACATATTGTTTACTGTTGCAAACGGATCGGCAGGGTTAAACTCGGGTTCAGCAGAACCATCGTCAATAAACTCGCTCTCGTCAATCACATCGCCCTTGAACATCGACTTGACAATATCCAAGAATTGAAGATTTTTAATTACAACGAAAAAAAATCACATCATCACTATTCTTGTTTCTTCCAAGACTGATAATTCAGATAAATCTCATCGATGAACTTAATAATGTCAGCACGATCTTGAGCCACTTTGAACTGAGTCTTTGCACGCACCAAGTGCATCATAGAAATCTGCCGAGCCGTCATCGCCAACGAGTTTATCACCATCAATGCAATATACGGTTGCATTGCGATTAAACAAGGCCGAAAATTATATAGTTATTTGAAATGGTATTTGCCATTCTTTCGTTAGAACCACAAACCAAAAAAGGTTGTGTTTCTTTTTCTTATCGATACAAATTGCGAACGGCGGAGCAACTTTTTATGAGTGTACCCATATGGATTTGTGCAGGAAGTTCAGATGTTGCACCGATATTTGCATCCGCAAAATAGTCAAGCAAGTTAGTTGTTCTGCTACCTTCAAAGGTCTGCAATGTGGACGGTTGTTCGGCAAAAAGTTTTACTGATTAAATCAAGATAATACTTCTGTGTTGCATCGTCACAGTATGCGACTCTAAAAGCCGATATTGGACTGTTCGGTATAGTCCAAGTTCATAACAGCGGTTCCTATAGGGCCTTTCATCATAGCCAAAGCCTTTGTGTCGTTTTGATCAGAGAACAAATATCTCGCATCATTCTCGCCACATTTCAAGCCGATACGTATGCGCATTTGCTCGATTGTACCGTGCGACAAAAGTAAGGTCGGAAATAACCTTTGTAGACTGTGTTGCCATCAGCAAATGAATACCAAATGCACGACCTTCAGTTACAATTCTCTTTGTCAGTTCAGCACAGTTCATCGCAACTTTACGGTTTGTAGAGTCATTGAACAAAATTTGGAACTCATCCATAATAACCAAAATTCTCGGCAATGGCTGTCCGGTCGCCTGAGTGTATCCTTTTAGGCTTGTCTGTCCTGCTTCTTTGAATAGAGAACCTCTATGCTCCATTTCAGCAACAAGATTTTCAAGAATACTCTCACCAAACTCTTGCATGGCATCTAACGCAAGAAGTTGGATGTGCGGAAGTTTTACCGACTCGTAGATCTTAAATTCAGTACCACTCTTAAAAGTCCATAAGATACAAGTGGAGTTGGTCAGGACTGTAATGAAGCATACTGCTCATAATAAGGGTATGAAGCAGAGTAGATTTACCCGAACCCGTTGCACCTGCAATAAGACCGTGATGAGAAGAACCCTCACCAATGGTAATATTGATAATGCTATCTCCGTCACCGACACCAACGGGTATTTTCAGTGACTTAGAGGAATCAAGCGAGAACAAATCCTTAGAGATAATGTCCTTGAAAGAAAGCCCCTAGTTTCTTAATAGTTTCACTCTTTTTCAATGTAGTCCCCGACAAACGAATCAGTCGCATTATAGGAGAGTAACTCCGGTATGTTAATCTGCAAATTATAAGGCAACAGACTATAATGACCGTCTTTGTAGTCTATAGATGCACAATACCTCGAAATCTGTTCCAAACGTTCATCAATGCTTTCGTAACGAGAGAAAGATAATGTTTGGATTGTAGCAAATCATAGTGAACACACCGCATTTGTGGCCGTGTCTCAAAATATTTGTGAGAAGGTCTATAATCCTTCCATCAATACCGCTTGGAAAATCGTACCAAACTACGAGTGTAACGGGTTCTGCTCTATTCGGGGTGTTCACATTGTAATCGAGAATATCCTTATATCTATTGCCTAACTTTTCTTGTATAAACTCGTCAATCTGAGAATTGATTTTTTGTAGACGGTCATACATCTGTTCCTGACTTGTATAAATCTTCTGATCGAATGTTTCAGGCGAGCGTTTGCGGAAATCAAGGAACGGAATAATGCTGTTTCCACGCTGTTCGCTATCAAATACACACACATTTACCTTTGTAACAGGCATAAAGGAAAGGAAGCTCCAAATAACGTGGTGTGTAAAGTCGAGCATTCCCCTACTGTTTGCTTCAGGACAATTCAAAAACAAGTTGAAAGAGTTTCGCAAGTCAAATGTAAGCGGCGGCAATTCAACAAAGGAAGTGTTTTCAGTTTCAGCTTTGTGTTCAGTACCAAACTTTTCAATAATATGTTGATAGCCGATACTGTCAGAGAACACATCAGCAGGATACAGAACATTTCCCAATGTAACCAACGAAGGGAACACGGAATTGATTTCAGGGACTTGTGCATAATTTTTTCATAGTTCTTCATCATATCGCAGATTTGCTCAATGTGAGCATCAAGCTCCATAGAGTCTTTTTTGCTTCGATGAGCTTTCTGATAAGCGGTGAGAAAGCAATGCCACGATTCTTAATACCTTCAAAAATAAGCATATATTTACTGAAGAACTTAGCAAACTCTATCTTTTCAGGCATTGTGTAATAGACAAGAGGAAGTCCACACAGCACAAAGTTTTCACCATTTTTGATTTATAACGGTCGAAAGGTCTATGATCGACTGTAAACTCTGCTGATATTCTCTTGAACGAGTATTATCAGTATCAGGCAAATAGGAAATTACCGTGTAAATTCCACACTTACTACCGTTTCGCAAAACATTTCTGAGTTCAGCAAGGGTACGCTCATCAAAACCTCTTGGGAAATCATAGAGCATAATAAACTCGACATTGAGGATATAATCAGGCGTATTTTTTGCATAGTCAAAAATAGTATCATATTGGTTGCCAAGTCTATCTTGAAGAATATTCTCAATTTTTTCATTCAGTTTGCTGACTTTGGCGGCAACTTCGTCTTTGCTTATGTAAATTTTTTTTTCGCCAAACAGTTCAGGAAGCTTTTTCTTCGCATCAAAAAGAAAGGCGATATGCTGTTACCTCGATTCTCAGGATCAACAATGGTAAACGTCAACTTTTCAACCGGACAAGAGGAAAGCAGTCCGTACATAATGGAATGGGTAAACGCTTGTACCATAGAACTATTACTGTTGTCGTTTGCAATCATCCAAACGGGTGCATTTTTGTAGACATCATAATAGGTAGCCTAATAGCGCCGTTTTACCAATATTTTTGAGCATTTTTCTTTGATGATAGATGCAACAATCTTGATTGCACAAAAAAGTCTACCGGATAATCTACATAGCACATATTCAACACTTCATCTTGAATTTCACTTGAAGCGTTTACTTTGTGGGCTACTTTCGCATAGTTCGCCATAATAGTACACAAGTAATCAACAAACTCGTCAGGAAGTACATTATCAAGGTCTGTGCAAATCTTATCTGCCACTTTGTCCAATGTTGCAGAATGATTACTTTCAAAAGTTGCAGCTTCGTTCTTCTGTCTCTCAACCATACTGCCACGCTGAGTAAAATAATCTTCTTTGAGTGCGGCAAGGTTCTCTTCGGTTAAAGGCGGTAGCATTTCCTCAATTTCTTTAACAAAAGCAGCTACCGTATTTCTCAAGATTATAAGTTCTTCGTAATCTTTTTTTTGCGTTGGCTTGAGAACAAATAGTTTAAGCCGTTGATAAGACCGGGAAGAATATCCTCAGAATACTTCTTATAAAGAACCTTTGAAACTGTCTTTTATTTTACCAAGCGTTTTTGAAATAGTCGGTTGCATCATCATAAGCATCACTTGTGGTATCTGACAAAAAGTTCCTCTTTTTTTTTCTTTTTGGTTTTGACATAGTATTTGTCTACGCTTGAGAGCTTTTTTCATCCAACTTGTTGATTTCAGCAAGTATTTTTTTTTGCATCAGCAATAGTCTGTTTTGATTTGCTTTTTGCACCGAAGAACAGTTTGCTTTGTATGTACTGTCTAAATTTGATAAGGCACTACTATGCCTGTTTTGAAGCAATCTTTTGTCCTTATCATAGTTTGTCTGTGTAGTGTTAATTAAAGTTTCAGCACTATCAGCAAACGCATTTAAGTCAGTAATCAAAGCAATTATTTCACTTTGAGCTAAAGCCTTCATAAATGCCTTCCTTTTCTCCTGAATAGGATTACTTTTCTTCCACCTCGTAATTGCACTCACCGTTACAATCTTTTCCGAAACCGACTACAAGTGAAGTAGTAACTTGTAACGGATAGCTAAAGATCTCAACCATTTCTCCACCTATTGCAGGATCGCTCGTGTTACAAATGAGGGTGTACTGTTGCAAATTATTAAGCAAAGCGAGGGATATATCCTTCATTTGTAGAATTAAGAATATCGATTATCAATTTAATACCCACGCTTGTTATGAAGTTTATATCAACAGAAATGCCGGGTTCAAATTTGAGATTTTCAATGTTTTCTTGGTTAGAATAAACGTGATGATTAGCTTCAACACGACCGGACATATCTCCGCTACCTAATGCACATTGGTAGCACGGCATATTCTTATGGGGAATGTGGTAGAAGATTTCTCCTGCATAAGCTCTTTCCCAAAAACCAATGGAAATAAACGCAAAGCATCAAAATAAATAGCAATTTTATTAGCATAAACATCAGCAAAGACGGTTATCTCCACAACCAACAAAGATTGTTTCAAACGGAGTACACATTTCATCGAGGATTTCTTTTGGGATGTTCTGAATGATACCGCCGAAAGTCTTTACATTCGCTTTGGGATTGATGTTCAAAATCTTTCTTTTAAGAGCATTTACTTTCAAATCGCCAACATCTTCAATGCCGCATTGATGGCGACATACATTGTGATATTCAAGCGTATCAGCATCGCACAATACGTACTTTTCAACGCCTGCTCTTGCCAATTCCATTGCAAACAAAGTCGCCGACAGAGCCACAACCTATGATTACGGCACATTTTTTCTTCATAACATCGGTTTCAAGAATACCCTTATTTCTCGAAAAAATACTTTGGTAAAGTCCATAAGACTCGGTTACGATTTTTTTCGCCACTCCAATAAAAATCAATACCTTCTTCGGTGATAATACCGCAGAAACCATCTGTAGCAGGTGAACTACCTTCAGTAAGAACATCAACAAGATATTCACCTTTATCAGATAATTCAGAAGGTAGGACATTGAAAATTCCTGTATCTTCAAAAAATACTTGCCATAAACTTTTTATGCATTCTCTATTGTGGAGTTGTTCTTCGGATATAAAAAACTGTAAGCGGTATATCCTCACCGAAGAAATTTTTTAGGTCTTTTTAATTTCCATTTTCTTATTCCTCGTTTCTGTTAAATCTAATCATCTTAATAACGGAATCAATAACTCCTGCTTGTTTCCTATGTTTTGTTCTGCCTTCAATATCTTCTTTCCTATCTCGTTCAGCTTTTGCTTTTCTAAAGGCTTCCGAAAACAGTCCTCTATGATACATATAACATTTATCTTCGTAGGAAAGAATAATAGCGTTTTTAACAACAGAAAGCATAAAAATACAGTTTTGTTGTTTTATCTATTGCTTCCTGATAGACAGTAAGATAGTTGTCATCAAGTGACATAGCGGTTTCAATCCCAATGGTATCTGCCATAAATGTCAAATCATCCACAATTTCATCAATAAGCTTTTCTTGCGTGGACTCTTCTGCGAGTAAGTTGTTTGTTTCGAAATCAGTACATTCATCATCTTTCATCTGCGGTATAATGAATTTCATAAAGGTTCCCAAACTAACGGATTGATGGTATCCTTCATTTCTGATCGTTGCAGATGGATATAGAATGTTATCCATAATGGAATAAAACCTTTCCGGTGTTTTGAATCTTAAAAAGCTCATCCGGAATAAGATTGTCGCCAACATCATACGCAATCTTTCTATAGCGACAAGGTCTTTCAACCTGATACATAGTAATTCTAAAATTAGGATCAATATTAACTAAAGCCGAAATAGCACCTTCTTCTCTCATAGATGCATATTTGGCGTTTGTTCCGTCATCAGTTGATGAAAATTGGTCAAAAGAGCCGGGATGACGATGCCATAGACCGATTAATGTTAGTTGCTTATCATATAGATTCGCAATTTTGTTTATTAAGTGTTGTGTATATTTCTGATCATATTCAAAGTATGCAACTTCAAAAATTGACTTGGGGCCGGGGTCTATGGCTTCAATAATATACCAGGTATCATCCTGCACCGTTCCTAAAAACAAACCACCGGTTTCCGTTTTAATCTTTTCAGTTGTTTCAGCTAAAACAGAAGCGTATGCTCTGTTTGAAAAAACTACTCTCATCTGATAAACCTCCAGCCTATAAATTAAACCTCCAAACTCTCGTTGCTTTTGCAAGAGAGTTTGGAGGTTTAGACATTTTAATAGTTGCCTTCCATAGCGACATCATCGCTAATTTCGCCATTCAACCACATCTCGCAAAGAATAATCCATTTGCAAGCCCAACTCAAAGCTGAAGCCGCAGAAGTAGATTGAGTCATATCTCCCTTTGAAATACTTAGGATCAGCAGTACAAATGAAGTATTCCTCATTACGACCAAATTGCCCCTATAAATATGCGGCAGTCCTAGACCAAAACCATGTTTTGCACAATTGTTATATGTTGCTTCTTGATCAACCCTTCCCAAACCTGTCACATACTTTTTGTATGTATCCATAAGAATCGGCATCATTTTTTTTGCTATATCTTTTAATCTCGGGCTTAGTGGAAGAATTTGAACTGTTCCTCCATATTCATCTTTTTCGTGTAATATGCGGATAATCATTTTTTGTAAATTAGCATAATATCCCATACCATTCCACCTTCACCTGTCGGCTGAACTTTACCTCTCCAATATAAGCTACCAGAGCCATCTTGGAGTTGGTTGATGGTGAATGATGGAAAAAAATTTTTTCATCGCCGCAACCTCCATCTGATAAAGTTGCGGGTCACTTTGATACCAGTAATAAGCCATCGTATTCCCTCCTTATGCTAACTTGCCGTCGGGAACCTGAATACCGGATAAACCTTGATCTTGAGCATCGTCTTTTTTTCAACTTCACCGCTTGCAGTTACTACTACTGGCTCACCAGTACGTAACGCTTCTGCTAAAAGCGCGTCTTCTTGCGGCAACCGCATCGTTGTTTACATTATTATCCATATCAAATTTCCTCCTCATGTAATTATGCGGCTGCACGTCCTGCCACATTGAAGTTTCTGATAATTTCGCCGTTTTCATTGATCGAAGCAACACAATCTCTAAGAGCAGCTTCTGCACCTTCTTCGCCACGTTCCTGAACCATATGTGCATAGGAGTTGTCTGCAAGTTCGCTCTTTTGATTAAGAAGTGTTTCGATGTCAACGCCTCTGTTTTGATTGCGAATCATAGTGTGTATTCCATATAATCTGCCATCTGTTGTAATGAGGCTTCGTCAGATGCAATAAATCCCGATGTCTTTTCTAAGGTAATTAATATAGTAAAAAAATTCGAGATGGTGGTAATTAGACATTTTACAATTAGAACAATTATGTTCCAAATTATTGATAAAATCGTCAATACACCAAAACTGTCCAGAGATAGCAATTTTAATTACATCCCATACTAACGAGAAGAACACCTTCAAAGCACTTAAAAGAACACCGCCAACAGCGATACCGATAACCGCACCTGCGAAATCCTCCACCGCTTGATATGCCAACTATCATTCCAAATAGCATACCAATGATAGAAATAATGAATTGAAACATTATTTTGTTTTTATTCTTCTTTTAGATCAGCGACATTGGTCGCAACCAGTTGTTGACAACAATCATAACACAGAGCCTTTCCTGCATAATCACCACTTGAAACGCCATAATTATCAAAACAATCTTTGCAAATGTATTTTCCGCATCTTGCACATTTTGCAACAGCAGGTTCGTCATTGTGGTAATAACACGCCGGACCATTGAACTCAGGTTTAGCATTCTGAGGCGGGGTAAAAGTCGGGGTGGGTGGTGTAAAAGTGGGAATGCCTCCATTCTTACCATCTGCCTGATTATTTTCGCCACCGGGCGGAGTAAAGTTGGCACCGCATCGGCAGCGCCATTTGTTTTCATTTGTTCGTTATCCATTGTTAAAAAATCCTCCTAATTTTCCTCAACCTCAAAAAAGGTTAGAATTTCACTTTATTGTATTGGTCTAAAGATTGAGCCAATTTTTCCAACTTTGGCAAAGCGTTCAGCGTATCAATAGGTGTTGCTGTTAATCGTGCGATCTGTTGCATTAACATATTGAATTGAGCTGCCTGAGCATCGTCCCAGTTGGATGTTGCAGACATTCCGGATTTAATACCACTACTGATTCGCTCAATGTCACGAATGGTATTGGAAATGTCTTTTTCATCTCCCTGATCGTTTCGGGGAGAAGCTTTTACTGCCATAGTTTTTACCTCCCTTACAGATTGACTTGCTCATACTCGCTGACAGCCTTAAGCAAATCGTTAAGTTTAACCATACATTCCTGTAATTCAGAAATGGGTTTTGTTAAAGCACTGCAACATTCTTCAACAATGCCGCCCAATGCAGCATACTTTTTGGTCTTTTCCAACCTCCTGATCCGGCTTGCTGATAGCTTCTTTGCAGGCTTCTCGATGCACTCTCCAGTTCGTGAATAGATGTTTCGGCCCTGAATATTACGTATTGCTTCATCGACAACTGCCTGCGCCAATTCGTCGTCTGCGCAAGCAGGAATCACCATGTCGCGGTACGAAATCACCTTTTCCATCCGGCATCGTCGTTCCCAAAGCTTCCCTTGATGCGCGGTGCCACCACGCGCCTTCTGTTCCAGCACTTCCGCTGTGGCTGTGCCGCCTGCTGCACTCCTCCAGCGCATCCCCTGATGTCCGGCCTCCACGCAGCAGGTGCACCATCACGGACTGCCCAACCCAGCCTCGCAATTCAGTTCTCATCCTCCTGGCGCATATGTCGCCTGTCACCGCGGGCGCATCGTCTGCCGGAACACGGTTCGTCGCATCCAGCACCGGAAGCTGCTTCTGGAAGTTCTGAGCACGATTTTCCGCCTCCTCGGCCCCTCGTCTTCCGAAACGCTCCCATCCGCCCCAAAAAGAGTGTCGGGTCGGCCTTGCGGAAGCGGTAAAATCGACGCGCTGCCGTAACTGAACGAAGCAATACCGA
>VOFK01000503.1_pt1 | contig 12050 bp, 13 predicted proteins | sample 5384121 | NCBI WGS metagenome assembly VOFK01 (sample SAMN12384730, study PRJNA508395) | human gut metagenome | isolation source: healthy gut J | host: Homo sapiens | reverse complement strand
AGCGTGCCGCCGCAGCACAGGGCCGAAACGGCGGTGAGCGCCACCATCCCCCACAATCTCATGGAAGAAGAGGTCGCGAGGAAATCCGGCAGCAGCAGGTGATACACCGGTGCCAACGCCAAATAGATAACCCCCAGCAGCATCACCAGGTTGAGGATCAAGGTGACTGCCAGGCTTCGCTGCCGTTTTTTCAGCGTCTGCATCAGGGCTTCAGCACTCTTACGGGCAGCAGAAGCCTCCCAAAGCGGCTTTTTCGCCCTGGCCACGGGAATCTCCCGGCCCATCGGCATTTCCTCCCCCAATTCTGGGGCAGGCTGTGCCTCCTGTTTTTTGGGCGGGGTCCATTCCTCCGGCTGCATCACCGGTTCTGGCCGCTTCGGCTCCTCCCACTTAAATTCCGGTTCGGCCGCTGGGGCCGGTGCCGCCGGGGCTTCCGTCTTTTGCAGCAGCTCCCCAGGGAAAGACTCTGCCTTTTTTACCGGCTGGGGTGCAGTCTTGGCGGGTGCCGGTCTTTCCGACGCTGCCCCCGCCGCCCTGGACAACCCGGTCTGAGCAGCATCCAGCTGCCGCAGCAGGTCCTCCGTAGTGGTGGTGGCCCGCTTTTCCGGCTGAGCCGTCCGTTCCTCCCGGGCGCGTTTTTCCTTTACTTCCCGCAGGATATCGTCTACATTATAGCGGTTTTCTGCCATCTTTTTCCCTCCGCTTTTTTGGTTTTCTCTCCCAAGGCAACACCCTCGGAGAGATCATGCTAAATAAATCGTCAAGCCGCCTTTTCTTACCTGGCTTTCAGCCCCAGCCGCTGCCGGGTGATCTCGTACAGAATAATGCCGCCCGCCACCGAAGCATTCAACGAATTGATCTGACCCTGCATCGGCAGTGCCGCCACAAAGTCGCACTCCTCTTTCACCAGTCGGCTGACTCCATTGCCCTCCGAGCCGATAACCAAACCTACCGCACCCTTAAAGTCCAGCTGGCACCAATTCACCCCATCCATATCGGCGCAGGTGAACCACACATTTTTCTCGGCCTTCAGGCTTTGCATAGTGGCCACGATATTGGCGACCCGGACGACCGGCAGGCACACTGCTGCCCCAGCGGAGGACTTGACTGCCGCCGCAGTAAGACCGGCGCTGTGCCGCTTGGGGATGATGACCCCATGGGCCCCGCAGGCTTCCGCCGTACGGATAATGGCGCCTAAATTGTGGGGATCCTCGATGTTATCACAGATGACCACAAACAGCGGCTCTTCCCCTGCCCGCTCATAGATGTCTTTCATCTCGGCATAGGCGGCCGCCGCGCAGATGGCGGCAACCCCCTGGTGGGTCTCTATTCCGGAAAGCTGGGTGAGCTTTTCCCGCGTCGCTTCCTTCACCGGGATACCCTGCTCCCGCGCCTTATTGAGAATCGCGGCTACCGGCCCCTTGGGGCTGCCGCTTTGTATGTAGATACACTCCAGCTCCCTGCCGCTGCGCAGGGCCTCCAGCACCGGGTTGCGCCCGGCCAGCACCTGGTTTTGCTCTCCAGTCTGCTTTTTTTCCTGCATGGTCATAGTTCCTTTCTTCTATTAGGGCTGTGCGCACCGCCAGGGAACCGGCTCCCGCCCGCGCGCCTTCGGCGCGCCCACCCGCAGCCTACGGCTGCGGGCCACCGGTCCTATAAGGGCCGGCAGACGGGGGCCGGTTCCCGCGCTGCGCACTGTGCATGCCTATGAATGGTACCATTATAACACAGCCCTTCGCAAAAATCGACCCTATTTTATCAGAAGTCCGCCCAGCAGGGCCCCCAGCCCCACGGCGCTGCCCCATTGGGCCAGCCGGACGCCCCACAGCCGCCAGCCGCCGGGCTGCCGGGGCCGCCACCGCAGCGAACCTACATACCGCCGGGCATTCTCCCGTAGGGCCTCCTCACCGTTCTGCTGCTTTTCCGGCTTTACGAATAAAATCGCCCGCTCAAAAAACTCATTATCCACTTCCACTACCTCTACCACCTGCTTATTGACTCCCTTCAGCATCACGCAGCCCTCCTTTTGCGGCATCAATTCCCTGTTATTTTGCTTCCTGCTGTGGAATTTATGCAGTCCCACCTGGCGGAAGCGACAGAGAGATATACAGACCGTATTTTTTACTTTTGCACAGTTTCCACACACTTTTCCCCCGGCAGTGTGGAAAACTCGGTGGAAAATGTGAAAAAGTGTCCCCATTTCGTCCCTTTTTCTCTCCTGTCACCGGTGGAAACATCTGTTTTATCCACAATTTACAGTAAATGGACACTACAAAAAGTTTACCGGCCTTGCTCCCCACTCCGGATTTTTTCACAAATGAAAACTAAACGCCGGTCGGAAAAAATATCGTTATTTATTTCACAAAAATTTGCGGAATCTGCCGGTATCTTATTGCATTTGGCGGGCAATATTGCTACAATAGGGCTGAACGCACCATCCCTTTATACTTCTATTTTTTGAAGGAGGATCAATATTATGCCACTGGTCACTACCAAGGAAATGTTCCGTAAAGCCTATGAGGGCGGCTACGCCATCGGCGCTTTCAATGTCAACAACATGGAGATCGTACAGGGCATTACCGAAGCGGCCCAGCTGGAGCAGGCCCCTGTCATTCTGCAGGTTTCGGCCGGCGCCCGCAAATATGCCAAGCACATCTATCTCACCAAACTGGTGGAGGCCGCTGTGGCCGATACCGATGTCCCGATCGCCCTGCATCTGGACCACGGCGATGGCTTTGAGATCTGCAAGGACTGCATCGACGGCGGCTTCACCTCCGTGATGATCGACGGCTCCAAGCTGAGCTTTGAGGAAAACATTGCTGTGACCCGCAAGGTAGTGGAATATGCCCATGACCACGGTGTTATGGTCGAAGGCGAGCTGGGCAAGCTTGCCGGCATTGAGGACGCTGTCAATGTCAGCGAAGCCGATGCCCAGTTCACCAATCCCGCCGAGGTGGAGGAATTTGTTTCCCGCACCGGGGGTGGATTCCCTGGCCATCGCCATCGGCACCAGCCACGGCGCCTATAAGTTCAAGCCCGGCCAGAAGCCCCAGCTGCGCTTGATATCCTGCAGCAGGTCAGCGACCGCCTGCCCGGCTTCCCCATCGTGCTGCACGGTGCTTCCTCCGTCATCCAGGCGGATGTAGAGACCGTCAACCGCTTCGGCGGCAAGATGCCCGATGCCATCGGCATCCCCGAGGAAATGCTGCGCCACGCCGCCGAAATGGCCGTCTGCAAGATCAATATCGATAGCGACCTGCGCCTGGCCATGACCGCCGCCATCCGTCAGCACATGTTCGAGCATCCCGATCATTTCGATCCCCGGCAGTATCTCACCCCCGCCCGCGATCACATCCGCGAGCTGGTCCGCCACAAGATGCACGATGTCCTGGGCTGCTCCGGCAAGGCGTAATTTTTTCCCTTATACACCAAAGGATCCCCGCCGGTGGCGGGGATTCTTTTTGCGTTTTATTATGCCACAGTCGTACCAGGGTAGTAGTGGTTCAAAATCTGCACATAGGTCCAGCCCTGCCGGGCGTACAGCATACTGCCGGTCTGGCTCATCCCCACACCGTGGCCGTAGCCGTAGGTGGTAACGGTAAAAATGCGGCTGTCCGCGTCATAGCTGATATCGAAGGCATGGCTGCGCAGTCCCAGGATGCTCTCCCTTATCTTCCGCCCCGTGGTGGTGGTATTACCTACCCGTACGGTGCCTACATATTTTCCATCGGTACGGGAGGTGATCTCCAGCCAGGTGGCCGGGTCGTCATTGGCGGGGTCCAGCCTCGTCCCCAGGGCGCTGTTCATCCTTTCGGCCATCTGCTCCGGGGTATAGGTATAGTCCTTGGAAAAAGGCGACCAGCTGTAGGAATAGCCCTCCTCAATGGAGGAATCCACCGAAACAAGGTAGGGATACTGGGTGGTGCCCCATACGCTTTGGGCCGTGGTGGTCACGCCGCAGCTGATGGAAAAATAGGTACAGTTAGCGTACTGGCCATTATAGTAAACCGCCTGGCCCAGCACCTCTTTCACACAGGCCTTTACCCGGTCGCCGGGTTCCACACTGCTAAGGCGCAGGGTAGGCGCACGGCCCAGGTAGTCATTGTAATACTTAATGTAGCTGTAGGAGGCCACCGCCATGGCCTTAGTGGATTCCCACTCGGTGCTGTTGCCCACCTCATTCTGCACCACGCGGCACAGAATTTCATAGGTATCGCCAACTACCGGGGTGCTGCCGTTAATGACACTAAGCTGACCATAATCGGCGGTATCATTGCCGCTGTTATCCGGCTCCGGTTCCGGTTTAGGGGTCGGGGCGGGGGCTGGCTCCGGTGCTGGCTCAGGGGCTGGCTCAGGAGTTGGAGCCGGAGCAGGCGTCGGTTCCGGGGCCTTTACGGTGCCGGTATTGCCGGTGCTCCCAGTATTCCCGGCGTTGCCCGAACCATTGGAATTATTGGAATTGCCGCCGGTGGTGTCGTTCCTGTTCCCATTGCCGGTATTACCGTTTTTGTTGTCCCCGGTCTGCCCGGAGGGGTTCTCCGTTTTAGGATCGGTTTTATCCCCGGATTTATCATCAGCCTTACTTTCGGCCTTGGCGTCCGTCTTTTCCGGCTGCTTCTCCCCGGATTGACCGTCATTCTCGGCGGGTTCCTCATTCTCCTCCGGCAGCACCTCATTCTGCGGGATATGCTCCCAATCCGGCAGCAGGGCCTGTCCGCTTTGCACTGTGGGATAGATGGGCAGGTTCTCGGCGCCGGTGGGGGTGCTGCCGCAGGCAGCCAGCAGCAAAAGGGCAGCAGCGGTGGCCAGCGCGCGGCCGGTTTTCAGCGATATCGGCATGAGGATCCCTCCTTCCGGGCGGTTTTTTGTAATAATCTGTCCCTATTATACAGAATAGAATCAGTTTTGTCTACCGGTAGGATATGAACAGAGCGTGAAGAATGGGTGATGGTCCCTCCCCAACGCGCAAAAAAGAGGCGGAAGTTCGCTTCTTCCGCCCCATTTTTCTTATGCAGTTTACTTTTTGCCGCCCAGCAGGCCGGTTAGGACGCTGCCCAGCAGCTCCGCCGCGTCGTCATTTTGGGCGGTCGATTTCTTCTTGGAAGAAGTGGTTTTCTTAGCGGAGGTAGTTTTCTTACCGCTAGCGGTCTTTTTTGCGGAAGAAGTTGTCTTTTTCCCGCTGGAGGTGGTTTTCTTCCCGGAGGAAGTGGTCTTTTTCCCGCTGGTGGAAGTCCCCAACGCGCTGCCCAGCAGGCTGCCGGCCAGGGAACTCAGCACATCGCTGCTATCGCTCTTTTTGCTGCTCTTTTTGCCGCTGCCGCCCAGGGCGCTGGTCAGCAGGCCGCCCGCCAGGCTGGTAAGAATGTCGCCGCTGTCGCTCTTACCGGACTTTTTATTGCTGCCGCCCAGCAGGCTGCCAGCCAGCGAGATAAGGGTACTGCCGTCATCCTCGTCATCATCCCCGCCGCCCAAAAGGCTGGTGAGCAGCCCGCCGAGCCCGTCGCTTTGGGTCTTGGTCTTTTTCTTCTGGCTGCCCAGGGCCGCCAGCAGCAGCGGGGCCGCCATGGCCAGGATCTTGGAGGTATCCACCTTGCTGGCGCCGCTCTTTTTGGCAACAGCGTTCTGCACCGTCTCAGTTTCCCCGCCCAGAATCTTGGTAAGGATCTTGGCGCCATCCTCCGTATCCACATTCTGCAAAAGGCTTGCCAGCCCTTTGCTGCTGGTATGGTCGTCCAGGGCCTTGGCCAGGCTGTTGGCCCCGTCCTCGGTGGAGGCATTCTGCGCCATGGCACCTACCAAAGCCGGCAGCGCGTTGGCCAGGACATTCTGGGTGTCCTTTTCGCTGGTGCCGGTTTGGCCCGCTATGGAGGAAATCACACTGCTGGAAAGCAGATCAGTCAAATTCATCTGTCAGCGCCCCTTTCCTTATTCCTGCTCCAATGCGCAGAAATCGCAGGGATCGGTGCGGTTGGCCTCAAAGGCTTCCTCAATGGTCCCCTGATAGACCTTACTGGACCGCATCAGGGTGTGGCAATTGGGGTCAAGGTGATAGCTCTTGCCGAAACGGGTCCAGTAGACGGAGCCGGTGCCCACCGCCTGCTGGGCGTCAGCCAGCTCCTCGGCGGAAACAGGGTTAAAATCGATGGAGAACAGCGAAGCCAGCACCAGGGCAATGGCTGCCACTACGGTCACGATCTTCTTGGTCTTGCCATCCAGGTCCTTATTGGCCAGCAGCAGGATGACAATGGGCAAGAAACAAATAACGGAGGCGATCAGCCCCATATTGTTCCACAGGAAGAACTTCACGCTGCTCTGCTTGCTGGCGGGGTCCAGCCGGTTGGCCTTTTTCCACAGCTGGCTGCCGATGATGACAAGGATAAGATCGATGACCAGTGCCCCGATGAGCCAGTACATTTTCTGCTCCTCGGGGATGTACCAGGTGCCATTGAGCATCAGAATGGCGCCGACCTCGGCGGCCAGAGCCAGCACCCACAGGATCACGGCGGCGATGCGCTTGCCGGTGGCGCTTTTCTTATTGGCGGCGGTGACGACTGCGGGGCGCTTGCCGGTTTTGCCGGTGGAAGCCTCCACAAACTCACGCTCGACCTTCTTTTTTTCTGCCAAATTGGGTCACTCCTTTTCTATCACAAAAATCGGGCGAAATGCCGATTTCATTGTACCAAGCATGAGGCAGATGCGCAAGGGCTTTTTTGTGGAAAGGACAACCGCCGGAGGCAGCCCCGGCGGTGCGGATTATTCTTCTTCGCGGCGCAGCAGCAGCACAGCCGCCAGAACCGCCGCGATGGCCGAAGCCGCGGCCGCCACCGCGATCACCTGCGGAGCGCCGGTGGCCGGGTTGGGCTGGGTGGCTTCCTCCTCCGTGGGACGGATGATAACAATGGTGCTGGGCGGATCGAGCTCGGGGTCAAGTTCGGGGCCCTTTTCGGTGAAGGTATGGGACTGTCCGGGTTGGAGCGCCACTTCATTCACAGTAATGGTGTCAGCGGTTCCGTTCACAATGGTGCAGCCGTTGGCGGGAACTGCTCCGGCCCTTGCAAGCTCCTCCATTTGCTCCTGGGGGCCTGCCTGTTCAATGGTATAGGTCTCGCCGTTCTTTGCGTCGCCAAGATATTCAAGCGCCGAACTGCTGAGGTAAAGCCCATCAGGGCTGGGAACGAGGAGCGTAGCGCTCCTGAAGCTATCTGCCAGCATAGCCTTCAGCTTCGCGCTGGCATCACTTACCCCCGGCAAAATGAATTTTCCGTTGTTGAATTCGTAGTAGTATGAGTATTCAATGATGCCGCTTTGCGGCTTGACATTCGCAATGGAAACGCTCGGCCTATCAACTTGTTTATTAGTATCCGGGGTGATATATAGCTTGGCTCCCTTACCGATGATAGTGCTATTGATTATTTCCAACCTAGAGGACGAACTGTCCATGATAAAAGCGTCATTACTCCCGGTCAGTTCCATTCTTGTATTCTCGATGGTAGCACTATCACCATTAAGCCAACATATGCCACTCCATGTAATATCGCAGTTTTCTACTATAAAGTTGGAACCTGAAGTCGCATTAAACAACCGCCCTTTTTCCGTCGTGTCTGCTTCTGTTATCTTCACACCTATCAATTTGACCGTAGTCCCATTAAGCCCCTCAAAAACATTCTTATATCCTACTTTTATGCCTCCGGTAGTTTCGCCGTTCTGTATTGTAAAGGTTGCATAGTTCTGCACGGAAATCAGACTTTTCAAAGTCATCGTACAGCCATTCAAATCCAGTGTTATAGATTTTAGCACTCTGATACTATCGTATCCATTCGATAACTCACAGTCCTTTAAGATGGTAATGGTGTCGCCATCATTGGCGTCACCCAATGCATCCCTAAGGGATGCATATTCTTTATCTTTGTTTATGTTTTTTGCCACATTATTCTCCTCCTCCGCCAGCGCGATGGTGGGCAGCAGCAGAACAGCAAGCAGCAGGGCCAGGGTAAGGGCAATCAGTTTTTTCATGGGGCGCACTCCTTTCTTTTTACGGGAAGCGGGTGGTCTCCTACACCTTTATGGTACCATTTACACGGCCCGGGGCGCAAGGGGGGCGGTGGAGAATTTCATTGCGTAGGTTTGGCTAATTTGGCTGTACTTAAGCAAAAAGAACGCCCGCGGCCTGCACTGGGCATAGCCGCGGGTGTGGGGATGGGGAAAGTTACTTGGCGGAATGGCCGTTCTCGTAGCTTTCGATCATGCGCTTCACCATCTCGCCGCCGATGGAACCGGCCTGACGGGCGGAGATATCGCCGTTGTAGCCCTGCTTGAGGTTAACGCCGACGGTGTTGGCAGCTTCCTGCTTCATCTGGTTCAGTGCTTCCTTGGCTTTCTTGTTAGACATGGTTTATTCCTCTCTTTCTTAATTTGGCGTTTGCAATGTGTATTGTGTGCGCCAGCAGGCGGTATATTAGAGGAACTTTTCTCCAAGCAAAAAATAAACGGCATTTTTTTACGATAGGGCTTGACTTTTTCGGCAGAACCGCTATAATTATTCATGTTGCTATTGCCCGATTGTGTAAAGGTAGCACGACAGACTCTGACTCTGTTTGTCTGGGTTCGAATCCTAGTCGGGCAACCACAAAGACCCTCGCCGTTTAAGATAGCAGCGAGGGTTTTTCTAACGGGATGTGGCTCAGCTTGGTAGAGCGCTGCGTTCGGGACGCAGAGGTCGCAGGTTCAAATCCTGTCATCCCGACCATATGAATGAAGCCCGCTTTTCGAACATTTTTATCGAAAAGCGGGCTTCTACATGCCCGCAAAGCCTTGAGAAATCAAGGCTTTTTTCTTATGCCCTTCTTGTGAGTGAATGCGAAAACTTTCAAAACATGAAACGAATATTTTTGCGCAAAGTCGTTATTTGAACACAGTTTTACGATAAACTCGCCCAGTACGCCTCCTCAAATGCCTGTGGGGTCTTGTATTTTAAGGTCCGATGGGGACGCAGCTCATTATAGAATTGGACATATTGCGCCACGCTTTTGCGGTAGCTTTGCTCCGAGGTGTACTCCCTGCGGTACGCCTCCTCTTTTTTGAAGGAAGCAAAAAACGCTTCGGCGACCGCGTTGTCATGGGGTCGTGCTGTAGCGGAAAAGGACTGTTTCGCGCCGCATTTTTGCAGCAGTTCCGTAAGCGTGGCTGAGGTATACTGTGCGCCGCGATCGCTGTGAAAGGTCAGCCCGATGGGATTGCCTCGTGCTTGATAGGCGTCCCGGAAGGTGCTTGTGACCAGATGAGTGCTTGCGTTGCGGGACACCCGATAGCCGATGACCCTGCGGGAGAAAAGGTCGAGGATCATACAAAAGTAGAGCCAGTAGTCGTTGATTTTGAAGTATGTAATATCGCTGACCCAGATTTGGTTGGGACGCTCCGCGGTGAACTGCTGCTCCAGTAGATTCTGTTTTTTGTACTGCTGACGCTTCTTGAATTGCTTTTTTTGCGTCTGGGCGGATGCTGTGCAGATCAAGCTCTTGCATGATCGCCGCGATGCGTTTGGTGCTGACTCGGATACCGCTTTCGGCCAGAGCGATGCGAATTTTTTCGGCACCGAATCGCTGGGCACTGTCATCAAAAACCTGCTGTACCAGCCGCATAAGCCGCGCCTGCTCTTGATCGCGCTTGCTGCGGTCGGCCCGGCGGAAGATGTGGTTGTAGAAGGTTCCGCGGGCAACATCCAACGCTTCACAGAGTTCGTGGACACTATACGGGTTGTCTGGCTTTTGGTAGAGGCTTTCCAAGAAGACCAGCTTTTCTGTAAGGGCACATTTGATATGTACCCCGTGAGCCGAATGATCTCCAGTTCATGCTCCAACTTTTCCAGCCGCCTTGAAAGGGTGTCGAACTCTTTTGGTGTGTAGGTACGATTTGCTGTTTTGATGGAACAGTATTCTCTTCTCCAGTCGTAGAGTGTGCTTTGCGCGATATGCAATTCCTGACTGAGCGATTGAATGGATTCTCCCTTTTGGTAACGCTTGATAATCTTGGCCTTGAATTCAGCGGGATATTCTTTTGGCATAGTCTCATCTCCTTTTAAGCAATAAGACTATTGTAAGTAGTTGCCCGCCGGAAAGGAAGCCTCGCATATCATCTGCCATTTGCAAACCTCCTTTTCGTGGCATGAAAAAAAGCCAGTCCGCAGACTGGCCGGGTGAAAGTGACCTCCCTTCATGGTTTTATATATGAAAACGCCGCCCGTTGTCCTGTTGGGCGGCGTTTAATAACTAATCAATATGTATCCAATTCAACACAAACAGCCGTCGTGCGAATGCCTCTATCTATATTAAGATGTCTGTATTGATGGGTTATTGACTTAACAATTCTGTCATCGGAATCTTTTACTGCGTAGGCAATTTTAGATGCTACATTTGCTTTTTTACCTATTCCAAAGACATATATTGTGTTGCAACCCTGATCCAGTAGTTTCTTCGCGTAATGAAAATGGCCAGACCATCCGTTCTTGTTCAAAGTTTCATCATTTGCCGCTAACAAAATGCCAATCTTAAAGTAAATACCTAAATATGTAAGTTCTATTTGTTCATCATGCTCTCGATTTGCAATTCTGTATAAAAATCGCAACAATTCTGCACTTTCCGCTTTTAAGCACGGATCAGGTACCTGTCCTTCAATAGTCGCTGCTGCCTTCATTAGCTCGTTAAGATAGATATTGAACAACATTCCATTGAAATCTATTCGCTGGAGTTGTGAAAAATCATCTTTTATAATTTCATCTTCTGAAATGGCTGGATTGAAGACATTATCGATGAAGAATGCATTTGCTGTTGGCTTAGAAAGTGCAACAATTTTCTGAGTTACCAATAGAGCGGAAGCTCCCATTATCTTCGAATCAAAGTAGTGCTTTTGATTTTTCAGCAAACCACTCGATACAAATTGATATATGATATTTACATAATTCTCATTGGGATTGACAGAATTTCTAATTCTTACAACTACGCAGTCATCATCGAAAAAGGATTTTACATCGTCATTATCTGCCCATTTAATCTTTAGGTCAGATGGCAAAATCCCAGTTTCATTTAACCCGATTTTCTTTGAGGCAGAAATAACACTACTGCGGATACCTGCTGAAATATACTTCTTATTTGCTCTCGTTGATATGTTTCTAAAAAGCCCTGCAATAGCGCCACTCAACGCTAAAAGCTTGTCTGCATTTGAAATACAAAACACAAGGATAATAATGATCAATACTATCCAAATAGGAACGCGCATTGAAATTAGGAAATCCCAAACAGTTGCGCCAGTCGTGTTCATTCGCAAATCCTTCTTTGTTTTAGTAGTTCATCGGTACATTCTTTTTTATCGCAGCAGAAGCATACTCGCCCATCTTTTGGAAAGACCATAGAAATATTTGAAAGAGTAACTGGGGTCTTGCAAAATTCGCAAACTGCCACTCCATTCACAACTTCATCATAAACTTGTAATTTTCGCAGCAAATTCTCAAAGTCCGCATCAAGAACGGCTTTCATTTCACTCGTATCCATAGCCTTTCCCTCCCAGAATTTCTTTTTCATAATTATAGCACACCTTTCGTCAGTTTGTCCATAATATTCAGCCTTTGCACAGAATAATTCCCACATATTATGCAACTAATACATCCTCATATTTACGAGCTTTAGCTACATGTTGCACTAACCTATGCAACCCCTTAATCAAAGATATGCTTAACCGTATACTCATATTGCTTCAAAAAAGCACTCAGTTCATAAGTGTTGAGACTATTGTAGCAAAGCGTTGCCAAGAGCAATAGCTTGCAGTATAATAAAACATATCAAACATTTTTCTTACTACACCACATAGATAAAGAAGGTGAATGTGTTTATGGGCAACGATGAACTGCTCAACTATTGTATGCAGTTGCCCGCCGGAAAGGAAGCATCGCATATGCTCCAATTGTTATTCGATGAAGAAGCAAGTAATTCTTCTTGCGGAAGACGGGAAATCTATTCTGATATGGCATGACAACAAAAAAGGACGCCTTTCGGCTACTC